>Ga0172381_10007871_pt1 | contig 10488 bp, 4 predicted proteins | sample Leawel6488metaG_FD_119754 | JGI IMG/M metagenome (GOLD analysis project Ga0172381, IMG submission 119754) | Leachate microbial communities from a municipal landfill in Southern Ontario, Canada - Leachate well 64-88 metaG | ecosystem: Engineered > Solid waste > Landfill > Unclassified | place... | reverse complement strand
TGCTCCCCTTGGTGTAGGGGGATATTGGGGATTTATAAGGAGTGATAATACTACTAATGTAGAAATTAATGGGATAACAATAACCAGTACAGGTGGTGGTTTTGATCCTGGCAATCCAAATTATAATCAAATATCTGGGATAGATTTCACTACAGTTACTAATGGTAGAATAATTGGTTGTGTGATTCGAAATTTTTATCATGGTATACTTAATTATCTATGTGATGGGATTATCATTAGTGGTAATCAAGTTACTTTAAGTTACGAGGGTATAGATATAAGAAGATCTGTTAGCATCACTATATCATCTAATACCACGTTATCTAATTATTATGATGGTATACTTATCGCAGGTGCTTCTAAATCCACTATAACTGGTAATGTTTGTAATAAAAATTGCTATGGAATTTGTATATACAATTATACCGATATATCAAAGGATTGTACTATTCAGGGTAATACTTGTAGCGAGAATCTTGGTAGTGGTATATTTATACAGGGGGGATCACATAACGTCATAACAAGTAATTCAATATCTAGTAATAACCAATCAGGGGGTACTGGTCATGGGGGTATATATATGATTGGTTGCACTTATTGTAGTATTCAATCCAATATTTGTAGAAAGGGAATATTAACTAATAAGCAGTATTTCGGTATAAAACTTGTTAACACTACTTGTATAGGAAATCAGGTTACTAATAATGATTTGTATGACTCTGGAACCTCAGCCAGTTTAATAGATTCAGGATCAGGAACTATTACTGCCGCTGGGAATAGACTTGCTTAGGGGGTGAAATAATGTATATTAGAGTAAACGATGGTATAATAGACTTTGCTATTTATTTAATTAAGGTTGAATTATCCAAGGAACAATGGGAATTACTCCTTGAATTTCAAATTGAAACTGAGGGTATAGTTTGCTACTCCGAAGAGGAGAAAAGTGAAATTGAGAATATACTAAGTGATAATAAGATAACATTTTTTACTGAAAATATACAAGTAGACCCAGGTCATATAATTAAATCCAAAGATATAAAGTATGCCAGCCGATCAGAGGCTATTATTCATCTTTTAGAAGATATAGAACCGGAAAGTGAAGTAATACCAAATCTCAAACGAGAAAAAGCTAAGTTACAAGAGGAACTAACTCTTGCTAAAATAGATATAAATAATCATAAGGAAAAGCTAAAACAGACAGAAGATGCTTTGTTAACCGTAATATTTAATAAAAAGGAGGTTATATGATGTTTAATTTTTTATTAAGAAAGTGGAAAGAAGAGGACAGTAAAATAACCATAGCGGATATAGACCATGCTATAACTGAAAGGTGGATAACCGCAGAAGATGGTAAAATAATAAAAGAAACATCTAGAGAAGGGAGTGAAGTATAATGGCATTAAGTGGATACGCGGCGGCATGGAAATCAGCTTATAATAGTAATGGTGGTAATAGTACGGCGGCAAATGCGGCGGCAAATAAGGCTACATATGGTAATTCCTCTGGTCCAACTACCTCGGCACAGGTTTCACAAGCTTTGAGTGGCACTAATTTTAGTCCTGGAACCAAGGTAACTGGGGGTGATGGGCGAAGTTATACTATTACTGGTGGGGGAAGTGGTGGAAGTGGAGGAAAAAGTTCACCTGTTACTTTAGCTCCTTATGTTCCACCTGCACCAGTGAAACCTGCTTCCACTAAAACTACTATAGTTTTACCAAATGGTCAAACATCCACTGGTTATGTTATTAATGGTAAAACATATGTTGATGATTATGGTAAAACTCCTGTTTCAGTTGGAACTATCGTAGATACAGCTGGTGGTAAATATATAATGACCGTCAATGGTGGAGTAAAATATAATCCAGTTCAAATGACACTCCCTGGCTCTACTACGAAAGTTACTGGGTATCTAAACGATAAAAATGAAACATTCACGGATCCGAACCTATCCACTAGAGTATCTAATGGAACCACTGTTTATGGTGCTAATGGGAAACAATATGTAATGTCTGGTGGAAAGGAATTCGTAAATAACCTTGATACTTCTAAGTTTAGAAGTTCAGTTGCCCCTCCTGCAGGGTTTACTGCTGGGGTCGGTGGTTTAATTGGACCAGATGGGAAGACTTATGATGTAACTGCTCTGGCTCAAATGGGTATAACTAGTACTGGAGTTGACGGTGCTGGAAATCAAATATGGGAAGTAACTGATAAGACTAAGTATGATACAGCTATAAATGGTGTCCCTCAACCCCAACCTGAGCAAAAGACATATACTGAGGAAGATATACAGAAATATGTGCAAGATTATATTAATTCACAACAGAACCAAACCACTACACCTACAACCGGAACTACTGGCTCTACTGGAACCGATGATATTTGGAATAAATTTATGTCTTGGGCCTCCCCCTATATGAACCGTCCTAGTACAGAAGTACCAACATATGAATCTATATCAGAGCAGATTAAAGCACAACTTAAGCCATTGCATGATGAACAAGATTTGGAGTTGCAACAGTCTAAGGGTCAGGCAATTAAGGGTATGGCCGCTAACCTAGCCGCTAGAGGAATGTATAACTCCGATATCAATGAGACAAAAGCATCTAATATATACAACAAATTTGACAACTCTCAAGCTTTAGCAGATGCTTCCTTCCAGAGTGACGTAGGTAATAAGGCTCAGACGATTTATCTTGATGCCAAGAATAAAGCTACTACGTCAGATCAACAGTATAATCAGTCAATGATTAACTTAGGCCTTTCATTGATGAATGGTATGATAGATATGAACAAGTTTACTACAGATGATGCTTACAGAAAAACTACATTGGCAACTTTATTTGGTGATAAAGCTTTAAGTTACTTTGGAACAGCAAAATAAGGGGGAATGAACATGAATTTACCTTTTAGTATGAACGATATATCTAAAGCCACTGATTCATCAGGACAGGCTAAAAAATTAATGACCGATGCAATGGCTATGGCTGGAGATTATCTAAAGGGTATTAAAGGTCTAGCCGGTGGTCAACCGGGAGTACCAATGAAAACCATGGCTAGAGAGGAAATGGAAAAGAAAAACCTTGATAATTATTATACTAGCCAAGGTTTAATTGCTCCTATTTCAGCCAATGATCCTAGTGCTCAAATAAGAAAACTGGGCGATATGTGGGCCGCTACCGAGGACCCAGCTTTAAAGGATTTGTATCATCAACAGGCATTAAAATTAGCCCAAGGTTCAGGGTGGCTTAAGCCAGGAGAACAAGTAGATTCTGTCGTAAGTATGGCTCAAATGACCAATGCTGGTCTTCCTGATCCAAAATATCAACAGGCACTTGCACAACAGTTTGTCGAGAACCAATTAAAACAGCAGATAGCCGAGACACAGAAAATTAATGCAAGTAAATCCGGTGGAGGGGGGAGTAGTGGGAGTGTAATAGATAAAGGACCAACTGCGGCTGAAAAATTAGCAAATACTGCAGAGGCCAAGAGACGAGCACAAGAAAAATTAGCCGTATATGCTCCTGGTAATCCAAATGCTATATCGGGATTGGAAGCCTGGATGAATGCAGTTGAACCTGAATATGAGGATAATGGGGTAAATATGCAGGCTGTAAGAGATTATATATACAGACAGATGGGTTATGGTGACGAAAAAACTTATCTAACGAATAAGAATAAATAGTAGGGGAGGGAACTTCGTTGAAACATACCTTAAGACCGGATGATGAAATATTATCAGATTATTATACAAGAACAAAGAAAGTTGAAGACAGTATAAAAGTACAGCAGGGACCATCAGAAATAGAATCCCTTGATAACTTCTGGTCAGCTAATACTAAGAATGGGTTGTTCCAACTCCCACAGATACAGAAATTAACAGTATCACCAGGGGCTCCCAGTATACCTACACCTCCTGTGAATATGGCTAATTATCATACTACTGATCTTGCTACTGAGCAAGATGATGAAGAGGTTATAAACAAAATAATACAGGCTGGGTACGATACAGGAACTATAATCCCTAAAGCATCAAGGTTGGTTAACATGACCCCTGACCAAATCTCGGCCTTGCCAGATTCAAATTTAAGTCCTATAGATAGATTCAAACAAGCCTGGAAATATGGAGAGGGTAGACAATTAGTCGATGAAGGATATGGGGAGAAATGGTCCAATGAAGGTCAAGGCGGGGAGGATTTGATAAACCAAGGTCAAAAAGAGATGTTATCTACTCAGGGAGTAATGAAATATGCTCATCAAATGAAAGATACAGAGGGATTTGTTGAAGGAGCCAAGGAATGGGGAAGGGCATTAGCAGACCCTAATTATTGGCTTGTTAATCAGGCTATGAGTTTACCCTCTAATTGGGATATAGCAAAGAAACAATTGGTGGCGGGTATAGCTGGTAATTTACTTGTAGCATCAGGAGCAGGCGCTCCTGTTGGTGCTGGAATACAAGCCGCAGGTGTAGCGGCGGCAACACATACAGAAGCAGTAATGGAAGCAGAAGGTGTATACGCTCAGATTTTCGATGAAGAAAAGCGAAAAGGTGTAACAGTAGAAGCGGCTCATGAAAAAGCAAATAAAGCCGCTAATGAAACTTATACGAAGAATATAGCTATTCTGGCCCCTACCAATGCTCTTCAACAGTTATCTGTTTTTGGTGTTGGAGCAGGGTTATTGAAAAAGGCATCAATGATAGCCAAAGCTTCACCAGCAATACAAACTGCGGCTAAGGGTATAGTTGCTACCGCTGATGCAGTTGGACCAGTAGCCACAGGTGTTGCAAAGGAAACTGGAAGATTAGCCTTAACTGCTGGCTCCGAGGGAGCACAGGAAGGATTACAATATATAGCTTCTCAGACCTCCATGGATAAGGATTGGGATTTTGGTAAAGACTTCCAAGAGAATGTTCTTGGTGGTGTTGCTATGGGTGGAGGGGTGCAGATAGCTGGTAGAGGTGCTAGTGCTCTAATTAACAGGAGTAATGCTCCAGAAACCCCTGCTATACCTCCAGTGGATACCGAAGTGCCTTCAATATTTCATCTAACCTCTCCAGAACCCGAAGATACTACTTTTAGGGCGGCCCAGGAAGAGGCTGAACAGACTGGGGCTGGTATATTAACACCCCAGATATCAAGCACCAGCGAACCTCAAGGTGACCTTGGCCTAGGACGCTTACCGGATAGCACTACAGCCACCCCCGATCTAGTAGCCGGACACGTCCAGCAGGGCTTGGATAAAGACGAGTCATATAACCAGTTATCCTTAGAGCGTGGTGGAAATCCTATTATGTCTCAGGATGAACATAGTTTCTTATATGATGAAATAAAGGATTCTGGATACACTCCAGAATCAATAGATGTAAATCCAGTTGATATTGATCTTCCAAAATCAGCCGTAGAACCAGTAGTGGAATCTATAAATACCCCTGTAGAAGAAACTAAAGTTGAACCAACTCCCAGGGTTGTTGAACCCGCTATTGGTGTTAGTACAAGGAGATCTAAGGCCCCCACAGTCAGAAGTGAAGTGGAAGCAAAATTTGGTGTAAAATTATCAGAGGATAGTTTCAGAATATCAGATCAGACACCAGAAAATAATGCTTCTGTTGGATTAGCCAGTAAACTCGCCAAAGCGGTTGGTTATAATCTAATGGTCGTGGACCCAACCAATGATGAAGCTGATAAGTTCAATGGTTTCATAAATAGAGAACATAAAACCATTGTTTTAAGTTCAAAGGCAAGTAATCCTATACATACCGTGATGTATCATGAACTTGGTCATGCCATGATGTATGCTAACAAGCAAATCCATGATGCTTGGAAATCAACTATCAAGGAAGTGGCTGGGAAAGGGATAGAAAATAGATATAATGATAGAAGAAAAGTTGATAGCCCTGAATGGAAAGGGTTAACTCCTGAACAACAGGATGCTTACATTAATGAATTCATGAGTGATTCTTTACAGCAAGTATCCACTAGGGATAACTTTTATAAGAGGTTAATGGCTAGGTCCCCCGAAGCCGCAAGAACATTCCTAAAAACTCTATCTGATTTAGTGAAGAAATTAAAGGGGTTAAAAGTCGATGAAGACTATGAAATATCAAAATATATCAGTGATATAGAAGCATGGGAGAAATCCTGTGCTAAAGCTATGAGGGAATACTTGGCTTATGAAACAAGCAATAAAAAAATAACTCCCAAAATCAATGTTCCAGAACCAAAAGGAACTATAGTTAAATCTAAAAGTCAAGAAGAAAGAGAAAAAGTAACCGGAAAAGAAGAGAAACATGAGGATCCAACATATAAAGCACCCTCTTCTGGAAAAGGTAAAAAACATGTTAGTAAGAGTCCAACAGTTAAAGTAGTTGTACCTGCTACTAAAATAGAGGAAAAGAAAATACCAACACCAAAGGTGGAATCAAAACTCGATCAGCTACAAAAGAGTGTGGACGAGGCTAAGAAGGGGATTCAAGTAATAGAGGATAAACCAAAAATTAAAACCAGAAGTTTTGAGTTATCTGATGAAGAATTACATAATAAATTAAAAGACTCCTTAGAAGAACAAGATGCATCCACATATAACTTGATAATAGATGAACTAGAACGTAGACAAAAGGAATATGAAAAAAGTATTTCTAAAACTACTAAAGTTAAAACTGTTAAAGTAGAGGACTTAAATAGAAAAAAGACTAGAGAAGGTAATGAGGATATATCAGCCTATGAAATGGAGGCTACTAAATTAACCAATGAGGAACAAAGGGAATTGGGAAGGAAGGCACAAGCAGGAGATAAAGAAGCCTTGAGGAAATTAATATCCTCTTTCCAAAAGTTGATATATGGGAAAGCTTATAAATATGCTAAGAATGCTCACAATCTAGACCCTGAGGATTTAGTATCAGTGGGTCAGATAAGTTTAATAGAAACTATAATGGGTAGCAAAAACAAAAAAGGTGAATGGGTAATGCACTATGACCCAAATAGAGCAGAGCCATTATATGGAACAGCTGAATTAAGAATGAGGGGTGATATACTTAGATATATGAATACCTATGGTTCTATGATACGCACCCCTGAAGAACAAAAGACTATATATGGTATATATCTTAGAGCAAGAGCGGAAATATTAGAAGAAATGGGTGCAACCCATAAAGAAGAGATAAGTCCTGTAGTTGATATAGATATAATGGATGATATCCTGGATAAAATGAGAAACATAGGTATAAAGACCACAGAGAATTTATCTATGAATAGACTACTAGATATTATCAAAAACCAGGAAACTGTTTCATCATTAAATCTTCCTGTAGGAGAAGATGGGGCAGAGGTAAGTAATTTCATAGCAGACCCCAATGCTATAGATCCAGATAAAGATATATTAACCCAACAGTTAGAGGAAACTTTAGGGAATGCTATAAAAGATTTAGATAAAATACAAAAAGAGACTATATATTATAGATTTTTCTATAATGGTCCTGAAAATGAATATGGTCTTAGTGGTCTTGGATTATCCCTTAATAAAATTGGTGAAAAATTGGGTGTATCAAAGACTGTAATAGCCAAAAGAGAAAAGAAAGCGTTGGAGATACTCAGGAATAGCGAAGCATTCGCAGGAAAAGACGCTGGGGATTATAGAAATGGTAGACCAATTGAATCATTATTTTCAGAAAAACTAGGTAAAAGTATTAGTTCAGGTTATTTCCAGGCAGTACAGAATTTATATGATGCCGTAGATGAAGCAAGATCGTTATTTTCTGAGAAGTTAACTCCACGTGGTTTCTTAAAATCTACGGCAGATTTATTCTCTGATGAACTAAATAAAAGTGTATTAGAGGATAGCAAGGCATTATATAAACCAGAAACATTTGATGGCTGGATTAATTTTGCTAAAGGGGAAATTGAGAAAGGTCTAGACAAGGCAGTAAAGAGGTTCAATAAAGATAACTTTGAACCCGGACAAAAAACTGTACTAGGACTATATTTAAGTACTGCTCTTGATGAAAAAGCTAGAGAACTCCATGAAGCTGGGGACTATAATGGTTCTATGAGAGCAATGTCCTTAGCAAAAGATGTAATCATGGAAACTGCGGCTACTCTGACTATGGCAGGTCAAGAAGTAGCGGCGGCTAGGCTTGCTGAAAAATTTCATGCTCCCAATATTACAGCTAAGTTACAACGTGAGACAGATGAAGTATTTGAAAAACTGCACAGTAAAATCAAAACTAAGATAAGAAAACATGCTAAAGATGTAAAAGAGGGAATGTCTTCTATTAATACAGAAGTGGTAAACGAAGTAATAGATGAACTATCAAATGATAATATTATTAACTTCCTAACTACTCCTGTTGATGAAAATCCTGTTCCATCAAAAGAGACAGTTGATATTACTATGTCGAAGATAGAAGAACATTACAATAAAAACGAAGGAAAAGATACACCAATTAAAAGAGTAGTCAAGATTATGAATGACATGTTTAAGTCTTGGTTCTCCGAGAAACCAAACAATCATAAACCTAATAAAGAGTTTACAGAGGATATTATCAAGAAATTTGTTAGCAATGATGAGTCCATAAGGGAAGCCTGGGATGAAATTAGCAGTAAATTAAGAATGGACTACGGTGAAGTATTTAAGACACCCCAGGATTTCTTTAATTATCATTTAAGTCTTCCCTCAACCGAAGCTGGTATAAACAGAAGAATTCATGAAACACTTAAGATGATGGGAACCAATTTAAACAATGTAGTTACTGAACAAGATGTTAGAGAGTTAGTAAAGAGTATAACCACTATTACTCAGACACCATATAATCCGGCTTTCGTGGCTAGAGTGAAATACCTAGTACAGGAAAATAAAAAGGATGCCGCTGAACGTCTTGCCAAGAGAATAGTTAATATGGCCTCCGTAAAAGAAGGTAAAGAGGAGAAGCCTAACAATATTAGAGACATGATGAACATGATAACCAAGATAGCTAGGGAAGAATTACCAAAACAGATATCAAAACCAAAGGATCCAATGGATATGGTGATTCAAGCTATGATCAATCAGAGGGAATATCAGAAATTATGGATGGCCTCCGAACGTCATATTATGGAAGAATACCCAGAGTTCAAGGACGAAATTGCTACTCTACAACAATTCTTTAACAGACCTATCAATGATATAGTTGCTAATAGTCAAATGGATAGGGTATTAAGGAAGGGATTGACTGAAAGCGACCTCACCATAGAGAGTATAATTAAGAAACATTATACAGAACAGACCTTGGCTATACAGTCTTTGACTGACAAACTGCTAGAGGCCAATGGTGATGCAAAATTAAAGACAGAAGATATAATTAAATTAGCGGACAGAATAGAAACTAGGTTTAACGAACTCGCTGAGGAAAAGAAGAGGAAGATGCTAGAGAGAATCTTTGCTGAATATAAACCGAAAACTACCAAGAAATTAATAGATAGAATCCTTGAATATTCCAATCTCGGTGCTTTCAGCGAAGAACAGTATAGAAGCGCAATATGTGATAAACTTGGACTACCCACGGTTACTCCAGAAGTAGCTATGACTATATCTAAGTTATGTGACAGAATACAAACCATAGAATATAGAAGAGAACCATCTATCGATGAAAAACATGAAATAAGATATTCCACTACTTATAAGTTAATGTTAATGACAAAGGATTCAAATGGAGAATTCCAGGAAGTGGGTAGATACAACACTATTGATGAAGCTAAGGAACACGCTCCAGAAGGAACGGAATGGAGAGGTTATACTAACACCGTTGGTTCCATTCTTAAAGACGAATTGGTAATGGAATTGAACTTTGTACTAGCCAGTCATAAGAAACCATCATGGTTGAGAATGGTATCCACTTATCAAACTATAGCAATGTTATTAAACGTGGCTACCTTTTCCAGAAACGTAATTGGTAATGAATTAACATATTGGGCTAACAGAGTATCTAAACTGTTATCAGTTCCTTTTGATATAGCTAGATGTAAATTTACTGGTGCTGATAGAACAATTACTTTCTCTAAAAACAATTCATTAACATCGTATTTTGATGGATTGGTATATGGTGGAAGGGCGGCGTGGAAAGGGTGGACACCAAGAAATTTACAGGGACAATATGAAATAGGTTTCGCTCCAACTTTTCCTAGGGATGGTAATTTCTTCCAAAAAGGAATGTCATTCTTAGAGGCAACTATGAGGGTATCATTATTAGGTATGGATCAGGCGGCTTCAACTAGGGCATATAATGATATGCTTAGCGAATTAGCTATACTGAAATGTATTAATAACAAGGAAAAGGTCAATAAGGAAAATGTAAATAGATATACAGCTACCGCTGATAAGAATATGAATGATCAGTGTGTTGAATTCTTAAAGAAAATGACGTATCAAAATGACAACACTCTTACTAAAGCGGCTTCTAGTGTAAAACAATTCTTAAACGCATATAAAGAGTTTGGTCTTGGTGATATAGTAATGAAG
>Ga0172381_10007869_pt1 | contig 10489 bp, 19 predicted proteins | sample Leawel6488metaG_FD_119754 | JGI IMG/M metagenome (GOLD analysis project Ga0172381, IMG submission 119754) | Leachate microbial communities from a municipal landfill in Southern Ontario, Canada - Leachate well 64-88 metaG | ecosystem: Engineered > Solid waste > Landfill > Unclassified | place... | reverse complement strand
CTACGATCTCCTTAATCATCAAGCGGTGATTATGAGTAAAGCGGCCGTTAAAGCTCTTGAGGAGGTACTCATCTAATGGCTGCCAAGAAAAAAACTGAAGTCAAGAAAGTCGAAAGCCGCTTTTCTAAAGCGACAATTCAAGACTTTGAGACGATCCTCCGTCCGGTAATCACTGAAAAGACGATGGCCTTGATGCAGGAAAAAAACCAAGCAACCTTTGAAGTTGCCCCCAATGCTAATCGCACACAAGTCAAGTTAGCCTTCGAACGTGTGTTCGGAGTCAAAGCCACGGAAGTTCGTGTTCTGAACGTCCTTCCCAAAAATACCCGTCGGGGAGGCCGCTATGAAGGCAAAATCTCCGGGTATAAGAAAGCGGTCGTTACTGTCGCCGAAGGCGAAGCTCTCGACCTCTTCAAGGAATAGCCCACTGGGCTCATTATAGGAGAAATTAAATGTCAATCAGAAGTTATAAACCGACGACCCCGAGTCGTCGTGCCATGACAAACTCGACGTTTGAAGAAATCACAAAAAGCACTCCTGAAAAAAGTCTGCTCGTCAAATTGACGAAGACCGGCGGAAGAAATAACCAAGGTGTTATTACCACTCGCCACATCGGCGGCGGCCATAAACGGAGATACCGCCTAATCGATTTCAAGAGAAACAAAGATGATATCGTCGCCATTGTCAAAGCCGTCGAATACGATCCGAACCGTAATGCCAACATTTGTCTCGTCAGTTATCTAGACGGCGAGAAAAGATACATTCTGGCTCCCAAAGACCTCGCAGTCGGAAGTCGCATTGTCTCCTCTAGCGTCGCTGATATTCAAATCGGTAACGCCATGGAAATTGGCAATATACCTGAAGGTACCATCGTTCATAACGTGGAACTAAGTCCCGGCAAGGGCGGACAGCTCTGTCGCGCTGCGGGTACGAGCGCTCAAATCCTTGGTAAAGAAGGAAAATACGTCATTGTCCGTTTAGCCAGTGGCGAAATGCGTAAAATCTTACAAACATGTCGCGCCACCATCGGTAGCGTTGGCAACGAAGACTACAGCCTCATTAATAAAGGCAAAGCCGGCAAAAATCGCTGGTATGGAATGCGCCCAACTGTTCGTGGTTCGGTTATGAACCCGGTCGACCACCCACATGGTGGTGGTGAAGGTAAATCACCAGTTGGTCGTGATGCCCCAAGAACCCCATGGGGAAAACGCGCTCTCGGCGTCAAAACGAGAAAAACCAAGAAAGCTTCCACGCGACTCATCGTCAGACGTCGGAATGCTAAATAGAAGCGAAAGGAGTAATCGAATATGGCACGTAGTTTGAAAAAAGGACCGTTCTGCGACGATCACCTCATGAATAAGGTGAAAAAGCTTAACGCCGCCAATCGGAAAGAAATTATTAAGACGTGGTCACGTCGTAGTACAATCTTCCCAGAATTCATTGAACACACTTTCGCCGTCTATAACGGCCGCGAACACATCACGGTTTATGTTACCGAAGATATGGTTGGACACAAACTCGGTGAGTTTGCCCCGACTAGAACATATCGTGGTCACACTGGCCACACAGCCGAAGACAAAGCAGCCTCGGCTGCTAAATAAGGAGGACCTATGGCAGAAAAGAAACCAACTTCTCGCAAAAAGCCGGTTGCAAAGCCCGCTAAAGTCGAGGAAAAACCAGCAGCTCCAGCCAAACCACAAGTTACTGAAGCCAAAGCTGTTGCCTATGATGTCCGCCTGACTCCTCGCAAAGCTCGCATGGTCATTGATACAGTGCGCGGCAAAGACCTCAACGTTGCCCTTGGCATACTTGCCAACGTCAATCGTTCAGCCTCACCAGCCGTTGCCAAAGTTATTAAAAGTGCCGCAGCTAATGCTATTAACAACTTCGGTATGGAAGAAAGCAAACTTTACATTCACACCATCTACGCTAATGATGGACTTAAAATGAAAAGGTTTATGCCTCGCGCCAAAGGTTCGTCGTCAGGCATTGTCAAACGGACTTGTCACATATATGTGACGGTCAAGAGCAGATAGGAGCAACACATGGGACAAAAAGTTAATCCAGTCGGACTACGTATTGGCATCAACAAGGATTGGAATTCTCGTTGGTATGCTGATCGTCAAGAATATGCCGCCTTTCTAGGCGAGGATATGATTATCCGCAAATATCTCGAAGTTAACCTCAAAGCTGCTCTCCTCTCACATATTGAAATTGAAAGAGCCAAGACCGATAAAGGTCATACTGTCAACATTCTCTGCTTTGTCGCTCGTCCAGGTGTTGTTATTGGACAAGATGGAGCTAATATCAATCGCATCAAAAAAGAACTTGGCAAGAAAATTAAAACTGCTAATGTTCGCATTGATATCGTGGAAGTTAAAAATCCTGATCTCGACGCCAACCTCGTCGCGCAATGGATTGCTTCCGAACTTGAAAACCGCGCTTCGTTTAGAACCGCGCAGAAAAAAGCTATTCAAAAAGTCCGCAGAGCTGGTGGCAAAGGTATTAAAACTGAAGTCTCTGGTCGTTTAGGCGGTAACGACATCGCTCGTAGCGAAGGATATAAAGAAGGTATCATCCCTCTTCATACGTTACGTAGTGATATAGACTATGCGCACACGGAAGCGCACACCACTTACGGTCGTCTCGGCGTTAAAGTCTGGATTTGCCGTGGTGAGATTCTTCCTGAAGAGAAGAAAACGCAAACGGAAGGAGAGTAACATCGATGCTACAACCGAAAAGAGTCAAATATCGGCGTCCACACGGAATTAGCTACGAAGGTAAATCAAAGGCCGGTAACGAAATCGCCTTTGGTGAATTTGGTCTCCAAGCCGTGACAGGCGGGTGGATCAACGATCGTCAGATAGAATCTGCTCGTATCGTGCTAAGCCGTTATACGCAGAGAGCTGGGAAAGTATGGATTCGTATCTTCCCACATCTAGCCAAAACCAAAAAACCAGCCGAAGTCCGTATGGGTTCCGGCAAAGGTAATCCTGAAACATGGGTTGCTGTCGTCAAAACAAACCGCATCATGTTTGAAATCGGCGGTGTTGATGAGAAAGAAGCGCGCGAAGCTCTTCGTCTCGCAGCTTATAAACTGCCAATCAAATGTAAGGTCATAGCAAAGGAAGCGAAAGGTGAGTAATTATGAAAATTAGCGAACTACGCGAAATGAGCAATGAAGAATTAAACGAAAAAGTTTATTCGCTCAAAGAACAATTATTCAATCTTCGCCGCAAAAAAGCCGTTGGCCAATTAGAGCACGGCGAAGAAGTGCGCAGAGTCCGTAAGGACATTGCCAAAGTCTACACCATTCAACGCGAACGCGAATTAGGGATTAAATAAGGAGGAACCGAAACATGGAAAATAGAGTATCACGTCCAACTTTCACCGGTGTCGTCATCAGTGACAAAATGGATAAAACAATTGTTGTTTTGGTTCAAACCCATAAAAAGCACGCCAAATACATCAAACGTGTTAAATACGGTAAAAAGTATTATGCGCACGACGAAAATAACGAAGCCAAGGTTGGTGACAATGTCACAATCATGGGTTGCCGTCGTTTAAGTGCTACTAAGCGTTATCGTTTAGTCAGTATTGATGTCAAAGCCGTTGAATCAATCAAAGCTGCTGAAGCTGAACTTCTTTTAGAAGAAAACGAAGGCAGTAACCAAGTCGAAAAGGAAGCTGATGCCGCCCCTGAAGTGGCGAAAGCGGAATAGGAGCGAAGAATATGGTTCAAAATGAAACAAATCTCATCGTTGCCGATAATTCCGGGGCTAAAAGCGTGCGCATCTTCCGTCTTTATGGCGGTGGTAATCGCAAGTCCTCATCGATTGGTGACATCGTCTTGTGTGCCGTCAAAAGTGCCATCCCGAATGGGAAAGTAAAAAAAGGCGACATCGTTCGTGGCGTCATCGTCAGAACAAAGTATCCAATAAATCGGGCCGATGGTTCAACCATTAGCTTCGATGATAACGCCATCGTCCTCATCAACGAAGACGGTGCCCCACTTGGAACTCGCGTTTTTGGTCCTGTGGCCCGCGAGCTACGTGAAAAGGGTGAAGGATTCATGAAAATCGTCTCCTTGGCTCCCGAAGTATTATAAGGAGTGAACACCATGAGAATTAAAAAAGGTGATAAAGTCATCGTCATCTCCGGAGGCGATAAAGGAAAAGAAGGTATCGTTCAAGCTGTCTTTCCAAAAACGCACAAGGTCGTTGTCGAAGGCGTCAACGTTCACAAAAAGCATCGTAAGCCGACACAAAAAACGCCCGAAGGGTCCATTGTTGAAATTTATGTTCCCATCGACGTCTCGAATGTCGCTCTCATCGATCCCAAAACAAAAAAAGCCACACGCGTGACCTATAAAGTAGAAAAGGACAAGAAAGTCCGGATTGCTAAGGCCAGCGGTGCCAAACTTGATTAAAGGAGGTAGCTAAGTATGGAAGAAGAAAAGAAATCTGTAGCCCCAAAAGCTACCACAACCAAAAAAGCGACTGCTTCAAAACCAGCCGCGAAAAAACCAGCCGTAAAAGCGGAAGCTAAACCAGCTGTTGTTCAAAAAGAAAAAGTCGCTCAAGAAGCTAAACCAGCCGTGGTCAATGAACCTAAGGTTGTTAAAGAAGAAAAAGCGGCAAAAGTTGAAACCAAGAAAGCTCCAAAAGAAGCTCCAGTAGTGGAAACAAAAAAAGAAGCTGCTAAAGCCCCAGCTAAAGTTAAAGTCGTTCACCGTCTTAAAGACAAGTATCAGCAAGTTGTTCTTCCTAAATTGATGGCCAAATACAATTACACCTCAGTTATGGAAACTCCGCGCTTAGAAAAAATTGTTGTTAACGTTGGTGTCGGTGACGCTATCGTCAACGCCAAAGTTCTTGATGATTCCGTTCGTGAATTGCGGGAAATTGCTGGTCAACAGCCAGTTATTACTAAAGCCAAAAAATCAATCGCTAACTTCAAATTAAGAGAAGGACAATCGATTGGTTGCAAAGTCACTTTACGTGGCTTGAGAATGTACGACTTCCTCGATAAACTCGTTTCTATCGCCTTGCCCCGCGTCCGCGACTTCCGTGGCGTGAGCCGCAATGCTTTCGATGGTCATGGTAACTATACCTTGGGCGTCAAAGAGCAATTGATCTTCCCCGAAATCGATTACGATAAGGTTAACAAGATTCGCGGTATGGATATCGTAATTGTTACCACGGCGCGTAGCGATGATGAAGCGTTTACGTTACTTACGGAACTGGGAATGCCGTTCCGCAAATAAAAGGAGGATGTAACATGGCAAAAACAAGTCAAAAGGTCCGCTGGGCGCGACCACAAAAATTTAAGGTCCGCGAATACACCCGTTGTGTCCGTTGCGGTCGTCCTCACGCTGTTTATTCAAAATTTAAATTATGCCGTATTTGCCTGCGCGAATTAGCCTATAAAGGCGAAATCCCAGGTCTTAAGAAGTCAAGCTGGTAAAGGAGGAAAGAAACATGATGACAGATCCAATTGCAGCGATGCTTACGACAATTCGTAATGCTAATCAGCTGCGCTACGATAGTGTTACCGTTCCTTCAAGCAAAATGAAGGTTGAAATTGCTAAAATTTTGCTCGAAGAAGGTTTTATCCTCGACTACAAAGTCAACGGCGATAAGAAAAAAGAATTAACACTTACATTAAAATATTCCGCGAGCAAAGAACGCGTCATTTCTGGTTTGAAACGTATTTCCAAACCTGGTCTTCGCGTCACTGTTGGCGGCGACAAATTGCCCCGTGTCTTAAGAGGACTTGGCATCGCAATTATTTCAACGAGTAAAGGAGTCATGAGTGACAAAAAAGCCCGGGCACTAGGTGTCGGCGGTGAAGTTGTTGCTTATGTGTGGTAATCAATATGTCACGAATTGGCTATAAAGTTATCGATCTCCCAAGTGCCGTGACGGTTAACGTCAATAACGGCGTGGCCCTTGTCAAAGGACCAAAAGGCAGCCTTGAAGTTAAGGTGCCAGCTTCAATTACTTTAAAAATTGAAGGTGCTTTGATTCACGTTTCGCGTGAAAACGAAGAAAGACAAACTAAAGAAAACCACGGAACATTCCGGGCCCTTCTTCATAACGCCATCGTTGGTGTTTCGGAAGGTTTTTCCAAAACATTAGAAATCGTCGGTATCGGTTATCGTGCGGCGATGAAAGGCGAAAACCTTGTTCTAAACATTGGTTTTGCTCATGACGTTATTATTACTCCTGATGCTGGTGTCAAAATTACTTGTAAAACGGCCAATATCCTCATTATTGAAGGTATTGATCGTCAAGCTGTCGGTCAAACTGCGGCTCGTATTCGCGAAGTTCGCAAACCTGAACCTTACGGCGGCAAAGGCATTAAGTATCAAGGCGAGCATATTATTCGCAAGGAAGGCAAGCGCGCTAGCGCCAAGAAGTAGTGGAGGTCAGGTATGATTAAAAAATTATCAAAAAACGTTGTCCGTCAAAGACGGCATGCTCGTGTCCGGGCAAAAGTTTCCGGAACTACAGAAAGTCCACGCCTCTGCGTTTATCGCTCTAATGCCAACATCGAGGCGCAAGTCATTGATGATGTCAAAGGTATAACCTTGGCCCATGCTTCTTCCGTTGCTCTTAAACTTGCCAATGGCGGAAACGTCGAGGCTGCTAGTTTAGTCGGAGAAGCCATTGCTAAAACTGCTCTTGAAAAGAACATTAAAAAAGTGGTCTTCGATCGTGGTGGTTATTCCTATCATGGCCGGGTTAAAGCCCTCGCTGAAGCGGCTCGTAAAGCCGGATTAGATTTTTAAGGAGAATAAACATGGAAGAAAAAGAATTAACTGGCGTCGCTGAAACAGTCGAAGCCCCAGAAGCTACTCCTGAAAAATCACAATCTAATCCCCAACGCGCTCCTCGTCCGCGTGGCCCTCGCCCTCAAGGCGAACGTCGTCCTGGAGGACGTGGTCGTAACCCCCGTTTTAGAGAAGAAAAAGAATACGAAGAACGTGTTGTCAGCGTCAATCGCGTCAGCAAAACCGTTAAAGGTGGTCGCAAAATGCGTTTCTCCGTTCTCGTTGTCATCGGTAATGGTAAAGGCAAATATGGTTTTGCGATTGGCAAAGCCGCTGAAGTCCCCGATGCCATTAAAAAAGCCTTAGAAAAAGCTCGTAGCAATACTTTTGAAATCAAAACCTCAAAAGGCGATACCATCGCTCATGAGATTGTTGGCAAATTTGGCGCTTGTAGTGTTTTTCTAAAACCCGCTACCGAAGGTACTGGTATTATTGCTGGTGGCCCGGTGCGTGCTATTCTTGAATTAGCCGGTATCCGTAACGTTTATTCAAAAGTTTATGGTAGCCGTGCTCCTATTAATATCATTCGCGCCACGCACTCTGGTTTAAGCAATCTTAAATCATATGCGAAGGTCAAAGAATTACGCAAATAACCTGGAGGTATGAACACATGAAGTTACATGAATTAGAATACGCCGAAGGCGCTAGAACTGCTCATTACCGCAAAGGTCGTGGCATTGGTTCTGGAAATGGTAAGACATCTGGTAAAGGCCATAAAGGTCAAAAATCGAGATCTGGTGGACTTAAGGCCCCGGGCTTCGAAGGTGGTCAAAACCCGATCTATCGCCGTTTACCGAAATTTGGTTTTACAAACATTAACCGTGTCGATTTTGCTAGCGTCAACGTCGAAAGACTTAACGCCTTTGAAGATGGAAGCGTCGTTACTGCGGCTCTTCTTGTTGAAAAAGGCATCGTCCGCAAAGAATATAGCGGTCTTAAAATTCTCGGCGGTGGTAAATTAACGAAGAAACTCACGGTCCAAGCCAACAAGTTTTCGAAGTCCGCCCAAGCTGCGATTGAAAGCGCTGGTGGCACAGTCGAGGTAATTTAAAATGAAGAAGCTGATCGCGGTCTTCAAGAATAAGGAAATTGTCAGTCGCATTTTCTTCACGATCATGATTTTGTTCGTGATCCGCATCGGCGCGGCGATTACCGTTCCCGGAGTAACCGTTAGCGAAGAGTTATCCAAAGCTTTAGAAACAGCCAACATGATCTCGATGATGGACATGCTTGGCGGTGGAGCTTTATCGAATTTCTCGGTCTTCGCTTTAGGAGTGAGCCCTTATATCACGGCCGGAATTATCATTCAGCTTCTCTCGAAAGACGTTTTGCCAGCCTTGACCGAACTTACAAAGCAAGGTCAATATGGTCGCAAAAAGTCCGAGATGGCCACCCGCTATCTCACCCTTTTGCTCGGAGCTGTTCAAGCCTATGGCATTATTAAAACCATGGAAAACAGTTCGTATATTACAATCAACATGGATTTGACCTTCTGGACGTATGCCTATATTGTTACCATCATTCTCGCTGGAGCAATGCTGACAATGTGGCTCGGCGATCAAATCACTGCCAAAGGATTAGGCAATGGCATTTCTGTCATTATTTTTGCTGGTATTGTTCGCAATCTTCCTATTCAAATAACGACTGCTTATCGTAAGTGGGTCGAAATGAATATGGGACACGGCACGAACGAACTAGTTAAAGGTGCGTTCCAGTTCGGCATTTATATCTTAGCTTTTATTCTGATTATTGCCTTTGTTGTCTTCATTGAACTATCAAAGCGCAAAATCCCCGTTCAACATTCGGGTAAAAGTGGCGGTCAAGGACAATCGATGTCCAAAGCCTCTTTCCTCCCCATCAAGCTTAACTCATCTGGAGTTATTCCTGTCATCTTTGCCAGCTCGATTTTAATGGCCCCATCGGTAATTGCTAGCTTTGTTAGCACGAATACGGATGCGGCATGGCTTAAAATCTTCTCGTATAGCGAAATGACACAAATGCCAGGCGTTAATGATACGACTTGGGGCATGCCGTGGGGACTACTTTTATATTTAGTTCTCATTGTTGTCTTCTGCTTCTTTTACGCCAATATGCAAATTTCCCCAGAAACGTTGGCTGACAACTTCCGTAAAAACGGCAGCTATATTCCCGGTATTCGTCCTGGTTTAGAAACTGAACGTTATGTCAAGAAAGTTGTTAACCGCGTCACCGTCATGGGCGCAATCGCCTTGGCGTTCATCGCTGCTTTACCAGTCGTATTAACTTTAAGTGGCATCTTTGGTGAGAGTTCAAGTCTTGCCATTGGTGGTACAGGCTTAATCATCGTCGCGGGTGTAGCTATTGAAATCAATAACCAAATCGACGGCCTTCTAGCTGGAAAAAGCTTTGAAGAAGCCTCGCAAGGAGCAAGACGATGAATATTATTTTAATGGGTCCGCCAGGTGCGGGCAAAGGCACGCAAGCCAAGCGCTTGATTGCTAAGTATGATATACCACATATTTCCACAGGAGATATGTTTCGCGAAGCGATGAAGCAGGGCACTGAGCTCGGCTTACTCGCTAAGCAGTATATAGATGCGGGGCACTTAGTCCCCGACGACGTGACGATTGGAATTGTCCGGGAGCGACTGGCGAAACCCGATTGTCAAAAAGGATATCTCCTTGATGGTTTTCCACGGACGATTCCCCAAGCAGAAGCTTTGGAGACATTGACTAAAGACATTCATCGGGAAATCGACGTCGTCATTGATATCGACGCTGACGAAAAGGAACTAATTCGTCGCATATGTGGACGACGCGTATGCAAGGTATGTGGCACTCCTTATCATGTCGATACAATGAAACCCAAAATTGAGGGTGTTTGTGATTTGTGTGGCGGACCTTTGATTCAAAGAGCCGACGATAACGAAGAAGCACTAAAAGTGCGCCTCGGTCACTACTATCAACAAACTAAACCTCTCCTTGATTTCTACGCTAAACGCGGTCTGCTCCATTCCTTTGATGGGACAAAGGACCTCAATGTCTTATTAGCAGAAATCATCTCGCTCATCGAGGCTATGAATAGATGATTATCATCAAATCGCCGCGCGAAATTGAATTAATGCGAGAAGCCGGACAAGTAGTTGCCAAAGTCTTCGAAAGACTCGAAAAAATTATTCGTCCCGGAATATCCACGAAAGAAATCGCCGACGAAGCTGAGAAAGTTATTCGTAGTCATGCCGCCATTCCAACCTTTCTAAACTATAACGGTTTTAAAGGGGCCATCTGTGTCAGCGTTAATGAAACGCTTGTCCATGGCATTCCTAATCGTCACCACATTTTAAAAGAAGGAGACATTGTCTCTTGTGATGTTGGTGCGACTTTGAAAGGTTATTGCGGCGATGCCTGCCGGACGTATCCGGTTGGCAAAATCAGCGCAGAAGCAGCACGTTTAATCAAAGTAACAGAAGAAAGTTTCTTTCAAGCCGTTAATTTGATTCGACCAGGCGTCCACTTAGGGGACATCTGCCATGCGATTCAAAAACATAACGAGGACAACGGTTATTCCCTCCCTCGGGAATATACAGGTCACGGCATTGGTCAAAATTTGCACGAAGACCCCTATATTCCAAATATTGGTGAACCCGGTACGGGCCCAGTATTAAAAGAAGGAATG
>Ga0172381_10007868_pt1 | contig 10492 bp, 15 predicted proteins | sample Leawel6488metaG_FD_119754 | JGI IMG/M metagenome (GOLD analysis project Ga0172381, IMG submission 119754) | Leachate microbial communities from a municipal landfill in Southern Ontario, Canada - Leachate well 64-88 metaG | ecosystem: Engineered > Solid waste > Landfill > Unclassified | place... | reverse complement strand
GTGCCTTATGCCCTTGTGATAATTGGAAGCAGAAAGGCGCACCGGTTGACGAAGCAAAAACAACGAATCCCGAACCGGTAAAAACTGAAACAGATAAATTGTTCTGGGAAATCGTTAAATTGGGAGTTGAACGGCAAACAACTTATGAATTACAATATATGGATTATCCCGAAAATATATGGACAACGCCAATAAAATTAACAATTGAAAGAGCAGAGGCATTTTATCCTGATTATTCATTAAAAACAATAAAATTTCATTTTGCTGAATGTGATATAATTATGAATCTATAAACAAATAATTTTCAGGCATAGGGGAATTAGACCGCCCGAAACAGTGCCGGATAAGAGGCGGCGAAAAAAGTAACCGCCTTTTATTTTGAAGATTCAGAAAAAAATTATATATTTGATTGTTTTTTGAACTTATTGATTTGCAAAGGAAAGTATTTTGGACGTGGGTTCGAATCCCACCACCTCCACAAACCTAAATGGAGAAGGGGACTGTGAAAAGGTAGGGTATTTATTTCATAAGCGCAATGCAGTAGGTATTTTACTCTGTTGTGAAGTACAAACAAATAGCAGTCCCCGCAGACATTCACTCGCCTGAGTCGTTAACCCGTCACGTTAGTACGGTCTTTGATGATTGACTTAACTTATAACGGTTAAGGTCTTTTAAACGGTGAGGGCTGTTTATAAGGCGTAGGTCCACAATCATCATTTAGGGGGTGTTTTGGTTTTGACAGGATATTGAGTACAATGCAAGGAGAGATCAGAGAGAATAATAACCGGCAAAGAAATATCAATGCCACAGCTGAAGGCAGTAGCCTAAAGCGAGTAATCAGGGCGAAGATAGTAACCCTGATTATTTTTTATTTTTGATTTGTAAGTAAATGTTTGTAACTTAGCCCTATGGATGAAAGATTAAAGATATATATAAAAGAAAATATCCCATTTAAAGAATTGAAAGAAGCGGGATTTTTTGACAAAGGGATTAAAGGGTCAGATTATAATAAAATAGCTGAAAGAATCTGTATTTTCTTCGGGCTAAAAAGCATTTATGAATATTCTGAGATCATGAAACAAAAGGACAAATGGGTCAGGTTATCTATTAATAGGGAAGATCTGTTTGAAATAGACAAAATGAATTAATTTTGATTTTATTATTGATTTGTATATCTTTGCATTAATGGAAAAGATCAGCGACATAATAAAAAAAATGAGCATAGCACGTGATGACTTTGGTTATTACGGCATGTATCGTGATTGTTATGCCGAAGGGGGAACCAGGGCAGAGGTAATCAACAAGCTACTCGACAAGGCCGCAAGATTTGACAAGGTGGCCCGGATGATCCGCAAGATGCCTTTTCCTGCTTTTAAGATAGTGTTTAAGTTGAATAAAATAGGAATGAACTAATGAAACAACTGACAGTCATGAAAATATATTTACAAACTATATCTGACTGTCATATCTATATTTTAACCCATATACCATTTTATCAGAACTAATGAAGATCGCTGTTGTAATAGCCACTTATGACAGGCCAGACGGAAGAACGAAAAACTATTTAATTCGTGCGCTAAATTCAGTTTATCTTCAGACTCATAAGGATTATCAGGTATATTTAATCGGAGATGCAGTAAAAGAAGTTAATGCCTATATTGACATTGTAGAGCATTTCCCGCATGTTAAATTTGTTAATCTTGAAAAATCAATTGAACGTGAGAAGTATAAATTTGGCTCTTATGAACTTTGGGCAGCGGGGGGATTGACTCCGCGATTAACTGGAATTGAAATGGCATTAAATGATGGATATGAATATGTTTGTTCACTCGATCATGATGATTTCTGGCTTGATAATCATTTGTTTGAAATTAACAAAGTTATTGAAGAGTATCATCCTGTGTTTGTTTGTACTGTTTCGACATACCCAGGCACTAAACTACCAAATATAAAACTTACTGGCGATGTTGTTGAGTGGAGCGTTACCGGAGGATGTTGTTGCAACTCTGCTTCATGTGTAAAATATTCAGATACAAAATTAAGAATAAGAGATAGGTTTGCAGAAGATAGTATATTGTCACCTCCTGATGCCGATCTCTGGTGGCGTCTTGGTGAAGAGATGAAAGCAAAAGGGCAGAAAGGATATTTAATAAAGAAACTTACTGCTCATCATGATGAAGAGGGATATACAATGAAAGTTTCAAAAAAAAGATAATGTTAAGTATAGTTCTCACATATTACAATCGTCAGATTCAACTTGCAAATACTTTGCAATCATTTGCAGCATCAAAGAATAAAGCTTTCAATGTTTACATTATAGATAATAATAGCTCAGAAGATATTAAGCTTCCGGCATTATCTTTTGATGTAAATATCATAAAACTAAAAGGGCAGTTTAATGACAACTATATTGCAGCACATAACTACGGATTTAAAGTTGCAATAGATGATTGTCAACCGAATAAGATCCTTATTCAGCATGCAGAGATATATCATAAAGGCGATGTTATTAGCTATGCTCAGACGGTAACAGATAAAAACTATTATTCATTCAGTACTTATTCACTTGAATTTGGAGAAGAGATTGAATATGCCAAAATGAATCAACGCGCGAATACTTTTGACGGTGATAGCGGATGGTATAATCATCCTATTTATAGACCCGCCATGCATCATTTTTGCAGTGCAATCACAACAGAAAATCTTATTAAGTTAAATGGATTTGATGAGCGTTTTTGTGACGGGGTAGCTTATGATGATGATTATTTTGTAGAACAGATAAAACGATTAGGATTAAAAATTGAGCAGCCTATGGATCCTTTTGTGTTTCATCAATGGCACCCTAAAGGGTTTAATGATGCTGATAAAATATTACACAATCAGGCTTTATTCGAAGTATTGAAAAATGTAACTGATTATAAAGCTATACACACATTAACTCCAGACTTATGAAGATAGATAAATGTCCAATAACAGGAAATAATGATATAACAGAGTTTCTAAATCTTGGTGAAGTGCCTTTAGTAAATAATCTTTGCGCTACACGCGAAGAATCATTGAACTGCCAGAGATTTCCTCTTGCGGTGCAGTTTTTTAATAATAGTCATCTTGTATCACTCACAGAGTTAATTGATAAAGACAGTCTGTTTTTGAATTACCTATATCGGTCAGGAGTAAATAAGCCTTATCTGGACCATTGCGCAAAGATGTATGATTATCTTTCCCGAATATGTGAGTTTAAGAATAATGATATAGTAATGGACATCGGCGGTAATGATGGGAGCCTTTTGGTTGAATTTCGCAAAGAAAACCGCAATCTTAAATATATAAATGTTGATTGTTCAAAGAGTTTTATTGACACAAATAAAGAACTAAATATTGAATACTGGTGTACTTATTTTGATGAAAATGTAAAAGCGAATTATAAAGCAAAGCTTATAACTTCGACAAATGTTTTCCAGCATACTTTCGAGATACGATCTTTTGCACGTGGCATAGAACGTAATTTATCATCTGAGGGTGTATGGTGCCTTGAATTTCCCTACGTCCTGACCACTACCGCAAATGATAATTATGATCAGATTTATCATGAGCATATTTATTACTATTCATTGAAAAATATTGTTGATCTTCTCAGACAGGAAGGCATGAAAGTAATAAATGTATCTTATCATGATATGCATGCCGGAACGCTAAGAGTATTAAGCGTAAAAGAGTCATCATATAGAAGACCCGATTCAACAGTTGACTCTTTTTTAAATCTTGAAAAAACCTTGACAAAAGATTATTATCTAAAATGGGGTAAACGTACACATGAAAAAATAGAACTATTTAAATTATTTATTGATGGCCTTGTTTCTGTAGGTAAAAAAATCGCTTGTTTCGGAGCCGCGGCAAAAGGATGTGTATTTCTTAACACATGTGGAATAGATTATACTAAAATCAAATTTATCATTGACGATACGCCATTTAAACAAGGTAAATTTGTTCCTGGGACAGGTATTGAAGTTGTGCCGCGCGATGTCCTTAAAACGCATGAGATTGATTATATCATAATCCTGGCCCATAACTTTAAAGATTATATTATACAGTCATTAGAAAATGAGTTTTCCGGCAGTTATATTATTATGTTTCCTGATATACAGATTATATGACAATAGCCTATCATATCTATCCATTTGGAGAATACAAACGAATGGTTAAAGAGCAATTTGATTCTTTAATTAATTCAGGTCTATATAATGCATGTAGTTATTTATATATTGGAATAATTCAAACATCGGAAGATATAGGATGGGTATATGAATATTTACAGTCAATAATAAAACCCGGTAAGAATATTTTTATCAATGTTTATCAACATAATAATGAGATAGCTGATACCATGCGCTGGGTCGCAGGATATGCCAAACAGAACCCCGATGAACAGATAATGTTTTTTCATACTAAAGGTGTAAGTAGATATTCAGAATATACTGAAGATTGGCGCAAATATATGGAGTATTTTGTTATTGAGAATTGGAGATTATGTATTGAAAAATTAAAAACTTATGACTGTTGTGGTGTGATGTGGAACTCAGATACAGTTTACGGCAACTATCCGCATTTTTCAGGTGCTTTCTGGTGGACAACCGCTTCTTATCTCAATACCTTATCAGATGAACTCTTAAAAACTGATTGGATTTACGGGCGTGAGTTCTGGATCGGATCAAATCCTGATGTAAAAGTATGTGAATTGCATAATTCTCATATGAACGATAAACAGGCACTTTTAGAGGGCCGATCACATTATTCATTACCATATAAACGAGAACAATATGAACTTAGTAGAACTGAATAAATCCCAGGGAGACGGTTATTTTATTCCCGATGCACTGAGTGATAAGGGAACAATTCATAATTATTTGCCTATTTATGATGAATTGTTTGCTCCATATAGAGATAAAAAAATAAATCTTTTCGAGGTAGGTTATCAGTATGGGGGTAGCGCAAAACTTTGGGAACTGTATTTTAATAAGGCACGGATAAGATTTATTGATGTATTTCTTAATACACCAAAAATAGATAATGTTGAATTTGAACTGAAAGATGTAAATGATTTAACAGAATTTTATTTTAAAGATTTTATCCCGGATATTGCCATAGATGACGGTTCTCATTTTTTGAAAGATCAGATACATTTTATTAAGACAGTATGGCCAGTTCTTAGCGAGAGCGGTATAATGATTATTGAGGATATACAGGACATAGATACAGAAGAGTCTATTTTCAGAAGTTTGGGCATTCCCTTTGAGATTATTGACAACCGGGCAAAACAAAACCGATATGATGAGGTCCTTTTAATTTTTAAGAAATGAAACAATTTCAATATATACTTTACATCATTGCGGAAATAGCAAGTAAAATGGATAATGTCAATTTTGATGCTGAAAAAATAATCAGATTAAGGTGTGAAGAATTCCATATAAAAGAAGCAGAAACAGACCTGCTTACTTTGATGAAAAATATCTTTGATAATGATAAACATAATGTTTAAATTTGCAGAAAAGATACTGAAATGATACGCTGTAATAATTGTAAACACGAATACAAAGGGAATATAACATATACTCCATTCTATAAAATCAGAATAGATTATGGTATATGTCCTGAATGCAAAACCGTTTATTTTGAATATGACATCAAAATAGAACCAGATAATTCAGAAGAAAGTGGAATATTAAGATTCGCAAATTATGATACGCTGTAAGAAAGGCAAATGCACAGTATATTCCAGTAAAGGGAAGAAGCTTTCAAAACCAATGAGTAAAAAGAAGGCAAAAGTCCGTTTGAGACAAATTGAATATTTCAAACATAAAGAGTCATGAAAACACTCGCAACAATAAAGCATGGCAAAGTCAAGGTGAAGAGTAAAAAGCAACTAAGATTCTTATTTGGCAAAAAACTTCCTTTTACTTTAATGCATAAAACAAAATCAGGCAAAATAGTAGGGAAGCGAATAAATACAAAATAATGGACTTAGTGATAAAGATTACATTAACATTGTTTAAATTGGGTGTCTTAGGATCTTCGGTTTATACATTCATCTTTAATGTCATTTACTAATGGCAGACGAAACAGAAGAAATAGAATTAACCGACAAACAGGAAAAGTTTTGTTATGAGTATTGCATGGATTTGAATGCCACACAAGCCGCTATACGTGCCGGATATTCAGAAAAGACAGCGGGTGTAATCTCAAACGAAAACCTAAAAAAACCTTATATTCAGGCTCGTATAAAGAAAATGCAGGATAATCTTGCAGAAACAGCAGGATTAAGCAGGCTAAAAGTTATCTCAGAGCACATGAAGATAGCTTTTTCTTCTATTGCATGGATGCATAATACTTGGATAGAAAGGAAAGAATTTAATGAACTTACAGAAGATCAAAAGGCTTGCATTGCAGAGATTGATACAAAGACCAAGACAGAATACCAATATAATCCCGAAAGCGAAACAAAAGAACCCATCCAAATAGAGTATGTTAGAATAAAGCTTTATGATAAACAAAAATCTCTTGACTCAATTTCCAAGATGCTTGGATATGACGCACCAATAAAGATAGATGGCACGTTAAGCATTCCGCAATTACCTGATATAATAATTAAATGACCATTGAACAGACTATATCAGAACCACAAAGAGCTATCTTAAAAAGCATAAGTCCGATAAATCTATTTCTTGCAGGCGTTGGATCGGGCAAAACCCATTTATTAGGAATAAAAACATATCAATTAATAAAGCAATTCCCGGATGTTAGGGGATTTATTGGTGCAAATACATATCTTCAGCTTGTCCAGAGTACAATTTTCAGGATAAGAGAATACTGGAAGAGTATTGGAGTTATAGAGTATGATAAAGAATCGCGCCCTTATGGTCAGTATGTTGTAGGCAAAAAACCTCCATCTCACTTTAATACAAAAAATCATAATTTTGATGATTATTATGGCATCATATCATTTATAAATGGATGCGTTGTATTTATAGGGTCATTAGAGCGTGCAACATCTCATGAGGGCAAAGAGTTTGGATGGGCCGTATTAGATGAAACAAAAGATACTGATGAAACTGATGTAAAGGAGATAATAATTGCCAGAATAAGACAGGGTGGCATATATTTAGTAGGCGGTAAACTATCAAATACAGGTAATAAAAGTCAGCAATATAACCCATTATTTATTTCTACAAGTCCGGCAAAAGTTGACTGGTTAAATAAATGGTTTGAATTAGATAATTATATTGATGAGATAAATAACAAAATTTATGACAGAAATGATTATTTTCAAAAACAAATAAATAATAAGTTTGTCGTAATTAGTTCAACGTATCACAATGTTCACAATGTAGGTGAAAATTATATCCAAAACATATTAGATAATAATTCAGATGAACGTGGTAAAGCTCTTGTTTATGCATCTCCATTCTTATCAACAGGCGGTGAGTATTATTCATCATTTAATAGATTAGAGCATGTAGAACCATGTAAATATGATCCCCAAAGACCTATTCATATAACCTTTGACCAAAACTCAGTGCCTTACAACTCTGCTTCTATTTGGCAATTTGAGCAGATAGAAGGTATATGGTGGGCACGGTGTATTGATGAGATAGCTCTTGAAAATCCACGCAATTCAACAGAGGAAGTATGTGAAGAGTTTATGATGAGATACCCAAGTCATAAAACCGGATTATATTATTATGGCGATGCTTCCGGTCATGCGAGAACGACAATGAGCAAAGAGTTTAAGCACCATTATCAGGTTGTTGAATGGAAATTAAGAAAATATCTTATTTCCGGAAGTGATAGAACTCTGATAAATAATTCACTCATACTAAAACGCAGAGATTTTATTAATAAGGTATTAGAAAATAAGTTACCTTTGAGAATACGTATTGATGAACATAATAAGTATATGATCAATGACTTTATGTATTGTAAACAGGCTCCAGATGGAACAAAAGACAAACATATTGTCACTGATAAATTAACAGGGGATAAATATCAGAAATACGGCCACATGAGTGACAACGCGGAATATATGTTAATAGAAGCATTTAGAAATTATTATGGTTCCTGAGGTTAAATTAATAAGAACGGGCGATTATGAAGAGAAATATGTTACAGGATATTTTCTTTCAGTTGAGCAACTTGAAAAGCTTGTGACTTATTTTGAAGTTCCTAATCCGATGGATGATAAATTGATGAATAAAAAAACACATATTTTGAAGTGGTTAAAAACTATTAGATATGAATAAAGAAGAGGGATTTCTCAAATTAAAAGAGATAATCGAAAACGACATAAAGCATAAGGATTACGAGCGCGTATGTGATCTTGCAAAAGACTATTATAAAATGGTGTCAGGGGATGACATATCTGACTTATTGCATCAGATAGTTAAAAGGGAAACGTCGGAAGAGTTTGAGATGCGTAAATCGATTACAAATTCAATTATCCCTCCGACCCTCGCATCAACAAAGTTGCCATTTCAAAAGGCACTCAGAAAAAAGCCATTAACAAGAGTCATTGATTGGCCTGATGGATCTGAAAACAAAACAAATGATCTCGATCTTATTATTGCAAAATATTGGGGTGATGCACCTCTTGAAAAGTACCTGGAGTATGCGTTTATTGATTATAACTATATCGATCCTAATGCTTTTTTAATTACAGAATTTGATAAATTTGACGCGAAAAAAGAGAAAGCAAAACCATACCCATTTGTTGCTACATCTGAACAATGTATAATGTTTGAAATTAATAACAATATCATTGAATATCTTGTTGTTGAATTGCCAATTAAATACAGAGATGCCGATGGTGAAGCTGACGGGAGCAAATATACTATTTACTTGGGACAGGACACTATACAGTTCACCCAGGTTGCAGATAAAGGAGAAGATACGACTGAAATATCAAACAAGTATTATTCAGTTGAATATTTTACTCCAAAAGATAGCAAAGTACCTGCACGGCGTTTCGGATATAAGCGTGACCCACAGACGCAGGGGCGGACATTTGTAAGCGTATTTCATGATATTATACCTTATCTAAATAAGACTTTAAAGATCGATAGTGAACTCGATTTGTCAACTGCAATGACGGCATTTCCACAAAGATTTGCTTATGTTGATCCGTGCCCGGAATGCAATAAAGGCAAAGACATCAATGGCAATACTTGTCAGACGTGTCATGGCACCGGCAGACGACCATTGCATAATTCAACAATGGATGTCATTACGCTCGACCTCCCGCGCGATCCTGCCGCAATGATCGATCTTGAAAAGATGCTTGTTTATAAAGCGCCTCCTATTGAGTTGCTTACATTCCAAAAGGAATATATTAGGGATCTTCAGGCAATGACATATCTTATGATGTTCAATAAAGAACTCCTGACACGTAATGAACTTGTAAATACCGCCACAGAGGTAGCTATCACAAACGATAATATGAATGATACGCTATATCCTTTTGCTCAAGCATATTCAACCATGTGGGAGTTTGTCGTTAAAGATATTGCAACATTTACAGATTTTAATGCAGGGAATAACATAATTGTTAAACATTTGTTTCCTAACGACTTTAAATTTAAGTCACTGACTGAGCTAATGGGAGAACTCAAAGCCGCAAAAGATGCGAATGCCTCCACTTCAACCATTGCAGCTATTGAAGATGACGTTAACGAAATACTTTATGCTGACCGTCCTAATGAATTAAAGATAATTCGCATTAAGAATAACTTCAATCCATTCAGGGGATATAATGAGGAGAGTGTAAGACTTCTTATCTCGCAGGGGTTGACAACAAAATATAATGAAGTCTTATGGTCAAATCTCGAAAGTATCTTTAATGATTTAGAGAAAGAAAGTAAAGTATGGTTATATGATATGTCACAAGATGCTATTGATAAACTGGTTAAGGCTAAGACAGAGGAATATATTGCAATGATGCAGGAAGAAAAGTCGGTAACACCTAAATTAAATTTGGGCGAAACAACAGAAAAAACAGAAGAAGAATGAAGTTCTCAGTAGTAATGGCCTCAACTCTGGCTCCGTATGCCGGGGCCGCTTCACGAAGAGATGAAAAGATTATTCGTGCGGTTAATAGTGTTGTAGATCAAACATATCAGGACTGGGAGTTGTTAGTCATTGCCGATGGTTGTCAGCAAACAGTTGATATTGTTTCACAGATAAAAGACCCGCGCATTAAAATTACGAAGATTGATAAAAAACCGATCTGGGACGGCGCACCACGCAACAAAGGCATTGAACTTGCTGCGGGCGAATATATCATCTACATTGATAATGACGATTATTGGGGTGAAAATCATTTAGGCATAATATCTGATAACATAAAAGACTTTGATTGGGTATATTATGATGACTGGACTTATCAGAATGGGGAATGGTGTTTAAGGCATTGCGATATTAAAAAGTTAGGAATGAACGGCACATC
>Ga0172381_10007867_pt1 | contig 10492 bp, 12 predicted proteins | sample Leawel6488metaG_FD_119754 | JGI IMG/M metagenome (GOLD analysis project Ga0172381, IMG submission 119754) | Leachate microbial communities from a municipal landfill in Southern Ontario, Canada - Leachate well 64-88 metaG | ecosystem: Engineered > Solid waste > Landfill > Unclassified | place... | reverse complement strand
GTTTGATGCCCCCATCGAGCTAAATCTTGCGGATATGGATGCGAGCGCACTTGATACGCATCGGCTCAAGGAGCTGCTTACTAAGCTTGAATTTCGTAGTTTGCTCCGTAATCTGCCGGCACATATGCAAGATGGTACGTCGAATGAAAGCCAAGCTGAACAAAAAATATACAATGAAGTTGTTGATTTTTCCGGCTCAGATGCACAAGCGATTTTAATCATGGCGAAAGAACTTGTAATCGCACCAGATGGCGACTATGTTTGGTTGTCTGCGGAGCGCGGTAAGGCCGCGCGTCTACCGCTTGTTGAGGCGAGTGAAATACTTGCGCACGTGCCGATCGTAGGGCATGACCTCAAGAAATTCCTTAAGAATCTCTTAGCGATAGGAGCAAAACTACCGGAAATTCACCATGACACCGCGCAGGGATCATTCCTGCTTAATCCCTTGCGTAAATCCCGCCAGTTGGCCGATCTTGTCGGTGCCGAGTCGCTGGATGACCCCAAGCTTCATATTGGCGCGATTTGGGCGCTATACGAAGAACAATCCAAGGCGCTGGATGCACTACCAAAACTCGCGCACGTCGCGCGAACGATTGATTTTCCGCTGATTCCGGTGCTGGCACGTATGGAGTTTCGTGGTCTCAAACTTGATAGTGCGCAACTGGCGAAAATGAACGGCGAGCTAGCTGCGCAGATTACGGACATACAGACTCGAATGTTTGAGATGGTAGGATATGAATTTAATATCGCCAGTCCGTCGCAACTTGCCGATGTACTGTTTACGAAACTGCAACTGCCGACAGCGGGCATCAAGCATGGAAAAACCGGTCTCTCAACTGGTCAAAAAGAACTCGATAAACTACGCGGTCAGCATCCGATCATTGAGTTGATCGAACAATTCCGCGAGCTCACAAAACTACAAAATACCTATGTCGAATCATTGCCGAAACTTGTTGACAAGCATGGGCGTATCCATACGACTTTCAATCAAGATGTCGCTGCAACGGGGCGATTGAGCAGTACCGACCCGAACCTTCAGAATATCCCGATTCGCACCGAGCTCGGTCGAAAAATCCGCCATGCGTTTATACCGGAAAAGGGGAATGTTTTCGTGAGTGCCGACTATAGTCAGTTTGAGCTGCGTCTCGCGGCGGTGCTCGCGGGCGAGGGCGGTATGGTAAATGACTTCAACGCTGGGACGGATATTCATGCCAAGACGGCTAGCGAAGTGCATAAGATTCCGCTCGATGACGTGACGAAAGACCAACGCCGTCAAGCGAAAGTTATTAATTTTGGCGTGCTGTATGGTATGAGTTCGCATGGATTGGCGGCTGCCGCGGGAATGAATTTTGTTGAGGCGAAGCAGTTCATTGAGGAGTATTTCCGGCTCCGCCCGAAACTTCGCGCTTATATCGACGCGACGGTTAAAAAAGCCCACGAAGAAGGCTTCGTTGAGACGTTATTTGGTCGCCGTCGCCCGACACCCGATGTTCAGTCGAGTAATTTCGTTATTCGCCAGGCTGCCGAGCGCGCTGCGGCCAATATGCCAATTCAAGGAACTGAAGCTGACCTCATGAAAATGGCAATGATCAAAGTTGATGAGCGCATTGGCGGTCTCGGTGAACAAATCCTGCAGATTCATGACAGCATCATGATTGAGTGCCCGAAAGCTAACGCCGAGCGAATTAATGAGATCCTGCAAGACACTATGGAAACGATCTACCCGGAACTTGGTGTGCGTTTGCAGGTCGATGTGCATACTGGCGACAATTGGGGTGAAGTATAAAAGAAATAACAAATCGACCCGAGGGGAGGGTATGATGAGCGAGCAGTGTATTTTCCGTGATGAATATGGGGCCGGACAGCATACCTCTGTCGAAACCGAGCGCTGGCGGGGTGACGTCGAAAACCTGCGCCGAGGTGTCCGGAATTTGTTTCAGCACGATACTTATAAGGATTTATAAATGAGCATAGAAATTAAACGTCTGCGCAATAACGCATCAATTCCAAACTATCAAACTGCCCTCGCAGCGGGTATGGATATCGCGGCCTGTATCGATAAGCCAGTGACCATCGAACCGCATGGGCGGGTGACGATTCCGACGGGTTTCGCTATCGCGCTGCCGGCGGGATATGAGGCGCAAATCCGAGCACGATCGGGGATGGCGGCAAAGTTTGGCGTTGTTCCCGCGAATGGTGTCGGAACGATAGATGCGGATTATCGGGGCGAACTGCACGTAACCCTGCTCAATACCAGTAACGAGGACTTCACAGTTGATCCGGGCATGCGTATCGCACAGATGGTCGTGGCTCGTTACGAGACCGTTGTGTGGCGTGAAGTTGACGAGTTGACCGAAACGGTGCGGGGAGTGGGTGGCCATGGCAGCACGGGATTTCATTGATTCAATGGGGTCTTTCTTGGTATAATAATGACAAATCCATAAAAACACACAATTGACGTAAGAGAATTACTCCCCTATGGTTTACCCCTACCGACATCATCGCTGGCGCAATTTTCGCCCTCATGGCCACAGTTTTTACCGTGGGCGCGATCGTGCACGCGATCAAAATTATCTACGCGAGAAAGAGGAGCCTCAGTTCGTCTGCAAGTCGACCGATATTTTCGACTGCGCCGAAGAGCAAGTGCGCTCGATGCTTCAGCGTCGTCCCGAGGTGCATGACCTCGATACAAAAGCATCGAAGTTAAAACGAAAATTTGAGCGGACGCGCGAACCGCTTGATGGTCTCATCGCCTTGATTGCGCAAGCTCCACGGGCGGCGCTCGCGCAGCTTCAAATGGACGAACACCCTCACGGGTACCACGATAAGCAGGCGCGGTTATTTGAGTTAATTGATTTTAATGATACGTTTGATCTCGTCATCATGGCGCTGAGCGACGATGACCGGGCGCGATTTGACGTAAAGATACGAGATGCTATGGAGCGGACGTGTCGTCGGGTCGGAGCGCCGTTTTTTACCGATGAGCAATGGGACGCGATCGTACGCGGTCTGTCGCGAGAAATCGCCGTGTATCTCGCCGCTAAAAACAGCGGATTTTACACAATTATGGCATCCCGTTCGCAAGATGCTCTAGGCATCGACCTGCAAGTGATGGATCCTGAGTCGCATCGCTATATTAATCTCGATATCAAGTCGCCGTCTGCGTTTCGTCACCGTCTCGAGCAGCTGGTTAAAGAAGATCGGCTGACTGATCGAGAATTGCTTTTGGCCGATCAGCGCGGTTATGCATTAGAAAAAAACGGCCATGGACAGGGAAAGGTACCGGTCATGCTCTTTAATACGCTCGCTGACACCTACGGGGATATCAATGATTTTCGTTTTGCGAGCGAAGGAGCGGTGCGCGAACGGCTTAACCAACTTATTCGTGAGAATGGCTTAAATGACGGAAAGTTTGGTATAGTGAGCATATAGACGGGGGTACAATTCTCCCGAGCCAAGGTATAGGCATTGACTAATTAAAGCAATAATGGTATCATAGTTGTTATGTATAGAGGCAGCAAACCCCGTATCGTCCCGTTCTTGATCGCTATCGTTGTGATCGGCTTGTTGGTTGCTGGACTGGTTTCACTTGGTCGCATCATCTTTTTCCCGAATTCATCGAACAACCAGCAAACAAAAACGGCTGGCCAGCCAGTTTTGGCAGATGAAGTCCTCAAGACTACTGCCGACAGAAGCGTGCGTTACACGGTGCGCGGTTCGCTTGTTGCCGATGAGAATTTCCGCTCGTACCAATTAACGATCTCGCCGACGAGCCGGACGATCGTTGAGTACAAGGGGTATCTCAGCGAAGTGACAAGCTCTCGAACGTTCGCGAACAACTTTACGGCATACGATGAATTTGTTCATGCGCTCGACAAGGCGGAAATTAGCAAAACGCGCGATATTTCAAATGACGATATGCGCGGAGTGTGCGCCACTAATGGCCGCCTCTACCAGTTCGAAACTCTTGCCGACGGTAACCCGACGCGCTCAATCTGGACCTCTACCTGTTCGGGGTCGCCCGGCACGATGTCGGCAAAGATCAACCAGATTCACATGTTATTTGTCAACCAAATCCCTGATTTCAAGCCGATGTTTGACAAAGTGTACTAGATTATCTCTATAGCACGTATAATGAGATCATGATACGTGCTATTATTTTTGACTGTTTTGGCGTCCTGTGCGGCGGTAGTATCGAGTATATAAAGACCCTCGCCCCAGCCGATCGTGTCCACGAAGTAGTTGATCTTAATCAAGAAAAAGATTACGGCTACTTAAGCTATGAGGAGTATTTGAAGCAAACGGGCGAAGTGATAGGGAAGAGCGCCCGTGAGGTTGATCAAATCATGCGTGAACGACATATCCGTAATGACGAGCTCGTCGCCTATGTACGCGAACTGAAGCAAACATACAAAGTAGGTTTACTCAGTAATGTTGGTGAGAAAATTTTGGAGAGGCTGTTTACGTCTACGGAGATCAAGGAGTTGTTCGACGAGGTGGTCTTGTCGTACAAAGAGGGGTTGGCCAAGCCCAATCCCGCTGTTTTCACTCTTGCTGCCGAGCGCCTCGGTGTCGGTGCGGGTGAGTGCGTCATGATTGACGACTTAGCCTCCAATTGTGAGGGTGCGGAGGTCGCCGGTATGCGCGCGGTGCAACACGTATCAAACGAGTTGACGCGCCGGAAACTTATGCAAATTTTACAACGAAATACTTGACTTATGCGTAAGCGTGATTCATAATTTGACCAATATTAATAAAAAAGGAAACATACAAAGAGATGAAACAATCCATCAAGTCAGCTTTTGCTGTCGGCACAGGTATGATGGTTGCGGCAGGCTTCGTAATCGCTCCGGCGGTCGCTAATGCTGCGAGCAGTCCGGCGAGCACGACGATCAACGCAACGGTCGGTTCAACGATCAGCATCACAACGAGCGGTACGGTAACGCTTGCGATCACGCCAACCGGTACCGGTTCGGCATCGAGCGCCTCCGACACAGTGACGGTCAATACGAACAACGCAACTGGATACAAACTGCAGCTTGCAAATTCAAGCGCAACAGACGCAACGCTCGCTAACGGTGCGAACACCATCGGTGCGGCTAGTGGTACCTTTGCGTCGCCAGCTGCACTTGGCAACAATACATGGGGCTATCACATCGATGGCGTTCCCTTTACGGGCACAGCAACCGCACAAACCAACGTTGCCTCACTGACTGGTACCTGGGCGAAAGTGCCACTTTCTGCATCTCCAGACCAAATCAAGACGACTGCTTCTACGGCAACGAATGACACAACAACAGTGTGGTACGGCGCCATGGCTGATACGACAAAACCAAACGGCACCTACACTGGTACGGTGACCTATACGGCAACAACGAACTAGGGAAAACGTGCGGACACAACGACGAATTCACTATCGCTTCTGGACAGGACTGCTCGCAGCCCTGTCCGTTGGTATTATTTTTTCTTCGGCAGCAATGGCCGAATCTCCGGCGGAGGGTATTACCCTATCGCCAGTGGATAAGCATTACACGATTGACGCGGGATCGTCGACACAGGACACACTGACGATCCTTAATGATGGGCAGACGGCGTATGATTTCGTGGTTTACGGCGCACCCTACTGGGTAAAAGACACGCAATATACTCCAGATTTCGCCACGCAGCAACCAAACGCTGACGCCTATAAGTGAGTTCGTTTCCCTCAGTCGAAGTGGCACGCTGAGCCACGTCAAACGATAAAGGTTCCTTTTTCGGTGGCCGTCCCGAAGCTGGCCGCCCCTGGTGGACACTATGGTGCGATATTCGCCGAGGTTCAGCCGGCGAGTGGGGACGTAGCGGGCAGCGTAGCGCGCAAGAAGCGCGTCGGATCAATCCTCTATGTCACTGTGAACGGTCAAACAAAGACGATGGGAGAGACGCAGTCGATTACGATTGACGGTCTACAGAATCAATCACCCCTACGTGCGGGCGTGATGGTGAGCAATGGCGGCAACACGGACTTTATGGCAAAGCAGACAATAACAGTTGCCGATATATTTGGTCGCACGGTGTATCAAAAGGCGCAAGAAATGACGGTATTACCTGATCGCCCTCGTTATGTTGCTTTGGAATGGGACGGTGCTCCGTGGCTGGGACTGTATAAGGTTGCGGTAACGTCTACGGTTCTCGACAAAACAACCACAAAACACGCGTTCGTACTGGTTGCGCCGGTATGGTTCCTCGTACTTATCGTGTTCGTATGTGGCGCTGGGGTGGTATATGCGATTCGCGGTCGAAAAACACGCCGGTAGCATAGTTGGCGCTGGGTTGATGATCCTAGCGACAACCGTGGGAATTGCACCGCAACTGTACGCGCAATCGGGAACCGCCGTGTCGGCAAATGTATGTGGGCTGAACCAGACGGCGAGTATCGTCATCTCCTCGCCGCGTTCGGGTACTTCAACGAGCGTACGAACCGTAACGGTGACGGGAGCGCTCACACAAATTACACAGCTGACTGCGTTTATCGATGATCAGTTCAGCGAAATCATACCCATTGACAGTAATGCGCAAACTTTTAGTTATGAGTATATGCCCCCTGTCGGTCAGCATACGCTGCGGCTTGAGGGTCAGGATTTATGTCAACGGACAACTCCGGTAGCCGAATTGGTATTGACGTATGACCCGGCCTTGCCGGTGACGCCAATTACCGGCCCCGCAACACCACCGACGCCCCCCGCGGTGGGTTCGCGACCGGTGGAAACTCCTCCTATAACGCCACCTGGTTTAGCAAAGCAAATTGATGGCATTGGCGAAGCTTCAACGGTCTTGCCGGGAATATTTCGTTCCGCTGGCAATAGTTTTGCCGAGGCTTTAATGGGGCTTGGTATTGTTTCGAACAATTCGAAGCAATCGGTCGTAATGGCCACCCGTTTTGCACTCGTGACGACCGGTACGATGGTTGTGACGCTTGCGGGCGGGGCATTGAAGCTCTCCGCATTATTGCTACCTGCAGCTGCAAAAAATGGCCTGCTAGCCGTGACGCCAACCCGCTTGGCGACACATCCTCGATTTGCAATTTCACTCGTCGGTCTGGCGCTCGTCGCGATGGGCTTTTTGTTACCAAATTAATGAATTTGTTATACTGTAAGGTAAGCATGAGAGGGAGACGACTAGCACTACTTGTTTTAGCTACGGCGGGAATCGTTGGGCTATTTGCCGAGCAAGCGGATGCGGCGCGGTTTACTTCAACGAGCTATATTATTGATGCGAGTGTGGCGAATGGTTTTGGCGGCCAGGATGGGTCGACAAATTATAAGCTCGTAGCAAGCGGTGGCGAAAGTGTCACGGGCGGCTCGTCGAGCACGAGCTATAAAATCGGCATGGGATATACGGCGCAACTGAATTATTCCATCCAGGTGACTGCGCTGCAAGCATCAGTAGCATTCCCTACACTTACGCCGGGCTCGCCGCAGACCGTGGCGCTCGATACTACCGTTCGGACGGATGCACCTGGTTATTCTCTGGCGATTGCACAGGATCGTGATTTGACCGATTCGTCGAGCCACACTATTCCGAAAGTTGCAGGTACGATCACGTCGCCTGCTGCATGGGTAAATGGTACCACGAAAGGATTGGGGTTTACGATAAGTAGCGCGACGGCTGGCGTGCCGGCAAAATGGTCCGGCCCATCATATGCGTATATGCCCAATAGCGGGTTATCAACGGTCTTTTACAACCGTAGCGGCCAGCCAAGTAGCCTAGAGACAATCGGGCTGACCTACAAGCTTGATACCGACACTAGGCAAGTATCCGGAAATTATTCAAACACCGCTACGATTACGGGAACGATGACGCCATGACGCGTTGGCTTTCGGTGGCTGTAGTCGCGGTGTTGGGCGCGCTGCTTATCGGGGCACCCGCTCAGGCGGCGACTTCGGTTAAAATTCAGCCGTTGCTCTATCGAGATACTCTCAAAAAAGGAGAGAAGAAATCGGGGTACGTCGATGTGTCAAATCCAAATGATGCGCCGACGACATATACATTTTCCGTACAGGCGTTCCGACAAGTTGATGATGAAGGAACCTTGCAGTTTTATGATAGCGAACAGGTAACCAGCGGCTTGCGACTCGACGTAGATAAAGTGCTGCTGGAGCCAAAAGACGTGCTGCGGTTGCATTTCACCTTGGATGGCGCCCGCCTACCTGAGGGCGATGTATTCGCGGTGATTATGGCGGCTGCGGAGCCGATGCTCGGCGACGGAACTGCGGTAAGTGTGCGCGCCGGTACGCTGTTCGCACTGACGAACGGCACGGTTGCATCACGCCGTGCAGAAATCACGGAACTTTCAGTGCCATGGCTACAGCTCGGCGATGGTATGCGCGCGCAGCTGCGGCTTAAGAATACTGCCCCCGAGAATCAAGCGACGGGATTTTTTCCAACTATTAAAGTATCGGCATGGCCGTTCCTCAACAAAGAAGTGTCCGGTCCATTGGTTTTTGCCGGCCATTCCCGAACTGTTTCGCTGGTATATCCCGGTAATTACGCAGGGATTCTCTGGGTGCGAGCCAGTGCAGGCAGCAACGAAAAAACGGCCGTGTCGATCGTCGTGACGGGATGGTACCGTTTAGCACTCTCTGCGATAGCTATTGCCCTCATAGTATCGATGTATATTCTACTACATATTTGGCAACGGCATACGCGGGGTGGGGTGCAGAAATCTTCCTTGCGCGGCCGTCGCTGAGATTGTCTGCTTGTAGCATAAACGCTATACTAAGTACATCCCAAATTCTCTCATGAGGGGAGTGGGCGCAACACAAAACATAGAGGACACGCTAAATAAATACTTACCACAAGTTAGTGTTGGCATTTTTTTTGCTACCTGCAATTACTGCAGTCGTGGCCTTTTTTGCGTTTTCTGCTCCCGTATCGGCAGCTCAGACTATTCCCTATAAAATGAACTTCCAAGGTAAGCTGGCTGACGCAAGCGGCGTGCCGCTCGCAAATGGCACCTACAATATGAAATTCCGTATTTACGACGCTACGACCAGTGGAACGCTGCAGTGGAGCGAGCAACGCGCCGTCTCTGCTGGGACTGGTGTCACAATTACGACTGGTGGTCTATTCTCGGTACAACTGGGCGACGTGAGCTCGCTGCCGGTCGGTATTTTCACCAACCAAAACCTATACTTCGAAGTTGAGCTGCCGACTCCCGCCACCGCTACATGCTCGACGGCTAGCTGTGAAGCCTATACCGAAGGTGCCATGACGCCTCGTAATAAACTTGGTTCCAGCGCCTATGCCTTTAACAGTGACACGCTGGACGGTGTGGATGGCAGCCAGTTTGCTCGCAATGATACGACCAACACCTTTTCGGCTCTGCAGACGCTAACGGGCGGCGCGACTGTGCAGGCGACTTCGACGTCGGCTCTATCAGTACAAAAGGCCGCGGGTAGTGATGTACTTTTGACTGCCGACACGACGAACAATGTCATCAAAATTGGCAACAGTACCGCCGTATCGGGAAGCGATACAACCGTGATCGTTCTAGACAGTGCAACGTCGGCCACCGTTCCGACTGGAGGGCCTGGTGCGATGTACTTTGACAGCACTAACAATAAATTTATGTGCTATACCACAAGCTGGGTGAGCTGTAGTGGTGGCGGGATGACAAAAACGGTGACATTAGCGCCAGAGTATCCAGGTGGCATTTTGCATGCGAGCGGCTCGAATAATAGCGGTACGATGACCTCTGATATGGCGAACGGGCTGACGTCGGGGCAGGGATATAAACATAACTTCTACCAATGGACAACAGGTAATGCGACAGCTCAGAGCTATGATGTCGTTGTAAACACTGGAATTCCCACTGAGTATGCGGGCTCATTTGGCGGACTAAAGATATGGACGTATAGTTCGAATACGACGAATGCAACCGGTACGATTCAACTGCAGGATAACACTGGCGCAACGTGTTACGCGTCACCCGTGGCGATCACGCCAAGTGCGACGACGACCTGGCAACAGATTACAGTCGGGGCGATTTCGGGCTGTACGATCAATGCGAGCGGCATTGTAACAATTACGATCCATATGGTGGCGGCAAGTAATGCAATTTTTGAGGTAGGGGAAATCTCCTATACTTATATGAACTAAGGGATAGAAATATGCAGAGTATACATAAACAACACAAACTGAGACGGCCGCCACTCGCGACACTATGGCGCCAAGCCGTATCACGACGCCAGTGGTGGTTGCGCTTGGTAGGGCCTCGCCAACGCGCGCTATTGCTTGCGATCTCATTTACGATACTAAGCAGCATTTACATGTTTTCGGGAGTCGCGCAGGCTGCCGTGCAGTTGCGGGCATCGAGCGATTCGTATACAACGGACGTAATTACCTATCGCGGCTCTAACAGTGCGGGCACGGCTGGCGCGGCGACGATAGGTATCGCGATGCCAACTGGAGTGGTGCAGAATGACGTGATGCTTGCGGCAATAACCTACGTAGG
>Ga0172381_10007866_pt1 | contig 10493 bp, 17 predicted proteins | sample Leawel6488metaG_FD_119754 | JGI IMG/M metagenome (GOLD analysis project Ga0172381, IMG submission 119754) | Leachate microbial communities from a municipal landfill in Southern Ontario, Canada - Leachate well 64-88 metaG | ecosystem: Engineered > Solid waste > Landfill > Unclassified | place... | reverse complement strand
TCTTGGGAGATCGAGGGATTCTTACTGAGGAACGAAGTTGTGAATTCGAGGGAGGTATCTACCTTACCGAAAAGGTGGATGGTGCCAACTCACGACTCATCATCACCAACGAATACGATTACCTCCTTGGTAGTCGTGAAGAGTTGTTGTACGCTAGTGGTGACTTGCTGTGGAATCCAGCACAGCACATCGCTGAACCAATGATTGAGTTGGCGAGAGAAGTCTGTGAGCGATACCTGCCGTCACCAATGATGGTCTTCTACTTTGAGTGCTACGGCGGTAGCAACAATGGGAAGATCTATGGTGCAAAGCCAAGCTTCCGACTGTTCGATATGTGGGCCATGAACTGGCAGAAGTTCCAAGAACTCCATGATGGTAATGGGATCGAACAAATCTCATCGTGGCGACAGAATGGTGGGCAGCCATTCGATAGTGTTGATCGTATCGAAAGAGTAGATACGTGGTATGGGTTTGAGCCCGTCCCCTATCTTGCCATGATGGATGCCAGTGATCTTCCTGAGACAGTCGAAGATACTTACGACTTCCTTAGGGGACACATTAGCATCACCCACTGTGCAACTGACGATTCACGGCAAGGTCGAGCCGAAGGTTTGGTGGTTCGCGATAAGAGTCGCAATACAATCGCCAAGATTCGGTTCGAAGATTATGAGCGAACTCTTAGAAAGAGAGGGGTAATCAAATGATCCGCCATAAGTGACACAAGGTAACGTGCCGGAGCAATCCGGCACCCAGGCCGTTATGGGCTACCTCTGGATATTAGGGCGGGCCGACGATTATACATAGGAGTAGCATCATCATGAAAACCCCACTCGAACAGTACACCCGGCTCTTGAGTTTGTACGAGCATCTTGAGCGTAAGCGGTGGATCTTGTCGGGAATGAATGGCGTGTATAACACCGCCTATCATGCCGAGATTGCCGCTGAGTACAAGAAGTTGCATCCCCGGCGCAAGTATAACTTCATCAAGGCCAAGGCTGCCATGCCCGAAGTTGTGGATCGTATCTACGACAAGTGGAATGAGCGGGGCTACAGAATCACAAAGGCGTTGATCGAAAAGCTTGATGTACTCAAGCTGAAGATGGAAGACCTGTCCGAAGAGATCACGCTTGAGCCCGCTGACCATTTCACGAAGTATGCTACGGTGCATACTTCGGCCTATGGCTCCCAGACCGATGCTGGTGGTTACACCAAGAAATCATGCGAACTGTTGGTTGCCAAAGCTGAGATGTATGGGCTCGAAGCCCACATCACGTCACATCTGAAGACTATGGTTCATGAGATTCCTTGTCGTGGGGGCCACCAGTTTGGTGGCGTCAGTACCTACGGTTACTTCAATGTGTGGGTCAATCTTGATCCCATTGGAGTGAGGATCTTGAAGAGTAAGCCGGGTCTGACTCTTCGTGAAACCGTGAAGTGGTATCTTCAGCACGGGCGTAACCCGAGGGTGTATATGCCGATGTTGCCGTATGATTTCGAAGCCAAGAACGGGCTTGATCGTTTCGGCAACGATATCGAGCAGAACATGAAGGTGGCATAATGGAAAAGCCGAAGAAGGCGTATCTGTTGGTCGTTGACTTTACGGGCGACGTGTTCGGAACGCTGCCTGAGTTGAAAGATTGCGTCTATGCAATCAAAAACGATCCGTATGTTGGTACGGGTTGGATAGTTGCCTATGACACTGCTCGCAGCATCTACTACAATTCCTGCAACGGGCTTGAAGTCAATCTCAACACGAATCAGATGAGGATTGGCCCGCAGCCTTCTATCTTCCCGACGATGGAAGATGCCCTCAAAGCGCTACATATCTTCCGGGGGCAAGAGTATGACGCTCACCTTTCATCCCAAATCGAACAGTTGCAGCTAGTACAAGCTGCTTTCAGGGAGGAAAACTACAGCGCTACAACTGCTGCACCTCGTGTTGTTCATGAAGATGAAGAGTAAGCCATGACTATGACTTACTATGATGCGAAACGGTTTGCAACACCGGAGGCGGCTCAGTGGCATCTCGACCATCTTTATCAGAAACCCGTGATCATCAACCCGCGCGTTGAGCCAGCACGGGAACAGTTTGGTGAGGATTTCGGCAAGCAGATGTATAACATCGTCGCCGAGTCTATCCCCACTGGCAGACTTCTCACTCTCTGTACCAATGGGTACATGTACCACGTTTAGCCAAGAAGAGGCACAACCATGAAGCGACTCAACACCGCGCAACAGGCTGTAGTGGATGCCAAGATGCCGGAAGGTGCTGACTTCCAAGTTATGGGGATTCAGCCCCACTATTTGCCGCATCCCTACTGTGTCGGGACACGTCATATCGACCATGCCCAGAAGTTTGGTGGGATGTTGGGGGTAGAGTGTATCCGCGACGGAGAGAAGAACGGCAAAGTTCGCTGTGAGACAAAGGGCTGTACTCTTTCCTTTGATGAGCACACCACGGAACAGTTCCTGATCGTGAAAGTGAAGGACAACTCACAGGAAGCTTTGCACGAGAATGTGACACTCATGGACTTCCTACGTGAGATGGCGAATGTGTTAGTGACGTGGGAGATTGACAATATCGCGCTCCCACTGTATCATCAACTCCCAGAGTATGATGACTGACCATAAAGAGTTGTGGGGGTAACGTAAGGTTACGAGCCGGAGCAATCCGGCACCCAGCCCGTTATGGGCTACCTCTGGATATTAGGTCGCGCCGACGATTATAATCAGGAGTAGATGACCATGGCTGCATATTTCACGGTGTGTAAGGGTACATCTATTGAGTGGCATGTTGGCGAGGATCTTCGCCGACTGATTCGGCTCTTGGGTGGCGGCGTGGAGCTAAATGTAATCCAGGTGCAAGCTGACGGTGATGAACTTGAGCACATCAAGAACAACTTCACGGGCTTGCCGATGCACAACACTCGACGAATCCAAACTTGGCGTGGCGACCACGCCCAGTTCATCACCGACAACCTTTAGGGGGAACATCATGGCTGGTATCCTTCAGATTCACTCGCCTCATTGGGATGAAGAACAGGGAAGTTGCGGACTTCACGGAGTTCCGACGACTCCATGCCCCCAGTGCATGGCTGAACAACAGTCTGACATCTTTGTCACGGTTGATCATGAGATGCTTGATTGCATGTCGCTTGATCCCGACTTTGATGTCAAGGATGAACTGGCCCATGATGGCAGTGAAGAGTGGCTGCTCGAAAGGATCATCTGATGGCGAAGATTGTCACGTACCATCTCGGTCGGAAACCCGTCGAAAACTTCAGGCGCGGAACGGTGGAAGAACTGCGCGCTTTGCTGCATCGGGACATCGCCGATGATTATGAGCGGGAAGATAGCGGCGAAAACAAGCGAAACCCCGCCCCCAACTACTTCTGGATCAACGACAATGAAGTCCAGGCGATTGATGCCGCTGATGGCAATCTGTTGTGGACCTGGAAGATTGAGGAAGAGTAACATCATGGGTAAAGAAGACTGGACTTCCATGAGGTTGCGGGAGATGTGTTCTGAGGTTCCACAACAGAACCCCGAGCCTCTTTCCCAGTGTGTTCAGCGTAACACTGAACGCGAACTGTTGGCACATAGCTGCACTTATCTCAGAGCCGGTAACGGCATGAGATTCACCATGAGCTTCGCCGAGTTCACACAGTGGGGCGAAAACCTCCTCTTTATCGTCGAACAGACCTTCGGTACGCGAATCAACTTTGCGATTCCCATCGATCATATCGCAGGTTGGTTCCGACTACCTGATTGGTGGATGAAACCCGAACTCCGTTCAAGTCTTGGTCAACCGATCAAGCTCTACTTCAAGTCCGCCCTGGGTAGATTCCTCATTACGGAGGAACTTCGCGGTGGAAGGTGTAGTTCGGGTAACACTCTTCAAGCAGCAATTGCCGATTGGATTCGCATCTGGACCTACGAATTTGATGGCGAGCCCGCAACTGTTGCTGCCAATATTCAACTCATGCCGCACCCGAGTATGATTGATACCCTGCTGGAAGAAGCCGGGGATCGGATCAACTACTGTGGTGTCATCAAGGGAGCCTGATCATGTTGCTAACGTGGTTCATCAAGAACATTCTGCGCCCGCGATGGGTTGTCTGTCTCGACGAAGAGTACGGCAAAGGTGATATGGCCCTGAGGATTCTGGGCCGCAACCTTTACTACTACAAGTGGGATGACCCCCTTGTTCTGAAGCAGCGCCCCGAAGAGTACAAGATCGCGGGTAAGCGTGAATTCGGAACGACTGTCAAGTCACAGTTCATGGACGAACTGCCGGAGGTAACGACATGAGTACACATCCCTTTTCGCTTGCCGATCTAGCGATCATGGCATCTGGTAAAGGTGGCGGCCTGTATCGCGACTATGATCGTAACCGGCCCCAACACCAGGAGCATCCCATGGGAATTTCCGAATCCGAAGCGTTCGCACAACTCGCGATCAGTTTGATCGAAACGCATGGGGATATCACCTGCGATCTTGCCGTGGAACTCATGAATAAGGATTTCCCCGACAAGACTCCTGAGCAAATTCGAGCCGCGCTCGATAAACTCTGTGAAGCTGATGCGTTCGCCAGTGATGGCGAGAACTACATGGTAGGGTGATATGAACAAAACGAAGCCGGACGCACAAGAACTCGAAGAAGAGAGCAACTGCCAAAATCCTTGTCATCCTGACGATAACTGTCCCGAGTGTCAAGACTACTGGGACAGGATGCGTAGTGAAGGACTTTGGAAAAATGGCGGTTGGACTGACCGGGGCATGAAAGAAATGCTCAAGTAAGGACCATCATGGAACTCAACGAACCAACCCAACGAGAGTTTCCCGACTTCATTGAAGTAACGGTGATTGAGCCTGCTGGTAAGGGCAAGTGTAGCATTCACCGTGATTCAATCGCGGCTATGATGGAAGAAGGTGCGGGAACTTCCATCTATGTCTACAACGTTCCCGACAGTGAGCTAGCCAAGGAACGCGAAGATCAACGACGAGGGATCAAATTCTTTGCGAGAGTCAAGGAAACTCACGACGAGATTCGAGACAAACTTGACGGTCGTGTTTGTGCCGGTTGTGGTCTACATCCACGCGAACAGATGCTGTGGTATGTATCACACAATCATAGCAATCATTGGCTGTGTAGTGAGTGTAAGGTAAAGGTGAAACAGTAATCTGTTCAATGCCGGAGCAATCCGGCACCCAGCCCGTTATGGGCTACCTCTGGATCCTGCCGCTGGCGGGCGATAGAAGGTATGGGAAGGGCCACGCGCCTGCCCCTATACTTACCCGTACACCGGACTTAAATGTGTTGTACGGTCCCACTCAATGCACGATACGCTGATCTTTGTCTAGTTTCGCGGGCCGGTATTCAGAGTTGCCGGCCCAAGAAACACCGCTCGGGGGTGCAAGGTCTCGACGGGGAAATGCCAAGTTCTACATGCAGGGCGAGGATAGTAGTTGGCCTCGTAAATCATCTACCAAACCAATAAGTGGCAACACTAACGGTAACGTCGTCAGTCTGTCGGCCTATCGCGCTTCCCGCGCGAATCAGACTCAGCGCCTCGCTGCCTAGTAAGCAGTTAGGAGTGCGCACCTCTTACTAAGTCAAGTCAGAGCGAAGTAAGAGTAAACATCTGACAAACGTACCATCCTTTACTGCTCCCGGTGCCAAAGAGGTTGCTTGTTCTAGTAACGGCATCGGGTGATAGACAGAACAAGACAACCCTGTGAATGAATGTAGAATGAGGGTTCTTCGGACGCGAGTTCGATTCTCGCCACCTCCACTATACAGAGTGCGCGCAAAAAGGTGATAACTTCAGGGTGGTAGCTGGAGTTATTGAAGGTAACTGAGAAATCAGTCATCTAGGGACGTGACGGCCTTCACGATCACGCCGGGCCTGCCGTCAAACTACCATTGTTGACAGGCAGGCACACTTTACAACATGGCCCACCCGTACCATATGGCACAAAACACGGGATTACGCTTGAAAGACAGCGTAACTCACAAAGCACCCGACGGGTCTCGACTCAAACAATCAAACCGATAGTGTGTTTGTTAGTTCTAGACAATCGGGTGCAGAGATTGACACACGCGACACGCATGGCTGCTCCTGGGTAAGAGAGTATGCAGGGCGAAATCTTCATCGCCCTGCAACTCTTGCTCTTTCTTTTCTTCTTTTCTTCAAAGCATTGTTAGCGTCCGCGTCCATGGTAACCCTGTGTTACCCATCGCCGGAGCAATCCGGCGGTCGATCCCTTATGGGCTACCTCTGGATATCGGGAATCGGGAACGATAGTATATAGGGAGTCCTAACTATGGCTAAGACCACAGTTGACAGTGCAACTCTACTCACCCCCTGATGGTAACATTAGGGCGCAACTTTCGGGCGAGGATGGTCACGTAACGCTGACCATTACGAGCAAGACTGAAGATGAGCGTGCATTTTTGAGGAAGATCAAATTGCATGTGATTCACAAACCCAACGCAAGCGAAGCAGGGGAGAAGATCGTAGCCGGCTCGCTTGATCACTGGATCTTCTGTCAGACCGAGGAGTAAGTTCATGAAGACAGGCATCACCACGGAACAGTTCGCTATCGCGCAAGCAGTGCTAGCCCAGGCAGTAGTTGTCGCTGCCGAAGCTACCAAGCTCGACGAGTTGAAGCAACAGTTGGCTGCCGCTATTGGCGACACCACCGCCCCGATCTACTTCGAAAACGGAGGAAGTGTCATCATCAATGAGACACCCTTCAAGATCGATGCCGCTACCAGCAACCTACTCTTGAAGGGTGTTCCCGATGCAGTTGCGGAACACTTCACGGAAACGAAGACTTCTGTGACGGCAACGAAGATTGGCACGATGGAGAAGTCTGGGAATGAGGTCGTTCGGGCGTTTTACCCAATGCTCCACTCCAAGTTGGAGAAGTTGCGCTCGGCGGCGCAGAAGAAGTTGTCCCAGGCCGGCAAACATCTGTCGGTCAAGGTTGAACTTCCGAAGACGACCGAGACACAGTAAGGGAGTAGCTCATGTTGAAGATTAGCGTCAAGCTGCCCGATGGCGAACAGGACACTATTTGGTTCATCGGGAACTCTCGCCGTGGTGGTCAAACTGTCCCACTGCAAATTGACGGCAAGACTGTGGATTACTGGTTCCACGGCCTCGCCGACAAAGTACAGAGGATCTTCATCACGGGGAGTGAAGCCACAATTGTTCGCAAGTATGCGGACAACATCCCAAGTCACGCGGGAACGCAACTTACCTACATGGGAGAAACAGCCCAGTGGATAGTTGCGAATTGGGATGCCATGTTGGGAGTGGCGTACCAAGCACAACATTTGCTTGGACTAGAGATTGAAGAAGCGATGATTCGCAACTCTTCGTCCCAACGGTCTGCTACGTAACAGGACGTAACGTGCCGGAGCAATCCGGCACCCAGCCCGTTATGGGCTACCTCTGGATATTAGGAATCCGAGTCGATAGTATATAGGAGTCGAGCCATGGATCACACAACGGAAATCGAGTTCATTGACTGCGCTGATGCGGAAGTTGTTCAGCAACAGTTCCAGGACTCATTGCACGAGTGGGCTGCGTGCAGTGATGAATTCAAGCATCACCTTGAAGTCGAAATCACAGATGCCGAGATCTGCTGCACGCATCTGCGCGGCGAAGGGAATCAGTTCGACAACAACACGGGCCATGTGGGCTATCAACTCTACATGGTCAAGGCAAAAGAGGCGGGCAAGAAGATCTTCGCCTACTACTTCCAGACAGAAGTTCCGCTGCCTGAGTTCAACAGTGCCGAGGAAGCCTGGGACACTGCCTTTGATTCGGTGGATGTCAAATGGGAGAACACAGGCATCGGTCGTTATGAGTTCTGGGGGCAAAAGTGCAACGACGTGAAGATGGCGCAAGTCATCGACACCGACACTGCCACTATTGAGTTGCCCAACTGTTTCCTGGTCAAGGGTACCAGGGATCTTGGTAGCGAAGACGAGTACCAAGTTCAGGCGAAGTTGATCGCCGCCCGGATAAATGAAAAGGGGAAGTTGATCGGACGGTATCACTACACTGACGACAACTAATTCGAAAACTGAACAGTTGAAATTCGGAAAAACCGAAATTGAAACTGTTGTTGGAGTAACGTAAGGTTACACGCCGGAGCAATCCGGCACCCAGCCCGTTATGGGCTACCTCTGGATATTAGGTCACGGAGTCGATAGTACATAGGAGCACATCATGGACGTGACTTGCGCAACATGCTTAGAGCCCTGGGAATGGTATCATCTCCGCTATGATGCCATTGGTGAGTGTGGGTTGAGTGAGGAGTTAGTCGGACAATGGGATGGCATTCTTGGTCCCGAGTCCAACATTCCTAATGCCAAGGAACTGTTAGAACAACAGGGCTACTACTTTGGGGCCAATGTATCGGCTCTGTTGCGGTGCCCCTGCTGCCACAAGAAGACCAAAGATAGCCGACGTGCGGCGGCAAGACGAGAACTTGTCGCGATGGTCGGTGAACTTCTAGGAGATGATTCCGACGGTATGGCATCAGTCATGGAAGATCAGGATCTGAATCTCGGTCTGGGGGATGATGACGATGATGAAGATGACTATGATGACGATGAGTAGCTAACTACTACTCTAGGGTAAATAGTAGAGTATCACTAAACAGTTACTCTACTGTTTACCCTATGGGCGCGCGAACGATCCAGAGGTAGACCATAACGCCAGGGGTGCCGGATTGCTCCGGCACGTTACGTCCTGTTACGCGGCGCGATCCTTTCGCCACGTCAACGAGTCCGACAGCACATCACCGGACTCCAGGTGTCGCACGCTGTAACCTTCCAGGCTATCGCCAATGATAGCCTTGAGACTTGGCGCAACAGTGATGCACTTGCGGACGTAACCGACGGTAACACCGTCGGCGTTCACAACCTGCTCACCCTTCGGGGTAAACAGACCGTAAACATCAGTGTCACCCTCGCTCTTGCGAGACTTGGTGTTACTTCCACCAAGCATAGTGGCGATCAGTTTGTAGTCCGCATGTTCACGGACTTTACCTTCGGCATCGGCAACTGCCGCAACCTGAAGAGTAACAAACTCTTCACGCGCCGCCGCCACAGTAGCGTCATACTCCGCAATTGCGGAGTCCGCAGCCGCGCGAGCGGCTGCCCATTCACTCAGAAGCTGGAACACTGTCGGTGACTTGCCCATGGTCTCGGTCCTCCTTGAACCCATACCTACTATCGCCAACACTTGGCATTATCCAGAGGTAGACCATAAGGGACCGGCTGCCGGATTGGCGCGCATGATTACGATCAATATCGAAAATAGGAAAATGAGAAAAACAGAAATACGGAAAATGAGAAAACGGAAATATGGAAACTTGAATATAGAAACTTGAGTCCAATCCGACACGCAACCCGTTATGGGCTGCCTCTGGATATCGGCAGGGATCGCCGATGGTAGGTATGGGGCGGCAAGCAGCTACCGGCTACGGCCTTAGCGGATCGGCAATGCGCGAGAACGCGCGAAGCGGATCGGCAGTAGTGAAACTAGACCTACAAGGGCCATGGACGCCAAAGAGACCTAGTTCCCGCAAAAAGATATCATAGGTCTCGCAGTGTTGAATAGGAGTTAGTCACTCTGTCCCTTCAGAGTGTAGAGGGAAGTCGGCCTCGTGACTCAATAAAAGCACAGCAGATTCGTGGAGGGTTGAAATCAGTTCGCCGCCCCTTCTCTTCCCACATAAACTGTGTGAGAAGATAGTCCGCCAACACTGAACAGATGAACCCGTTAGCCAGACGGGGCAAGGTAACGAGTTACACCCTAGTCAAAGGAAGTGTAGCGACGTTACTACCTGTTGGATTGTATAAGCTTGGGTTACTTACCCGGCTGCACAATCCGGCAGGATCTACCTTATGGTCTACCTCTGGATATCGGCAGGGATCGCCGATGGTAGGTAAGCGGGACAACGGCAAGGGCTAACGGTATCCACTCCGTCGGTACTGAGTCGCCCGACACACTGCGGAAGCCGATACCTTCCGTAAGGTATTTTATTGGACGGTTCGGCGTCGGTCGGTCGGATTGCAAATGCAATCCGGCAGGCTCTGCCTTATGGGCTACCTCTGGTTAGCAGGTTGGCCCTTGCGGGCCAACCTGCTAACTAACAGAGTGTTACGCGGCCTCGGTCGCCTTCTCGGCGGGTTCGCGATCCTTGCGGTAAGTGAGCGCGTCCGAGAGCACCTCGCCCGTCACCAAGTGTTTGACGGTGTAACCCGTCAAGTCCGCGCCCAGCGACTGGCGCAACGACGGCGCAACCGTCGTCACCTTGCGCGAATAGGTGACGGGCGAACCATCCTCGTTCTCGACGGGCTCCCCATCCTTGTTGAACAGGCCGTAACGGCGTCCGCCGACTCCTGCTTGCGCGCCTTGGCGGGCGCGGCAGGGGCGATCATGCCCGCGATGAGCGCGAAATCAGCG
>Ga0172381_10007865_pt1 | contig 10493 bp, 12 predicted proteins | sample Leawel6488metaG_FD_119754 | JGI IMG/M metagenome (GOLD analysis project Ga0172381, IMG submission 119754) | Leachate microbial communities from a municipal landfill in Southern Ontario, Canada - Leachate well 64-88 metaG | ecosystem: Engineered > Solid waste > Landfill > Unclassified | place... | reverse complement strand
GGTGCCGGTTTCATAAAACTCCACCGGAGTAGTATCGGTACATTCCGCGAAAGTAAAGTTGCTTATCAACAACCCTGTCTTGCCCGTGCCCGCCATGTTGGTCGCTTTCAACCTTAGCGTACCGGCCATGGTCTGGGTATCCGCGGTCTGGGCACCAGAAACAACCTCGCCCGCCGCGGTGCAAGCCGTGGTCACATAACCATCCTTGGCAACTTTATAATAATAACCGGCTCCGGTTGCCAAAGCAAATTTCGCAATGCCCGACGCATCGGTAGTAGTCGCCGCATCGGTACCGCCGGCAACATCCACATTATCCGCGATGGTATCGCAAGCGTCGCTCGTATAAACCGTCAACGTCGCGCCGGAAAGCGGCGTGGAGCCATCCATTTTGGAAACCGTCATCTGATAATCGCCGACCAGCGTCTTTGTCACCGAAGTAAGCGCAGTGGTTAATGTTCCGGTAGTGGTCGCGGTTGAAGTTACATAGCCGATGGCCGCCACTTGATATGTATGGGCTTCGGCCGTCAGAGCAAAATCATAGACGCCGCTGCCAACTTCATGAAAATCATATTTGGTGGTTGTTCCGCCCGCGATCGTAAACTTATCAGTGGTTAAGCCCGTGATTCCGGTGACACCGTCCGTGCCATAAACCGTCACCCGAAAATTAAACTCCACTGCCGACACTTGCGTTGCCAAAGGTACGATTGTATATCCTGTGGTAGTTCTTGCCCGCATCCAATATGCGGTCGCGCCATCAACATCCCTTGCCGTCCAATCAGTCAAAGAATCAACATCCGTGGCTAAAGTTACCGTGCGCAATCCCGCTGCGGCCGTAAAATTAGTTGTGCCGTCGCTAAATCCATCCATCGCCTCAATGCTGGTCCAAGCTGTGCCGTTCCAATATTCCCAAAGAACTACACCGTCAGTCCCGGCGGTTCCGATATTAACAACAATCTGCCGAAACTTATTGGCCATCCCGAAATAAATGCTTTCCGTGGAACCGGCCACCGCGCTGCCCAAAGTCACATCGTTTGCGGTCGCGTTATTGGCCGCAACAGTCTGGTCGGCAAATCCCGCGCCATCTTGATGATAAACATAATTCGCATCAATATTGGCATTGGTTAAAGGCGCCGCCAAAGCATTGTAAACGAACACCCCGCCGGCAATCGCCAAGGCGAACAGCGCCGCCGCAGTGATTTTCTTTCCGATATTGATTTTAAACTTTTTCATAATTTTATTTTCTAACATATTATTTTTTATTTTTTAAAATACTTGCACTTGCGCAAAACTTTGCCGCCGGCCGGGCTAAGTTACGATTACATTGTTTTTTATGAATATTTTAATTTTCATTTTTTTGTTTTTTAAAAACAAAATTCCTCCCTTTACCAAACGATGAAAAATTTTAAATTTCCAAATTATTTTTTTTCCGCGCGACCACCGGATAAAAATATTTTGAAAAACTTAAAACTTGATACGCGAATACGCACGAAAAAAACGCAAACAAAAACTATCGCAAAAAAATAATACTTATATTTTTAATTATACACGAAATACAAAAAAGATTGCAAGAGCAAGTAATACACAGCCCGCGAAAAAATATTTCAACGCCGCAAACCAACTAAAAAAGCGCAGGGGTCTTGCCTCTGTGCTTTTATAGCTCTTGCCCCCAAAATTTCATTGTCCGCTATTCCATTAAACGCTAACTGGCCGCCAGCTCAAAAAACGATCCTCCGGTTTTGGGGGAACCGGAAAACTCGGAAAGATTGATTTTCATAATTTCAAGATTTACGATCTCGCCATTCTGATCATAATCAATCACCACATTGCCCTTAATGTCGGAATCAACACTTTTTTTGTTGCTCAGGCGAATATTCAAAATATTAACTTTTGGATCGTATTTTATTTGCGGTTTCATTTAATAATATTTGCTTATTTTGGAAGTATCGACAACCGTAATAACCTCGATTGTTTCTGAAAAAATCTCACAAACCACCATCAACAAATGATCTTTTTTGATTGTCTTGTTGAAATATATCTTTTTAAACAAAACGCGCGAATCGGCATTGCTGGAATTTTCAACTTTATCAGGATTTGTTATTGCGCCGACAACCAATATTTTGGAAACAAACCTCTCTTCCATTCGCCCCAACGCGTGTTTTGAAAATATAATTCTCTTGCTCATCTTAATATGACTATACTATACAAAGTTAATAATCAAAGTCAAATGCAACTGCAAATAATACACAACCCGCGAAAAAAATATTTCAACACCGCAAACCAACCGCAAAAATTTTTAGAAAACAAAAATCTTCGCGGAAAAAATAATTTCAAAAATATAAAACTCGGCGTTGCCCCAACCGACCAAAAATATTTTTACCGATCGCTGGTTGGCTGATGTTTGTGTTGTTGCCATTCGTTATCTAATGGCAACAATTTATTGTTTTTTGTTGCCATTCATAAAAAGATGGCAACAAACCGGCAATCGGCATAAACATATTTCTGCCCGGTTGATATACATAAGCTACCGTCCCACCTCGTTTATTTGTCCTATGGCCATAGGACATTTGCAACCGTTGGGCAAAATCAACGTTCAAGACACCAGCGCCAGATCGGCTTTACTTCAATTATTTTGCCATTTTCATTTATGGTATCGCTTTCGTTTTCAACGATAATCAGGCCTTTTTTGATTTTATACTCATCCATCGCCTCCGTCAGCCCGCCGATTTCCCTCTCCCGGTTGTTATCGTCCATAAAAACCGTTGACTGCGCCGCCAAAACCATTTCATTTTTGTTTTTTATCAAAAAATCGCATTCCCGTTTCCCCTGAAAATAATAAATTTCGCCGTATTTCCTTTTCAATTCCATAAAAACCAAATTCTCCAAAATCCGACCGCGGTTGGCCGTGCCGGTGAACGCAACTTCGTTGTAAAATCCGGTATCCACCACATATAATTTGTCCGGATTATATATCTGGGTTTTCAATGAATGGCTATACCTTGACACGCGATAAAACAAAAACGAATTTTCAAGATACGACAAATAATTTTTAACCGTGGTCAAGTTTTTCATTTTTGCCATGCGCGCGATTTTTTCCAAACTGAAAACCGATCCGATATTGGAAATCACGAATGCCGCAATCTCGCGCAAATTCGCTTCTTGCTTGATTTTATAGCGCAACACCACATCGCGATAAATAATGCTTTTCAAATATTCTTGCAACACCGGCCGAAAATTCTGCAAAACCACCTCGGGAAACCCGCCATTTTCGGCATATTGGGCAAATAATTTTTTTAATTTCGCAACGATTTCCGGCCGATACAAATCCGCCCCGCTCGGAACGCTCCCCATTTTATAAGCAACAAATTCTCCAAAAGATAAGGGAAAAAGGTTGATCGGATAAGTCCGGCCGGTGAGCGCCGAATCAATTTCCTTGGAAAGCAGAGTCGCGTTGGACCCGGTAATAAACATTTTGTATTGTTCCTGGCGCAAAAGCCGATTGATGAATTTTTCCCATCCTTTGACAACTTGAATTTCGTCAAAAAACAAATAAATTTTTTGACGCTTGTCGGCCGAAAACAATTGTTCAAATGCTTCCATCAATAACTCAAAATCACCCGCGCGAAATTTCAAAAGCCGCTCGTCTTCAAAATTGAAACAAAAAAAATTATTTTCGGCGGCATTTTGCTCAATGCGGATTTTTTGCCAGATCAATTTCAGTAAAAACGATTTGCCCGACCGCCGCGCGCCGGTAATAATCACCGCTTCGTTAATGCGGCTCACCTGATTAAAAAGTTTGCCGGAAATCGCATCGCGCGCAATCGGATTGGCGATTTTCAAAAATAAATCCCTTTGTTCCACGATTAATTTTTTCAATAAATCCGGGTGAACCATTTTTTAATTATATTATATTGTGGATATAATATATCACGCAATATATTATATTGTCAATATAATATTTAGTATCAATTACCCAAAAACAGAGGCACCCCTTGTGAATTTGCCCGAAGCTAAACTCCTGCAAGATCCATATCAACGGTTATTTTTGAGCCAGCAGCGTCAAAACCTGCGAGATGATTGACATTAAAACTTTCACTTGGTTTTCCAACGTCACAATCCTTTGAGTCATCTGCGCGTACTGCGTGGCGCTGACAGCTGATGTCGGCGCCGCGACAGTTGTTTGCGCAACCGCCGCGGCGGCTGTCGGCGCGGCCACGGTTTGCCCATCCTCGGCTTCGCTGGTGCATTTGTTGTTGGTGAAAAACGCCATGCCATCGGTATAAAGCTCCTTGGTCAAACTGTAATGGCAATTGGCATCGCCCGTGGAAATATAACCCACGCCCGCCGCATCAATTTGAGCCGCGGTCATTTCATCACGACAACTCGCGTCGCTAAAATAACTCACGCCGTCGGTGTAATAGGTTTTTCCGGAAACCTGATTGCACGCCGCGGTTGAAATCGCCGGCAAAAACACAAACGAAAACACCGCCGCCGCAACAAACGTAAATATTTTTTTATCCATATAGTATAGTTATTTTACTTTGAATTACGAAACGGATTTATTCCTCCTTTGAAAAAGGAGGTGGCGCGTAATCGCGCCGGAGGATTTTAAATTCAAATCCCTCCTCTTCGCTATCGCTCGGAGCGCTCCCTTTTATAAAGGGAGAATAAATACAAAAATACAGTTTCGTAATTCAGAGTTGCTTAAAAATATATTCCCGCGATTTTTGATATATATTGCAACATCAATAAATCCCCTGGCGATGGCCAACGGTGATAACTAAAACCACAAGATCTTCCTTGATTATCGCGTAAATTATTCTATAAGGCCAAACCCGGATTGATCGCTGGCCTTTGCGCGCGCCTTCCAGCTTTTTACCGCAAAACGGATCGCTTGCGATTCCCGACAAAGTTGCGATTATTTTTTGCCTGTACAAATTTGGAATCTCGTCAATTTCTTTTTGAACTTTTTTTGGCACTATCAGCCGATATTCCATATTTTTTCTTATTTCTATCCGCCACGACAAATCCTTCTTTGGCTAAAAGCTCTTCAAGGGTGATAAAATTCCCTTCTTTGTATTCCTTCATCGCTTGCGCCGCATCTTTGTCCAAATTGGGAAATTCGCGCATCACTTCCAGCGTTTCCTGCCATGACTCAAACTGTTCAACCGACATCAAAACCGCCCGGGGCCGGCCTTTGTCGGTCAAAGTATAATAATTATCCGGCTTTTGCACCTCCCGCGCCAGTTCAAAAATTCGCTTCCGCGCCTCGGAAATTGAAATCGTGGTCTTGGAATTCATAAATTTATTGTTTTTTGGTTTTAATAACGATATGTACATAATAATGTACATCAAAAACTGCGTCAAGCCCTTATACAATCATTTTAACGGCTAACCGGCAAAGGATGTTTTCATATCCCCAAGGCATAATTGTTTGCCGCAAATTCGTATTGGCCGATAAATATCTTTTTAAAAGGGACCATTGAATTCAATTCGTAAAAAACAATCATCGCTTGGCGATATTCGGTTTCATCAACGCTGCGATACGAAAGCGGCGCCAGACCATTCGCCAAAAGCAGAGCGTTGGCCATCAATCGGCTCGTTCTCTTGTTCCCATCTTCAAATGGCTGAATATAACTTATACCCAAAACCGCCAATATCGCCTTGGCGGGAGCGGTTTTCATTTTTTTGACTGCCGCCGCCAATGCTTCAACCGCCTCGCCGATTTGATATATATTGTCCAATGGCTGATACTTTGTTCCCGTGATTCCCACCGGCCCCATCCGCAAACCCAAACTGATATCCATATCTTTAACCAAAACGGAATGAAGCTTTTCAAGATTGGCGCGATTGATCACTAAAAATTCTCGGGCATTTTCACGAACAAAATTGAGCGCATCTTTATGATTTAAAATCATTTGCGCCTCATCCTTGCTGCGTCCCGCCGCTTTTTCGTTTTCCAAAATGAGTTTCTCCGTTTCCAGCAAAGTATAAGTGTTTCCTTCTATCTTTGACGACTTCCATGAAAGTTCAATAACCAGCCGCTCCCATTCTTTCTTTTTCGCGGCGGTGGAAATGTTTTCCGATCTATGTTTATAGATTTCCGTCGCAATATTGAATTTTTCCAACTCGTCATCATCAAAAACAACTTCGGATAAATTTTTAAACAAATCAAAATTATATCGGGAAAGTCCGTAACGCTTATCGGGTTCAACTTGGCAATAATCTTGCGCATCAATATCAAAAAATACTCTCCCCAAAACCGCAATCGCGCAGTTTGTCGTGCGCCCGGAACCAAAAACATCAATGACCTTTTGACTTGCCATCTCCGAAAGCATTCTTTTGACCGTCACCAACGAAACTTCTTCGCTCGTTTTCAATAATTCATTATGAATGGCCGAGGACGGCATTTTGCCATTTTTAATAAGAATCGCCAGTATTTTTTGCTGTTTTAGCGATAATTGTTGCATAATCGTATCATTTATATACCCTAATCGTATCATTTTGATACGATTGGCACAACAATTGTCTCTATTCACAACCAAAAACCGTTCTATAATTCCCCGCCATTGGGCGGAATGACTTTTGATTCATTTCCCGCGGCCGCCGGCACCGCCGTGCAGTTTTTATAATCCTTTTCAACCCCGCCCTCCAGCACCATCGCGCCGTCGCCCTTGTCCCAAAAAACAAACGATTCATCGCCATTGGCGTAACGGCCGCCATCGGCCGAAATTGTCTGCGGTAAATCAAAACTCCGGCCATCGCTCAAAACAATTTTCACGCTTCCGGTCGGCACCGGCGGCTGCCCCGGCTCCACCGCAATTTGCTCGCCCTTGTAAAAAGCGGCGCGAATCGTTTTGCCGCTCTCGCAATCATAAACCGCCTGCGCGACAAGCGCCGCGGCCGGTGACACCGCATCCTTGGAAGTGGTGGCATTTCCCGGTGAGGACGGCGATTGGCCATTATTCCCCTTATTAACGGCAAACCAAATTCCCGCCGCAACGGCAACAATCCCGATCACCGAAACTAATATAATAATTTTTTTCATATTTTTATTTTATTTCTTTATTGATTATACCAAAACCCCGCCTTCCAAACAGTTTTTTAAATAACTCTCTAATCGTCAACCGATTGACTCTTTAGGGTCTGTAGCCGAATTAGCTTCAACTGCAATTTCCATATTTCGGCTGTGCCGAATTCATCAGTTGTCGGCAGACTTTAAGCTCAAGTATGCCTCCGCCTTCCTCATTCGGCTCGCTCGAAATCTGAAAATTTCGTTCTGAAGCTAATTCGACAACAGGCCCCTTTAAGATCAATGTTCAAATCTATTTTGGACAAGACATTTTTTATAAAAATAACCATAGAATACCGATAGCGGCGACGCTTCCCAAAAACGGAACCGCGGCGGCGGCAATCGGCTTGGGAAGGAACAGTTCAAAAAAGGTCTTATCATCGCCAAATTTTCTGTGAATTGACCCGAGCGGGCAAATTCCTTTGTTGAAAACCACAATAAGCCCCTCGGATATGACCGCCACAACCGCCGCATATGCGATCAGTCCGACTTTATCGGTAATCGCCGCGTAATAAATATAGGCGATGCAGATAAGAAAAAATAACGTTATAAAACCATGGATTGCGCGGACCAAATAAATCATTGATGATTTTGTTCTCATTGGATTCGCTTTAACGATTACCTCACCCTTTAACTCGCCATTTATTCCCCTAAGCCAAAAACGCATCCGTGTATTTGCGATAAATGTAGGAACGGTCGTAACCGGTTTTGCTTTCTTTTAAATCCAATATGCCGATCTTCACAAAGCGATCAATCACCTTCTGCGCGCCCGCCCTGGTAAAACCGGTCCAGTCCATAATCGTTTTTGATGTTACAATCGGCTGCGCGTATAATTTTCTTAACACCAAGACGCCGCTTTCCGATTCTCTTTTTGCAAGCGATTGTATTTTTTCCAGATCGGTTTCACGGATTTTGGTTATCAACTTTGATATGCCAATGGATTCGTTGGCGGTTTCAATTACGCCATCCAGGAAAAAATTTATCCATTCCTCAACCTCTCCAAAATGATAACCATGCAGTTTTTGATAGTAGATCTTCTGATGCTTTTTAAAATAAGAGGACAGAAAAAGTACCGGCCTTTCAAGCAAGTTTCTATGGCATAATAACATGGTAATCAACAAGCGGCCCGTCCTTCCGTTTCCATCCAAAAAAGGATGAATGGTTTCAAATTGCCCGTGCGCCATGGCGATATGGATCAGCGGCAAGGTTGATTTTCCATTATGAAGAAATTTTTCAAAATCGTTGAGCGCCTGATGCATTTCTTCAACTGGCGGTGGAACGAATAGCGCATTTGATGGAGTTGTTCCGCCTATCCAGTTCGGTGATTTTCGAAACTCACCGGGATCGGAAAAATGGCTTGCCCGGGCTCCCGTCATTAATTGGACATGGATCTCCTTTATCAATCGCAATGAAAGCGGAAACTCATGCAAACGCGCAACACCGTAGTTAAGCGCTTTTATATAAAACAGTATATCGTCAGCGTCAGTTTCCGAAGTCGCCACGCCCGCGGATTTTTCAATCGCATCAATCATGGTAGCCTTCGTCCCTTCTATTTGCGCCGAAGACGCCGCATCTTTTTTGACAAACATCGTAAGGAAATAATCAACATCGGGAAGCGTGTGGGTAATGCCATCCAATTTGCCAATCAACCGCGCCGCCTCTGAAGCCTTAATGAGAGTTGACGCGCTTAGATCAAAAATGCCCTCTGGCGGAAATGAAGCCGGGATGAAAGCCAAAAATCCTTCTTTTTGTTGTTGAATCCTGCCTATTTCAATTTTCATAGTTAGTATGCATGTGCTAAATAGATATATACTATATAGCACTTTAGTATATATCATGTCAAGAGACATATATTAAATTCCATATTCCACGGATAAAGTAACCATAACCACTCACTGGGGCAATTGATGTTCGCGGTTTCCCACCGCAAATTTCACAAAGAGTTATTATAGTTTAAATTGCAATAACTCCCCTTTATTTTATCCAAGAACTTGGACTTTTATAAATCCACCAAACCCAAACTAATCTCCAAGGCCTGACTTACCTTTTCCATTAAAACTGAGTCAAAAATCGCCAATTTCTTAACTAAACGCCGCTTGTCTATCGCCCGCACTTGGTTAAGCAAAACCACGCACCGTTTGCCTAAATCGCTTCGTCCAACTTCTATCAACACCTCGGTTGGATCCCCCCCTAACAACGCAATATTCAAACCTATTTGGCAAAATCGGCGGTTAAATAATTCTTCGTCGCCAAATTGGACATCAAATGAGCCAAAGTATTAACCCCGCCAATCGCCGGCAAACATTTATCGCCGCCCGTCCAGTAGGAAAACCACCAGTCAACATCATTTGTCGTTGATTGGTCATCTGAAATATTTATTGAAAATCTTCCCCTGGTTGTTTTTGAATCAGGGCGCCAAACCGGGTTCAATTCGTATTTGATTTCTACTGGAAAACTTTCACCGGCATTGACATCAACAGATATAAACCTTACACCATTATCGGTAGATCCCAAACCCGTTTCTCTTGCGTCAATCTTTACGTGACCCGTATAATCTTTGCTAAACAAATCGAAATTGATTAAAATGCTTTTTATTTTTCCTTCTTCATTCTTAGATGGCTCATCTCTGAAGTTATTAATCCGGTAACGATCATAAAATTCGGCCAGTTGTCTCGCGCATTTTGTTTTTTCCGCCGCCATTTCATCTCTATAGGGCTTGTTGGCATAATATTCCCCAACACGAAAATACCCAATCAATAGAACAAAGGCGAGAACAGTCATTGCAATGGCAAGGTTAACAGCTTTTTCTGCCGGGTATTTCTTTGAAAAAGCAAAATAAGACCCGCAGGCAATCAAGAAAAATGCCCAAACAAATGGTATATAATACAAAGCCATTCCGCAAAAAATATAACTTCCGTTGCATTGCGTTCCAAATACATAAAATAAAACAAAGAAACTGGCAACGCACGCCATTATAAAAACAGTTTTATAAAATCCTGGTATTTTCATTGCTTCATTTTACCAAAAAACCGCCCTTTTACAAAATGCGGGGGTTTATAAAATGCGGGGGTCGGACCCCTGCAAAACTCACAACCTCAAAACAAACGGCCCAACCAACAATTAAAATCCAACCAACTTGGGTGAGCGAGGGGATTCGGACCCCCAACCTTCGCATCCACAGTGCGAAACTCTAACCGTTGAGCTACGCCCACCATAATATTCAATTACAAAACGATATTACTCTTTTTTTGCTTTTATTTCAACCTCATTACTCATCAACTCAACGCTAATTACTATTATGGTGAGTCTTTATGAGGCAGCTCGAACTTACTTTACCAAAAATTGCTAACTTTGGACAGAGGCAGTGGCTGGTTTGACCCCCGACTATGCTTCGCTTGCCCCTCTCCGGCGTACCTCCGAGGGT
>Ga0172381_10007863_pt1 | contig 10494 bp, 6 predicted proteins | sample Leawel6488metaG_FD_119754 | JGI IMG/M metagenome (GOLD analysis project Ga0172381, IMG submission 119754) | Leachate microbial communities from a municipal landfill in Southern Ontario, Canada - Leachate well 64-88 metaG | ecosystem: Engineered > Solid waste > Landfill > Unclassified | place... | reverse complement strand
TCACGTGTTCTCGATTAGGATACCTAAATGAACTTCATTCATCTTCACGTACATTCACAATACAGCTTTCTCGACGGAGCTTCCACCATTGACGACCTGTTGCAGAAGGCAGAACAGCTTAAAATGCCCGCTATTGCTTTAACAGACCACAACCGATTGACCGGTGCTATCCGTTTCTACGAAAAAGCGAAAGCATTGGATATAAAACCTATAATCGGCGTAGAACTATCCTTAGAAGGCGGGCATCACCTCACGCTTTTGTGTAAAAACAAGCAGGGTTATTCCAATCTTTGCAGTTTGATTACAGAGGCACACCTGTCAAACAGGGGGAAAGCTCCGCTTGCCTCAAAAGAAATGCTTTCTAAATATAACGAGGGGTTGATAGCTCTTTCCGGCTGTGATAAAGGGGAATTGCCTGTCCTTCTGAATAACGGCAAAATTGATGATGTAAACGCCGCCTCTGATTTCTATCGCGAAGTCTATGGCAATGATTTCTTTATAGAACTTATCCGTTACCCTCAAAAAGAGTATATGGCAAACAGCTATCGGTTAATCGAATTTGCCAATGAAAAAGGATTGCCCGTTGTTGCCACCAACAATGTCCACTACGCCGATATGGACAGATATAGGATAAAAGAACTGTTGAATGCCATCGACCAAAACATTCCTGTATCAAAGTTAAACGACTTTCGCACCGTGGAGCAATACCTCAAATCTGCTAAAGAAATGGAAGGGTTGTTTTCGGATATTCCGGAGGCTATCGAAATGACTGCAGAAATTGCCGGCAGGTGCAATTTCGAGCCGGAACTGGGGAAGTTGCATTTCCCGGGATTTGGCGTTCCCAAAGGGGAAACCGAATCCTCTTATCTTTCGAAAATAGCTTTAAAAGGCGTCCGAAAAAGATATGAGATATTATCCCCATCGGTTATGGAAAGATTGCAATACGAACTGGCAACAATTGAAAAGCTCGGTTTTTGCGGCTACTTCCTGGTTGTCTGGGATATAGTCAGGTGGGCAAGAGCTTGCAATATCAGGTGCCAGGCGAGGGGTAGCGCCGTAGACAGTCTGGTGGTATATGCTCTTGGGATAAGCACCATAGACCCTGTAAAGCATAACCTGCTCTTCGAACGCTTTATGCATGAATTAAGGCGGGAACCACCCGATATCGACCTGGATATGGACCGCAGGCGTCGTGACGAGGTCAGGAATTATATATACGACAGGTACGGTGCCGAAAATGTTTCCTGCATCGGAACAATTAACACATATATGGCAAGGGGGGCAATCAGGGATGTCGGAAAGGCGCTCGCACTTCCTAAAGAAATAATTGAAGAGGCTTGCGCAGGAATCCACTGGCTATCGGCGGCACAACTTTTACAAAAGATGGATACCCGTCCCGAACTGAAGAACAGCGATATCTATCACCGTCCCGAAATGGAGGATTTTTTCAAGATGTGCGCTTCGATTGACGGCTTTCCCAAACACCTTTCGGTGCACCTGGGCGGTTTATTAATCGGAGATGAAAAGCTGTCAGGTATGGTCCCGCTGGAATATTCGAGCGGCGGGGATATCATCAGTCAATACGACAAGGACGATATCGAGAAACTGGGTATCGTCAAGATGGACCTGCTGGCATTGCCTACTCTTACTGTGATTGAAGATACCATTACAAATATCAAAAAAAACCGCAATATAGATATAGACCTTGATAATATAGACCGCAACGACACCCAAGCGTTTGCCATACTAAGGGAAGGTAAAGCTATCGGCGCCTTTCAACTGGAATCCCCTGCCCAGCGTGAAATGGCGGGAAGATTATTACCGGACCGATACGAGGATATCATTATCTCGATATCGCTGGTAAGGCCGGGGCCGCTCAAATCCAATATGGATAAGGACTATCTGCCGCGCCGCCACGGTAAAAAAGCGGTGACATATCTTCATCCGAAGCTGAAAAATGCCTTAGACGAAACGCTGGGTGTCATCCTGTATCAGGAGCAGGTTTTGAAAGTGGCACACGACCTTGCCGGTATGAGCTATGCCGAAGCGGATGGGTTCAGAAGGGCGATGACCCATGACCGTTCCGGGGAGGAAATGGAAAAGATGAGAAAGTCTTTTATCTTGTCCGCTGCCAAAAACGGAGTGAGCCGGAAAATATCCGAAAAGGTATTTGAACAACTGGCAGCCTTTGCCGCCTATGGATTCTGCAAAGCACACGCCGCCGCCTATGCCGAACTGGCTTACCAGACCTTGTGGCTGAAATGCCATTATCCGGCAGAGTTTTTTGCCGCTATATTATCTAACCAGCCGATGGGTTATTACCCGCCTCGTGTGCTGCTGGCTGAGGCTAAAAGAAGCGGTGTGAAAATATTGCCGCTTGATATCAATCGTTCACTTAGAGATTATTCTGTTGAAGGGAATGCTATCAGAATCGGCTTTATGCAGCTTAAAGGCCTCTCATCCGAAGCTATCGAATCGATATTAAGTGAAAGGGATAAATCGAATTTTAATTCATTCAGAGATTTTATATTAAGGGTTGATATAAATCGTAACTCGGCAGAGAATCTTATTAAAACCGGCGCCTGCTCGGCTTTCGGTACGGCAGACGGGTTATTATCTGAAATTCCAAAGCTTTTCAATCTAAAGCACAAGTATTTAAAAGGCAGCTTACCGATGTTTGCGGATATTGACATATTTGAGGCTGCCACGCCGGAAAAATCAAAAGGCAGCCGGGGAGCAGATATATTTATCGAGCGCAAGTTGCTTTCGCTGGATATCTCTTCACATCCGCTCAACTTCTTCAACATCAATGCCGGCATTACACATATGAAAGACCTGAAGGATAAAAGTACCGGAAATACAGTCAGCATTGCCGGCTCGGTAATCCGCTACCAGACACCGCCTACCAGAAACGGAAAGCGGGTTATGTATATCATAATGGAGGACGGCACCGGTATTGCCGATATCACTGTTTTTAATGACGTTCAGGAAAAATACGGGAACATTTTATTCAGAGAGGGCTGGTTGCTGGTAAGGGGCAAAATACAAAGAAGGGGACCGAAAGCCTTATCCATCATTGCGGAAGAATTGTCGCCGCTAACGTTAAGTTAATTTAAGATTGAGTGGGGGAATATAGTTGTACTTGTGCCTTGCCACTCGGAAAGTATAAATCTTCCTTACAATACAACAGATTAAATAGAATAAGATAACAGAGCCACCTTTTTGGGATGGCTCTGTTAATAATCGGTGATATTTACTTTAGCTGGTTACCAGCATTGTCCTTTATTTCTCATCCGCAACCATTTGAAACTCTTCCATAATTTCCTGCTCGGGTTCTTTTGTAAGCCTTGATACAATAAAAATTGCCAGACATGATAATAGGAATGCAGGTAATAATTCGTAAATGCCGAATACTCCGCCGATAGGTTTAAGCAATAGTTTCCATATAAATACCATTCCGCCGCCGGTTAACATACCGGCGATTGCTCCGGCTCTTGTTGTTTTTTTCCAGAACAATGAAAACAGTACTATAGGCCCGAATGTTGCCCCGAATCCGGCCCAGGCAAATGAAACCACTTTAAATATGACGCTGTTTTCGTCCAAAGCGATAATAACACCGACAATTGCGACTACCAGTAATGTTATTCTGGTAATCATCATTATCTGCTTATCGGTAGCATCCTTTTTCATAATTCCATGATATACATTCTTTGCAAATGCCGAAGACGCAATCAGTAAATATGAATCCGAAGAACTCATTGTAGCCGCTAATATTCCGGTTAGAAATATTCCTCCTACAAATGCCGGCAGCAATCCGGTCGACATTATAATAAATATACTTTCAGAAGCGCTCTGGGTCAGCAATTCCGTAGGATACAGTGCCCTACCTATAATTCCAATAGCAACAGCGGCAAAAAGTGAAATTACACACCAAATAACTGCTATTCTTCTGGACTTTTTCAATTCGGCAGGTTTATTTATAGCCATGAATCTAAGTAATACCTGAGGCATACCGAAATATCCTAGACCCCACGAAAGAGTGGAAATAATAGTGAGAAATCCGTATGTCCCCGCGGCTCCGAACAAGGCCTCCCCTGTTCCTGATACCTGTTGAACTCCGTCTACAACCTGAGGGGAAGCAATTCCAAAGAAGTCAAAAAATCCGGGAATACTCTTTGCGTTTTGGATAACTTCCGAAATACCGCCTGCAGCGGAAACACCGGCTATTGTAACAACAGTTAATGCCAGTATCATTACAATACCCTGAACAAAATCAGATACGCTTTCAGCAAGGAAACCACCGATTAGTGTATAAAGTATTACAATAAAAGCGCCAAATATCATAATCGGCTGATAACTTACATCGAACAATGTGCTGAAAAGTTTTCCGAATGTTACAAAACAACTGGCAGCATATACAGAGAAAAACACCAAAATAAAAACCGCTGCAATACCCAGTATGACTTTTTTATTCTCTCTATACCTGTTACTTAGAAACTCCGGTATTGTTATTGCGTTACCTGCAACAACAGAATACCGTCTGAGGCGTTTAGCAACCAACAGCCAGTTAAGGTAGGTTCCTATAGCCAGACCAATAGCCGTCCAGATAGCATCGCTAAGACCGAGCCAGTATGCCACGCCCGGCAAACCCATTAACAGCCATCCGCTCATATCGGATGCTTCGGCGCTCATAGCTGTTACCCATGGTCCCAGTGATCTACCGCCAATGAAGTAATTTTCGCTGTTTTTATTAGAACGTTTAGAAAAATAGAATCCGATACCGACCAGCAGTGCCAGATAGACAAGCATGATAATAAGTATCTGTATAGAATCACTGCTCATACTATATTATTTCCTCCTTCCATATTTGTACTTTTATATGAAAGGAACGCTTTTACATCAATTCCTGTTGCAATGATTAAAAAAAACATAAAACTGACCAGCATAATAACGTTAAATGATTCCCAGTCTATCATCATAAATTCGATATCGGATGTTAAGCACAAATTAACGTATTATATACCCTTTCAACATTAACAGGTCAATAGAATACTTATAATATTTTTAAAAAGATTAAATACTATGCTAGAATTGTTGTTTGCTTTGCAATAATTTGTGCTGTGCAAATCATAAAATACTTATCCGGAGTTTTGTCTTATGATAATTTTAGAAGAGCCTTATGTATCCGATTTTATATTGGAGTATATTTCAAAAAATAATATCCCGGTTCTTAAAAACGATTATGCCGTTTCCCATAACAAAGGCTATAATCTCAACTATATCGGTACAGACCAGGCAATCAAAAACTATAACAGAGGAGAGCGTATATACACCGTTTCGGAACATACTTTCGACTGGATATATAAAAATCTACCCGGTAGTAAAATTGTAGAAAAAATCGGTATTTTCAAAGACAAAGCCAGATTTCGAGCATTGATTTCCGATTTGTATCCGGACTTATATTTCAAGGAAATATCATTCGAAGAGCTCAGGAATTTTGACTATTCAAATGTGCCCTACCCTGTAATACTCAAACCATCAGTCGGTTTCCTCAGCCTGGGTGTCTATGCATTGTTCAATCAAAAGGATTTTGATAATGCCCTTTCAGACTTGGCAAAGAAAACGAAGAACAAGATGGGGCTTTTCCCCAAAAGCGTTGTAGGCAGCAAATTCATTCTGGAAAAATATATTGACGGAGATGAGTTTGCGATTGATGCCTATTTTGATACCAACGGAACACCGGTGATTCTTAACATATTAATGCATGTATTTTCATCAGTAAGTGATGTCAGCGACCGGATGTACTATACCAACAAAGAAATAATTAGTAGTTATATTGAACCCTTTACAGAATTTCTTGCCCGCATTAACAGCAAATTGAATATTTCTGATTTCCCTGTGCATGTTGAAATCAGAATCAGCGATAACGGAAGTATCGTACCCATAGAAGTTAATCCGTTACGTTTTGCAGGTGCGTCTTGTACAGACATAGCCTATTATGCTTACGGAATAAACACCATCGATTGTTACCTTAATCAAATCAAACCGGATTTTAGCAATATTCTCGATAAAATAACTAACAAAACTTATAGTATTATTCTAATCGATAAGAACGGAAAAGATATAGATAATGCCAGATTTGATTATAATAGGTTACGGGGTGACTTCGAAAATATCCTGTCCCTTCGTAAAATAGATAACCCCGCTATGGGTTTGTTTGCCGTATTATTTACAGAGACAAGCTTTGGTAATGAAGCTGAATTGGATAGGGCGCTACGTACCGATTATTCAAATTATCTTTTATAAAAAAGCAGTATCCACAATCGTTGGAAACAAAACCTGCAACAGCAGCTGATATAAAAAAATCTGGAGCGGGTGACGGGATTCGAACCCGCGACGTCTTGCTTGGGAAGCAAGCACTCTACCGCTGAGTTACACCCGCTCGTTAAGAACTCCTATATTTTACCTTTAATTAAGCTCAACTGTAAAGATACAATCGATATTCTCCTTATTCGAATATAAATGCAAATGCAGCCTATTTTATTATTGACACCTCACTATTCATAATGGATACTATATGGAAAACAATGCTTTGACAAATGGTGAATGTATGATAAAAATTGCTGTGGATGTGATGGGTGGTGATTATGCCCCTCATGAAATTATAAAAGGCTCTATCGATGGCGCCAAAAAGTATAATGCAGCTGTCATTTTAGTTGGCAATAATGAGGTTATTCAAAAAGAATTAAATAAACACGATATTTCAGGTCTTAGTATAGAAATTGTCCACACAGATGAATTTCTTATTGAAGGTGAAAGCCCGGCCTTTACCATACGAAATAAAAACAATTCCTCGATTATGCTTTGTGTAAAACTGGTCAGGGATGGTAAGGCAGACGCCGTAATAAGCGCCGGCCCCACAGGAGGACTGGTTGCTTCTTCCGTGCATATCCTTGGTACATTTGAAGGTATTTCACGCCCCGTAATCGGCGGCCCTTTTATGGGGTTTGCCCCGAATACCTTACTCTTCGACGTTGGAAGTAATGTAGATTCAAGACCTGAACAACTACTTGATTTTGCTATGATTGGAACTGTTTATGCCGACAAAATAATGGGGATAGAAGAACCTACCGTTGCTCTTGCCAGTGTAGGCTCGGAGGAAGGAAAGGGAAACAGGGTCGTTCGGGAAGCATATGAACTTTTAAAGAAAACCGGTTTAAATTTTATAGGCAACATCGAAGGAAACGATATTGTACAGGGAAAGGTAAATGTTGTTATCTGTGACGGTTTTGTAGGTAATATACTGTTAAAATTCAGCGAGGGGTTGTCAATAGTTGTTTCGAACTGGTTGAAAGACAGACTGTCATACAATCTTTCCGACGAGGATGGAAAAAATATAACCGCAGAACTGCAACACCGCATAAGAATAAATACGCATAACGGAGTAATGCTTTATGGTGTAAATGGTATTGTCTGTAAAGCACATGGCAATAGCAGCGCAAAAGATATCAGCGACACTATGGCTATGGTAAAAAATGCAGTGGAGTCAGATGTGGTGAATAAACTAAGAACCGGCCTAGCTAATATAATGAGTAAAAAATAAAAAACGGGAATCACTGTTTACATGAAGTCCCGTTTTTAAAAGGGAATGCTTTCCCTGATTTTCCCTATTTCTTTTTTGCCGGCTTTGAAGGAGCAGATGACGGTTTGTTGCCGGCTGCTCTTGCTGGTGCTTTATGTCCCATTTTACCCCCCTTTCTTAATTCTGTGAAAAATATAAACCTTTATAAATCATTATACTAAAAAACTATATAAAATATCTATTTCTTTTTATGAAAACGCCTGAAAAATGATGGCATATCCAATTCGTCCTCATTTTCATTGTGTAGTAATCGTTTTACTTCTTTCTGTTTCTCTTCATTTAATATTTTTTCATGTTCTTCCATTTCCTCTTTTGTGGAAAACCCGGTAGCAATCAATGTTAAGCGGACATTGCCTTCCAATGCCGGGTCCACCATCACACCGAAAATAACCTTGGCGTCAGGCGCAACAGCTTTTTTAATTGTTTCGGCAGCATCATTTACCTCAAAGAGTGTAAGGTCGCCACCCCCGACAACATTAAACATAACTTTTTGTGCGCCGTGAACAGACTGGTCCAGTAAAGGACTGGTTAACGCTTGTTTTGCAGCTTCAACGGCACGGTTAGGACCGTTTCCCCAGCCTATTGACATCCATGCATGCCCCGAATCCTGCATGATAGATTTTACATCAGCAAAATCGAGATTGATAAAACCCGGAACCGTAATTACCTCAGCAATTGACTGCACCCCCTGATGTAATACCTCGTCAGCCATTCTAAAGGCTTCACTGATATTTGTCCTCTTGTCACATAGGTCGAGTATTTTTTCATTGGGGACTATAATAAGAGTATCCGCATGCGGTGAAAGATCTCGTATCCCCTCTTCCGCAACTTTGGCTCTTTGAAGCCCTTCGAATTTAAACGGCAGAGTAACTACTGCAATAGTTAAAGCACCGCTTTTCTTTGCAATCTCAGCTACTATAGGCGCAGAGCCCGTACCGGTGCCACCTCCCATCCCCGCTGTAATAAAAACCATATCCGAGCCCCTGATAACATCCTGTATTTCTTCAGAACATTCTTCAGCCGCCTTACGTCCCTTGGTGTGGTCACCCCCTGCGCCCAAACCTCGTGCCGATTTTGCACCCAATTGAATCCTGGTGGAAGCCTCCGTTAGTTCAAGGTGTTGAGTATCGGTGTTCATAGCAACAAATTCCACACCCCTAATACCCTCTTGAACCATTCTTGTTACAGCATTGCACCCTGAGCCGCCCATGCCGATAACCTTAATTTTAGCCGGACTTGGAACATTAATAGCCTTTGTCATAACTACTCTCCTGCGTTCAATATCTATATATTCTTTCCCACTATTCTCGAAATATAGTTGGCGTTACGTGATTGCTTTTCGTCATTTATCAGCTTCCAAAGAAGCAAACCTACGCCGGTAGCATGCATCGGATTACCCAATGCGTCTGATACACCCGGCAATCTTGATGGATAACCGATTCTTGCCGGCAAGCCGGTAGCGCTTACTGCCAACTCCGCCAGGCCCGGCATATTAGCACTGCCGCCGCATATAACCATGTTTAGCGAGGCAATATTCGGAAACTCTATTTCTGATAATTCTATCATCACAAACTTAAAAAGTTCTTCGAATCGTGAACTGATTATCTTGGTTAAAGTATCCTGTGAAATGCTGGTATCACCAACAGTAATGTCTTTTATATCCGGGGAATTGCTAAATGGAATTACATTTCCGTATTTGGTTTTTATTTGCTCGGCTGTTTCAAACGGTATTCCGGTTGTAATCGCAATATCCCTTGTAACGTGAAAACCTGAAACAGGTAAAACGAAAGCGTAATAGGCGCTGCCGTTCTGGAAAACTACTACGTCTGTAGTTCCTCCGCCGATATCCAATAGAATAGACCCGTCCTGTTTTTCCTCTTCAGTGAGTACAGCTTCCGCACTGGCTAAAGGTTCCAGTACAACGTCTTCAACCTTCACACCACAGCTACGAACGCATTTAACCAGATTCTGTACACTGGTAGAGGCTGCCGTCACAATGTTTGTTTCTACATCAAGGCGGTTGGCAAACATTCCTACCGGGCTATTAATACCGGATTGACCGTCCAATGCATAAGAACGCGGGATTACATGTAATATTTCCCTATCCTGTGGTAATTCGATATCTCTCGCAATTTTAAGCACACGCTCCAGATCCCCGGGGTGCACAATTTTCTTTCCGTGTGTTATTGATATAACGCCATGATTATTAATAGAGCTGATATGCTTGCCGGTTATGCCGACACAGGCAGATTCCATTTTATAGCCGGCTGCCTGTTCCGCCTTCTTTATCGAAAGTTGTATTGATTCCTTGGCCTCTTTAACATCGGCAACCATTCCTTTATGCAGACCATCCGAAGGGACTACTCCCACCCCCAGAACGGTTGGAATACCCGTATCTTCGACTTCTGCCATTACAGTGCATATTTTTGTTGTTCCAACATCAATTGCCGCGATCTTTTTACTTTTCATGCGTTTTATATACCCATCCCCCTCTGAATTTCGCCATGCTAAAAAATAAGTCATAGCTCAAAACAAAATAAATTAAATTATATACTATATTAATCTTTGGCTATCGTCAATTACTTTGGTTTTTATAAACAGTACCGATAAACAAAAATGCCCCGCTTTGGCGGGGCATTTTAAGTTAAATATTTTATTTTTTACCCCAATAACATTAATCCTAAACTAATTGTTACAGCAGCAAATATTGAACCAAGAACCGCCAAAACGATAATAGTGGTAAGCTCTTTGGAAGATAACACCTTTTTCACCAGTGTTCTTAAAAGGGCTTCCTGTGCTTTTTGTAATGCTTCTTCTGCTTTTATACTTGCCTGATTGGCAATTTCCTCAGC
>Ga0172381_10007862_pt1 | contig 10494 bp, 10 predicted proteins | sample Leawel6488metaG_FD_119754 | JGI IMG/M metagenome (GOLD analysis project Ga0172381, IMG submission 119754) | Leachate microbial communities from a municipal landfill in Southern Ontario, Canada - Leachate well 64-88 metaG | ecosystem: Engineered > Solid waste > Landfill > Unclassified | place... | reverse complement strand
TTCGATTCTTGTATTTTTCTATAGCTTAGTATCACCCAAAATATACAAGGCTCAGGCTACGCTCGCGATAGAAAGCGCGGAGGTTAATATTTCTGAAAGGGTAGGCGACGTGTATAAAAATGAAAAAAACACCCTAGAATACTTTCAGACACAAATTAATATTTTACAATCGCGATCTTTAGCTGAAAGGGTCGTGGAAGCGTTGAATTTAAGCAAAACCGATGAGTTTAAAGATACTCTTGATCCGGCAGGAAAACTTTTGTCAATGGTAGATGTAAGGCAAATGCGGTTAAGTAATATAGCGGTTTTGTCGGTGACAGGCAAAGACCCCATATTGATTACTCGTATAGCCAACTCGATCGCTAGAGAATTTATCCAGCAATCAGTGGAAAGAAGCAGCCAGGCTGCTAAGTATGGCGTTTCTTGGTTGGAGAGCCAAATCTCGGGAACAATGGAAGAACTGCAGGTAACAGAAAGGGAGCTAAATGACTTTATATCGAAGAACAGAATAGTAGCTGTGCCTGACGTAGAATCAGACAAGGAAACATTGATAGAGAGCCTTAAAGGACAAAAGGCTCAGCTTGAAAAAGAAGTTACAGAGGCATCTAAAAAATACAAAAAGAAACACCCGAAAATGGTGGCATTGGAAACAAAGCTATCAAAAGTAAATGAACAGTTAGAGACGGAAATAGAAAAATTTATAGTTCTCCAAAACGAGATAACAGAATACAATGTTCTTAAAAGAAGAGTGGATACCCTAAACTCTTTATATAAGGATCTTTTGAGCCGCGCGAAAGAACTGGATGTTTCCAAAGAGATGGGGATTTCTAATATAAGAGTGGTTGATCCGGCAAAGGAGCCCCAAAAACCGATAAAACCTAGGCTTGCCAGGGATGTCGCTTTAGCCTTTGTGATAAGCTTCTTTCTATCCATAGCAATAAGCTTTATCATTGAGAGCCTTGACGCAACGCTTAAAACTTCCGACGAAGTTGAGCTCCACGTTAAGACTCCTTTTTTGGGCTATGTACCCTCAACGAAAAAAGAATTTTCCGATAACGATATATTTTGGGGAACAGACAAGAAGCCCAACTCTATTTTTGCCGAAAGCTTTAGAAATCTAAGGGCGTCTCTAATGTTTTCATTTCCAGAGGATAAGCCTCTGAGAGCTTTTGCGGTTACCAGCTCATTTCCCCAAGAAGGCAAAAGTCTGGTTGCGGCTAACTTAGCGATAGCTTTTGCTCAGTTAGGGGAGAAAACATTACTTGTTGATGCTGATATGCGCAAAGGTAAACTTGCTGAAAGATTAGGCGTAAAAAATGAGTATGGGTTAAGTAGTTTATTGACGAGCGATATTGCTCTCGACAAAGCTATAAGTTCTACTCATGTTCCAAGCCTAGATTTTATAAGTACAGGGCCTTACGCACCCAACCCCACAGAGTTGCTAAATTCCGATTATTTTAAGAAGATTTTAGAAGAGCTACAAGCAAAATATAAAAGAATTATTCTTGACTCTACGCCCCTTCTGAGTATTTCAGAGGCTGTTATTTTAGGCGATAGATGTGATGGGCTAGTTTTTATTATTAAAGCTGGCTCTACACCGTTGAAATATGTAACCGAGGCCAAAAAAGTTATTGGGAAAAAAATAAGAATTATAGGTGCCGTTTTGAATTGTGTAGAATTTGAACGAGATCATAAATACAAATATAATTACTACTACAGCGAATCTGAGCAAAAACAAAGATAAAATAAAAACGATTGTGCTTTTTTTTTGCGAAGCCCTCCTGTATCTTTTGATTGCTTTTACCTCTCTATTTAATGGATGTGTAAGCTTAACGGCCTTAGCATTTGCCCAGGCCGCCATTTTGCTTGCCACTCTTGTATTGCTTATAATAATAATGAGTAAGAGTAGACCAAAAGTATTTTATCCATCTTACGCATGCCTTATCCTTTTATTTGCAGGAGTATCTTTATTGCAAATAGTTCCTTTTCCTGAACTATTTATTAAAATTATTTCCCCAAATACCTTTTTGCTGTATCAACAGTATCTACCCAAAAGTGAAGCCATAAATTTTTATTCCATCGCCTTGTACGCTTTTCCGGTAAAAATGGAAATTGTGAAGATGGTTTGTTATTCGACGATATTTTTAATCACGCTAAATTTATTCAATAGCAAAAAACAGTTAAAGAGAGCATTCTTAATGGTTATCTTGTGGGGATTATTTTTATGTTTTTGCGGAATAATGAAAAAATATTTCATTATCGATAAAGAAACACTAAATTCTTTTGGGACCTTTGGCAACAGAAATCATTTCTCAGGCTATATGTTAATGATTGCTCCGTTAGCTATAGGGTATGCTTTGCACTGTCGGAATAAGGCTAAAAAGATCATCTTTAGCTTTATAGCATCATTGATTTGTGCAAGTATATTTTTGTCTCTTTCCCGCGGTGGGACGATAAGCTTAGTGCTGTCGTTGCTTTTAATGGGTTTATTTTTCAAGGATAAACGGTTTAATAAGGAAAGAAGTATCGTTTTGTCCGTAGTTCTTGTCTTAGGAATATTTTTTGTTTTAATTGCGGGCATAAATCCCGCAATAGAGAAGTTTTCTCTTCTCGGTCAGGGGGCAAGAGGCCGATTAGAAATAGTTAAAGATTCTATAGAGATGTTTAGAAGCTTTCCTATTTTCGGGGTAGGAAATGGAAATTTTTCTTATATTTTTCCTATCTACAAAAAGTTTGTATCTTCAGCGCACTATTTCTATGCGCACAATGACTACTTGCAGCTTATTTTGGAAAATGGCTTACTGGGAGTATTCTTTTATCTTGGATTTTTTTGTTTTGTTCTAAAAGAAATTATTACAAAACTTGCCGCGAGAAACGATCCTTTTGTGAAAAATATGGTTTCGGGGGGGCTGTGCGGATTATTTGGTGTTATGATTCATAGCGTTTTTGAATTTAATTTCCATATACCAGCAATATCTTTCTTGTTTCTTTTTGTCTTGGCACTTATTTACAAATGCGTAAATACGCATTTTGATCCGGTCAAAAATAACCTTGAATCGAGATGATTTTATGAAGGAAAAGATTTTTAATAAAAAGGAAAAGCTATACTTTTTTACAATAGTGATTTTTATAATATTTATCTGCGGATTTATTATTGCATCTTCTCTAAAAGCTAACCTTGAATATGCAAGAGCGATTTCTCTTAAGGCGCCGACACCAATCTCGGAAAGAGCCAATTATTACAGCCGGCTTTTTTCCATTTTTACCAAAGCCATAAACTTAGAAAGGGATAACAGCGATTATTATGCAAAAAAAGCCGGCTACATACTGGAGGCTATAGAAAACGGATTAGGCGAAGAATTGTTTATCAGCGGCGAAGACGCTCGGGTTCTCTATGAAAAGGCGATAACGTTGAATCCTGCTAATTTTGAATATCATTTAAAATTAGGCTGGTTTTATATTGACAAAAACACCGGCAGAGCGTTTGAAGAAATATCTAAAGCGGTTAGTTTATATCCTACTAATTATCAAATATATACGTATCTGGCAGAATACTATTTAATGCAGGGCGATAGTATAAAAGCTTTCAATAATGCCATTCTGTCTTTTTATTTTAGCGGATATAAGTGGTGGATGGTTGCTCAGCAGTTAGGTGATAATATCAAAGGGTTTCCGGACTTGAGTTTAAATAATGGCGTTAGGCAGTTTAAACTCATTATTAATTGCAATGCAAGCAAACTGAATTTTAAAGATAAGGGTTTCATGCATGTTAGAATTCCTTTGGAAATTAAAGCCTATGTGGTTGACCCACAAACTAAAGTGGCCATCTATCAAGGCAAATCTTTCTACGGCGATTTCAAGAAGGCTGGGGTTAAACAGGAATATACGATATTTGAATTCGATCTGGATTACTTCCCGGAGGAAGTCTATTTAGATGATTTCGAAATTAAAACAGAAGATTACTCAATAATTGAGAGAGTAGAGATTATCAAACATTTTTAGAAATTACCAAGCAAGGGAGTTACTTTTTCATTATTGATTTTTGTAAAAAAATGTTATAATTAACCCACTTTCTGTAAAGTGGGGAAAATGATGGGACTTTCCGCCAAAGCGGAATCCCGCCAAATAAATATATCAAGGAGCGGGAAATTCGGCTAAACAACTTTTATGCACCCACGGTTTTAAAAGTTGTAGCCTCATTGAGCAGGCTGTGCAGTATAATGTAAAAGCAGGTAGTCACTAAAATATAAAAATTGGCGGTGTAGCTCAGGCTGGTAGAGCAAACGGCTCATACCCGTTGCGCCGGTGGTTCAAGTCCACTCGCCGCCATAGTTTTATAAAATAAGTTCTACTTAAATTCATGTGGATGGTTCACCCAGAACCAGCCCTAAACCAGAACATAGTTCGATGTAGGGCTGCCAAGAACCGGATTTATCCTGGTTCTTGGCAGAATAAGTTCGGTTCTGGGCAAGTCCACTCGCCGCCATAGTTTTATAGACATAACGGGAGGCATAAAGAAACCAACAGTCGATAAAATATATAGGTTAAGGTTGAGGTTGAGGCTAAGATTAAGAAAAACCAGAAAGCGAAAGAACCGAAAGACAAAAAGACCAAAAAAGTTAAATCGCTAACCGAGAATCGAACACCGCAAACCAATAGCTTGACTTGAAACTTGTGACCTGTGACTCAGAGCTTATAATTTATAGCTTAGAGCTATTTTTGTTTGAAGAACTATAAAACAGGGGATAAGATGAAAAAAATAATTTGCATTGCAGCCAAGTTAAGCATTTTATCGGTGTTTTTTGTTTCACAAGGCCTCTTAGCGCAAAATCCACAAAATACTCAAAATCTTCAGCAGACCCTTTCATATGTTGAAGGTACGGTAGAAGGCGTTAATGCAAGCAGAGGTGTTATTGAGGTTGATGGCTGGACCTATTGGGTTGATGATAATACTATTTATCAGGGTTTTGAGTCACTCAAGGATGTGAGAGAAGAAGAGACTGTTTATATCAAATATTCTAGAAGTCAAAACCGCAAAATAATTTTTTCAATAAGTAAAAAGATAAGGAAAAATGGGCTTTCTGAATCCGGAGAGTAAAACTTATATATAAAAGGAGCAGCCTTATGGACAATATAGAAATAAAAAATCCCGACAAGAATGAGTTGGAACACCTCGGGGTGTTTAATTGGCCTGTTTGGCAGAAGGCAGTATGCAGTTTTGATTGGGAATATGACGAAAAAGAAACTTGTTATTTTTTAGAGGGAGAGGTTGACATAGAGACTAATGGCGGGGTGCCGGTAAAGATAAAAAAGGGTGATTTAGCTGTTTTCCCTAAAGGGTTGGCGTGTAAATGGCACATCAAAAAGGACATAAAAAAACATTACAAATTCGGTTAAACTCGTTTCTAAAATGACGGACAAACTATTTTTGAGAGCGGAAACTAAACTGCCCGGCGTTCGCGTTTCTTTCTCTTCCTCAAGATGTCTTTTGCCTTTTTCGGCAGCTTTTCCAGGGTAAGCTCTTTTTTCAAGTATAATTTTATTTTATTCTTAGCTTTTTTGATTTTCCTGGCATGGATTCTTTTTAGTTCTTTCTTTGGCCTTCCCATGTACCCTCCTTTTAGTGCAACTTAGTTTTATTGTACCATTATAAATTACATTGTGTACTTAAATTATTTATGAAAACAGAGGTTTGTCAAGTTTTCTTTATTGAAAACCAGCTGGTATTTGATAAAATAAACGTATGGTTTCCAAGGTTCTATCTTTAGGGTGTCGCGGCTTGGATACTTATGAGGTTGGGGCCGAAGTCGATATCCACAGAGGATTGCCTGCAGTCAGCCTTATTGGATTGGCCGATACCGCCGTAAGAGAAAGCCGCGATAGAGTCAGAGCTGCCTTGAAAAATAGCGGGTTTAAATTTCCTGCCCAGAGAATCACCATTAATCTTGCCCCGGCAGACATTAAAAAAGAAGGCACACATTTTGATCTTGCTATTGCTTTAGGAGTCATCTCTGCTTCCGGGCAGGCCGACATGGATTTGACCTCTTATTTTATACTAGGTGAGCTTTCTCTGGAGGGGGAGCTGAAGAAGGTAAAAGCGGTTTTCCCTATGGCTTTGGAAGCTAAACAGAGAAAAAAGAAAATAATCCTTCCCTATGATAACGCAAAAGAAGCTGCTTTGGTAAAAGGCTTAGAGGTTTATCCTGTAAAAAACCTCAAAGAGGCAGTATTGTTTCTTTCGGGGACTTTTGCCGTAGATAGATTTAGGATCGATTGGGATAATCTGGAAGCAGAGGGTCCGTCTTATCAGGTTGATTTATCCGAAGTGAAGGGCCAAATTTTTGCCAGGAGAGCCCTTGAAGTTGCGGCTTGCGGTATGCACAATGCTTTGCTTATTGGCCCTCCCGGCGTTGGTAAAACAATGCTGGCCCGCAGGCTACCTACCATACTGCCGGATATGGAGTTTGAAGAGATTCTTGAAATTACCAAAATTCATAGTATCGCAGGCAGCATAGATATAAATAACCCTCTTGTTAAAACTAGGCCTTACCGCTCGCCCCATCATACCTCTTCTAGTATAGCTTTGGTGGGGGGTGGCACGAACGTTCGGCCAGGTGAAGTGACTTTGGCTCATAGAGGGGTACTCTTTCTTGATGAACTTCCTGAATTTGGACGAGATTGCCTGGAGGCTTTGCGTCAACCGCTTGAAGACGGTTTTGTGAGCATATCCCGAATAAATAAGCAGGCAACTTTTCCTTCCCGATTTCTGTTTATTGGAGCTATGAATCCCTGTCCCTGCGGATATTTTGGCTCTCGTACTAAAAATTGCCGTTGTGGGAGTTTCCAGATTCAAAAATACCGGCGTAAAATTTCCGGGCCTCTTTTAGACAGAGTAGATATACATATCGAGCTTCCGGAAATTAAACTTAAAGAGCTTCTTTATACTGGAAGAAAAGCCGAATCTTCAGCTGAGATAAAAACAAGAGTGGAAGCAGCTCTTGATATCCAGAAAAAAAGATTCAGGCAAGATAAGATATTATTTAATTCTCAGATGAGCCACCGTCAAATCCACAAATTTTGCATTCTGGATAAACAGGCAGAAACTATTCTTGAGTCTGCCATAAAGCACTTTAGCTTCAGCGCCCGCGCTTATGATAAGATTTTAAAAGTTTCCCGCACCATAGCCGATTTAGCCGCAGAGGACTTGATTCGTCCCGAAGATGTTTCCGAGGCTGTACAATACCGCAGTCTGGATAAAGAGCTTTGGGTTTAACCAGCCGGTTGCTATTCTTGCAAACCCAAGGGTCTCTGCAGATCTGAGCCTATTAAAATATTTAAGTTGCTTAAAGCGCATTTTCTTTTTATAATATAAGCCTGTATGGGGAATTTTTGGCAAGGATTATATGCTAACAAGGCTTTGGGAGCGGTAATTGTGAGTTCCTTACTGGCCCAGGGAATCAAGATAGTCGCGGGTATAGTAAGAGATAAAAGGTTTAATTTCTACTGGCTGCTGGGCACCGGCGGAATGCCTTCAGCCCATAGCGCCGCGGTGGTTTCTTTAGTTGTTTGTGTGGGCAAGGAGCTAGGAAGCAATTCTCCTTTGTTCGCTTTATGTTTACTTTTTGCTTTAATCACTATGTTTGATGCCCAAACTTGGCGCAGGTCAATAGGCTTTCAGGCAAAAATACTTAATAAAATAATGGAGGATCTCCAGGAAGGCAAAAAAATAAAGGATGACAGATTGAGAGAGCTCGTAGGCCATACGCCCACAGAAGTTTTTATGGGTGCCGTAGTCGGCATAGGAGTGGCTTTCTTCTTCTACCGTTGACAGGAAGAGAGATGAAAAAAATACATATAGTAATTGTTTCCGCGTGTTTAGTTTTGTTGGTAGGTGCTGGTTTTATGTTTCTAGCTTCCAAAGGTTCTAGCTCAGTTCCACAATCAGGGAATTTGCTTAAAGAAATAAGCCAGGCGATTGACAATAACAATATCCCGGCAGCCCGCCAGCTCTATAAACAGGCCTTAGAAAACCTTTCTGACAGTATCGTCTTAGAAAAGGCCCGCGCGAATATAGAGGATGCCAGCGTTAAAAGTATTTTTTCATCTTTCCCGGATGAATGCAGTACGATTTATGTGGTGCAGCCCAAAGATGCATTATCGAAAATAGCAAAAAAATTCAAAACAACCGTTACGCTTATTAAACGAGCCAATAATTTAAAAACAGATGTTATAAAACCGGGACAGGAACTAAAAATAAATACTTGCGCTTTTTCCATCGCGGTGGACAAGTCTCAGAATCTGCTGCTTTTAAAACGAAAACAAGAAGTCGTTAAGACCTATATTGTTTCTACCGGTAAGGACAATAGTACTCCGACAGGCAATTTCAGGATAATCAACAAATTAGCCAACCCCACATGGTATAGAACCGGAGCAGTTATAGCGCCTAACAGCCCGGAGAATATATTGGGAACTAGGTGGTTGGGGTTTGATTCGAAAGGTTATGGTATACACGGTACTACTGAACCGGAGATGCTTGGCAGGCAGATTACATTAGGCTGTGTGCGTATGAAAAATGAAGACGTCGAAGAGCTGTTTGACATAATTCCTGTAGGAACGGAAGTAATTATTGTTGATTAAATTTTGTCACAAGCAATAAGTACCAGGCAACAAGCCTTAAAATATTTTTGTCTGGTACGAGAAGCTTGTTATATGCTGTTTATTTATTATGCAAAGCTGGGATTTCGAAAAACCTATTATTGAGCTGGAAAAGAAGATAGAGGAGTTAAAAAAATTCTCTAAGGACAAGAATATCGATTTGTCTTCTGAAGTAATTGACTTAAAAGAGAAACTGCATCGTCTCAAGAAAGATGTGTATTCTAAATTGTCTCCCTGGCAAAAAGTGCAGATTTCCCGTCATTCTAACCGTCCGACCACTCTCGATTATATCGATATACTAATGAAAGATTTCATTCCTTTGGCCGGTGATCGTCTTTATGGCGAAGATAAAGCCCTAATTTGCGGTTTGGCTACTTTAGAGGGCAGAAAAATAGCAATCATGGGGCATCAAAAAGGCAAAGACACAAAAGAAAATATTGAAAGGAATTTCGGCTGCGCCCACCCCGAAGGGTATCGCAAGGCGATGAGGGTTATGAGACTGGCTGAAAGGTTTAGCCTGCCGGTAGTCTGTTTTATCGATACTCCCGGTGCTTATCCGGGCATAGGCGCTGAAGAAAGAGGGCAGGCCCAGGCTATTGCCGAGAATATCCGGGATATGTTTGAACTAAAAGTCCCCATTCTTGTCGTAGTTATCGGGGAAGGCGGCAGCGGAGGCGCCCTGGGTATCGGCATTGGCGACAGAGTCTTGATTTTAGAATACGCTTATTATTCAGTTATATCTCCCGAAGGATGCGCGGCGATTCTTTGGAAGAATGCTTCCAAGAGAGAAGAAGCAGCTAAGGTTTTGAAACTCACGGCCCCGGATCTATTATCTATGGGTATAGTTGATGAAGTTATCAGGGAGGCCGAAGGCGGAGCGCACTGGGGTTGGGAAGAAACAGCTGCTAATCTTAAAAATTGCATTACCAAGAACTTAAATGATATCTGCAAGAAACCCTTAGAAGCTTTGCTTCAGGAACGCTACCGCCGCTATAGAAAAATAGGCGTTTTCCAGGGCTTGTAATAGAGCGCAAAGCAGCAATAAATTTTAAGAGGGCGAAAGAATGAAAATTCAAAGGCTGATAATCCTGGGAATTTTAAAGGAGAGCCCTCGGCATGGCTATGAAATAAAAAAGATTATTCAAAAAGACCTAGGACTCTTTACTTCCCTGGAAAATAAATCTATCTATTATCCACTACAAATAATGGAAAGAAAAGGCTTGATCAGTAAAAGTACTGTTCAGAGCAAAGGTAAGCTGTTGCGTTACGTATACTCAATAACCCCATTGGGAAAAAAAGAGTTTTTACATCTGGCCCAAGAAGCTTTACTTTCTGAGAAGAGGCCTTTTTTAGACATAGATATACCTTTGTATTTTCTCCCTCACCTGGAGAAAAAAGAAATTATGGCCCGCCTGCGCCTGAGGAAAAGATTTATGGATAAGGTAAGAGGCTGGCTTACTAATAATATTGCCGAGAAGAAAGGGCTTCTTCCCCACCAAAGGCTTCTCTTAAAGCATCACCTCAATCTTTTAAATACCGAAGAAAAATTTGTGGAAGAGATTATAGAAATCGTTAAAGAAAGATAAAGGTAATTTTTGGGATCGAGTTAGCAGGTTTCAATCTCGTTGATGTTGGTTGACAAAAGTGATGCTATTGGATAAGGAAAGATATGAAAACAAAGAAAAGCCTAACTTTAGCCGAGTTACTTATGGCAGCTGTGATTTTAGCTTTAGCATGTTTGATCCTTTTTCTTCTCTTCGCGAATTGCATAATCCTAAATGAAAGAAGCCGCAGTTTAACCACTGCAGTAAGCCACGCTCAGTATGTTATGGAGGATAT
>Ga0172381_10007861_pt1 | contig 10495 bp, 7 predicted proteins | sample Leawel6488metaG_FD_119754 | JGI IMG/M metagenome (GOLD analysis project Ga0172381, IMG submission 119754) | Leachate microbial communities from a municipal landfill in Southern Ontario, Canada - Leachate well 64-88 metaG | ecosystem: Engineered > Solid waste > Landfill > Unclassified | place... | reverse complement strand
TGCAAACTTCTCAAAGAGGACTTTGTAGCTAATGTCGCAAGACAAGCAAATTTTAGGACTCATCGCCGGTAACGGCAAATTTCCATTTCTTTTTGCTCATCAAGCCCGTCGTCAAAATTATAAGATCATTGCCGTTGCGATCAAGGGGGACACATCCTTTTTTTTAAAAAGTGTTGTGGATAAAATACTTTGGCTTGGCCCGGGAGAGCTCGCTAAACTTTTTTCTTTTTTTAAGAGTGAAGGCGTCTCTAAAGTGATCATGGCAGGGCAGGTTAATCAAAGCAATCTTTTTAATGAGCGCCTGGTTGTCGATGAAGAATTTAAGAAATTATTTAACGCGCTTAAAGATCGCAAGGCCGATACGATTTTCTCCGCGGTTGCTGATCAGCTCAAAGAAAATGGTATGGAGCTTTTGAATTCTACTTTTCTTCTTTCTCAATATTTGGCTCCCAAGGGAACACTTACCAAAAGAGGCCCAAGCACGCAAGAACTTGCTGATATCGAATTTGGTTGTATTATTGCAAAGCTGATGGGCGGCATTGACGTCGGGCAAACGGTTGTGATCAAAGATAAGGCCATTGTGGCCATTGAGGCCATGGAAGGCACGGATAAAGCCATTTTGCGCGGCGGCACCATTGCGCGTCAAGGAGCCGTTGTTATCAAAATGAGCAAGCCAAGTCAAGATGTGCGTTTTGATATTCCTGTTATTGGCCCTAGGACAATCAAGAAGATGATTAAAGTCAAAGCCTCATGCCTAGCCATTGAGTCTAAGAAAACCCTTATCATCGATCAAGATACTTGCGTCGCCCTTGCCAACAAGCATAAGATCTGCATTGTGTGCGCGTAAAAATAGGCTGTCGTGAGTATCCTGGGAAAGTTTTCAGGTGATTTAAGCAACATGGTCTTGGGTTAGGCCATGTTGTTTTTTTGAGACCTATCTTTCTTCCTCTTATTGAAGTTTATTTAGTGATATGATCTTTAAATAATCAAGTTTTTTTAAAAAAGGTTATTAACACACTAGGCAGGAGCTTTTAACATCGTAGCAGCTAGCAGAGTTTGTTTGTGAGCGAAAGATTATAATGCCAATGAACATTTTATTACTAAATCCTCCAGGGGATAAAATTTATCTAAGAGATTATTATTGTAGCAAAATTTCTAAGGCAAACTATATATTGCATCCGGTTGATTTATGTGTCTTAAGTGGGATTTTATCGGAACGACATAACGTTTTTGTTATTGATGCTATCGTTGAAAGACTGAAAGAAAAAGAGTGTTTTGACAAGGTTGTTGAGATGAAGTTGGATGTTATTATTTTCTTAACAGGGCAAGTTTCCTATAAACAAGATTTTAGTTTTTTGCAAAAAGTGAAAGAAGTTTGTAAGAATGTAAAGATTATAGGAACGGGTGATATTTTCATGGAAGCTGACAGAAGCATTTTTGGGAAATTTCATTTTCTTGATGCTATATTGTTAGATTTTACAACGAAAAATATTTTGTCTTATTTGGAGGGAGAAATAAGCGATAATATCATATCGGGCGAGCGCGGGAATGATGTAGCAACGCAAGGATGTGAGTTTTGTATTCCCCTTCCAAGACATGAATTATTCAAGAACAAGATGTATCGCTCTCCTTTTATGAGATACTCGCCAGTGGTCACTGTTTTGACTGATTATGGGTGTCCTTATGCATGTGATTTTTGTATTATGGGTAATATTCCATACAAGGTTCGTAGCGTTGAGAATGTGATGAAAGAATTGAAATATATTAAGGATTTAAATATCAGGGAAATATATTTTGATGATCAAACCTTTGGAGCGAATAAAAAAAGAACTATAGATTTATTAAATAATATGAAAGGTATGAATTTTTCATGGAGTTGTTTGTCGAGAGTCGATCTTGTTACAGATGATTTTCTAAGTTTGCTTAAGAAGGCCGGATGTCATACGATTATTTTTGGGATTGAAAGTGGTAATCAGAGAATTTTAGATCTTTATAATAAAAAAATAACTAAACAACAAATAAAGGAAGCTTTTAGGTTATGTAAAAAGAATAAAATTAATACGGTTGGTACGTTTTTGATTGGATTGCCAGAGGAAAAAAGGGATGATATCTTAGAAACCATTCGTTTCGCAAAAGAAATAGATTGTGATTATGCCTCTTTTAACATACCGATTGCGCGCATGAATACGCGCTTAAGGAAGAATGTCATTGAGGATCGTTTTATAGAGAGTGAAGACATTGAGGCAGATCAATCCGGAGGATTTGGAGTTTTTGGCACACGTTATTTGTTACCTGATGAAGTTAGAGATTTAAAAAGAAAGGCTGAAAGGGATTTTTATTTCCGAATTAAATATTTTGTAAAAAGAATTTCAAAGATTAGGACTATGTGTGAGCTAAGTGTTAATATTAGTAATGGAATAAATCTTTGGAGGAAGAAATGAATGTTGATTTTATGATTATTCTTGATAGGTTTGTTGGCGTACCTATCTGTTGGTTTTTATCTCAAGTTTATAAAATTGAGAGAATCTTTCAGAAGAATAAGGAAATTCCAATAAAGAAGATATTGTTTCTAAAGCCTTCGGAGATGGGCACAAGCGTTATGGTTTATCCAACGATTAAGAGGGCGAATGAGATTTTTCCAGGCGTGGAGGTTTATTTTTTGGTTTTTGAAGAAAACTTAGAAATACTTAAAGTTTTAGATATGGTTAAGGAGGAGAACATCCTTGTCGTTAGGACGTCCTCTTTTTTCTTATTTATTAAAGATGTTATTGCTACGTTATTGCGCCTTAGGAGGGAACGTATTGATGCTACTATTGATTTAGAGTTTTTTGCGAGAGCCACAAACATCATTAGCTATCTGAGCGGTGCAAGAAAACGAGTTGGTTTTTATAGATTCAACATGCAAGGTCTCTACAGAGGAGACCTGTTAACACATAAGGTAAATTATAATTATAATGTGCATACAGGGATAGCCTTTATGTCTCTTTTGCATGCTTTAGAATATAAAGCAGAAGATATGCCTTTAAGAAAAGGTATCAGCATGGAGGATTTAAAGGTTCCTAAGATAGAGTCAGACGCAGAGTCTATTACGCGAATATGGAATAAATTGAAAAAAGAGCATGGTAGTATTGATTCGATAGATTTTTTAAAGAAAATAGTCATTTTAAATCCAAACACTAGCCAGCTCATACCTTTTAGAAAATGGCCCCTTGAATATTATTGTTCTTTGGCCAAGAAAGTGTTGTCTGAGCATGAAGATTCTTGTGTGGTTATCACAGGTATAAAAAAAGATATTCCGGATGGTCTTGCGATATGTCAGGCTGTTAATGATCAGAGGTGCATAAATTTAGCAGGAAAGACTAGCATAAAAGAGCTTATCGATTTATTTAATATATCGAAAGTTTTTGTTTCCGTTGATAGTGGATCGGTTCACTTCGCTGCTTTAACAGATATAAATATTATTTGTATTTTTGGTCCAGATACGCCTATTCTTTTTTCTCCCCTGAGCAAGAATTGTCTATGCTTGACTAGCGGCTATGTTTGCAATCCGTGCATGTCGGTTTTCAATGAGAGAAAACCAATGTGCAGAGATAAAATAAAACCATGCTTAAAATCTATAAGCGTTGACAGAGTGTATGGTGAGGTAGGAAAACTATTGTAATTTTGTTAGCAAAGAAATAAAGAATGTTTAATCTTAATGAATTTATAAAGTTGTTTATAAAAATCTATTTAGTTTTATTTATTTCTTTATTAACAATACCAATCGATTTAATAACATTTCTAAATTTAGTCTGTTTTTTATCTTTTATTTTAATTTACGCAATAAAGAAATCCAAAACGATTGCTTTTGATCAATTTTTAGATTCTTTTATTGTAGACCTCATTGTAATATCGATAGGTATCTCTCTTCTTCTTGTTGTGTTGAATATTTCAGCATCTCCTTCTTGGAAATGGAATTCTTCCAGGCTTGCCTGGCCACTTTCTTTGTTTTACGGATACAAGTTATATTATGGCTTAGGAGATGGACCGCTTCTTGCCAGAATGTACGGTCCCATAGGTCAACTTGTTTACCTTCCCGCAGTATTGGCCAAAACACCTTCTATGGCTATTATTCTTGGCTCACTCGTCAGTGCCGGATTGTATTTTTCACCACTATTTTTCCTTTTATTAAATAAAATTAAGGAAAAAAGAGAACAAGCGATATGGGTTCTTTGCGCTATGGCTCTTTTTTGCTTGGTTACGATTTTCTTCCCTTCTCTTAAGTATGTAGCCTTTAGCATTCATGCGGATGCTCCTGCCATTGCTTTTGCGGCATGTGCGTGTATTTGCTTATATATGTATAGAATGGGCAAAAATCATTGGCCTTATTTTATATGCTCAGCTTTCTTTTCTGTATTTGCTATTTTTTCAAAACACACCTTGATTCCTTTATTTCTTATATTACCAGCTTATATCCTTATTACCGAAGAAAAGAGATTTCTCAAAGATTATATTTTGTGTTTGTCGGGAGCCGTAACGATTACGCTTTTGATTATTTCTTGTTTTATTGATCTACGGGTTTTATTCTTCGAAATGGTCACCATTCCTATGCGGCAGCCATTTACGAACCTAGACCCGGTGAATATTAAAAATCTTTTTGATAAATTGATTTGGGAGTTTTATCATTTGCCAGGACTTGTTCTTCTTTTTGTTCTTTTCGTGTTGATTTTCAATCACGACAAGTTTGCTGTCCAGAATCATTCTTTTCTTAATCGTTGCATTCTTGTTTTTATTACTTTAGTGATAGTATTTCCGATTTTATTCGTGCATCTTGTTAACCTAGAAGCAGTGGCTACAATATTTTATAAAAGAAAAATATTCCTATATCTTGCGTTGGCTCTATTTTATTTACTTTTTATTTTAATAATTTTCTTCATAAGTAGGTTTAAAAAGATGAAATTAATTTTTTGTACTTATCGATGGACCATATTTCTGTTATTAGGAATGGCGGTCTTTCCGATGTCTTTAATAAGTTTTTTGAAAGTAGGAGGAGATGTCAATAATATAGCCCCTGCTACGTATTTCCTAGCATTTTCAGTAGCGCTTGTGTTTGTTGATTTTTTTTCACATTCCCTAGATTCATTTGCTCCTATTTTTAAAAAAAGGACAAAAGTCTTTCTTGTTATCATATTTTTACTTCTTATAAGATCAGGATTAAATAATATTTCTTATCAGTTTAATCAGGTAAAGATTTTTTCCGAGAATATTCATGATGTCGCATGCAGATATGCAAAGAAGAATCCTAACAAAGTATATTTTCCAGAACTTTCTTTATCGAATCTTTTAGCAGACAAGCGGCTGTATCATAGTTTGGATGGGGTATCAGATAGGTTGTTAGCAAAATTCTTATTTGAACCTAGCAAAATATATGCGTATGCTCCCAAGAGCGTTGAAATGATAGCTTTTGTGTCTAATTTTGAATCAATAGAGAAGAATGAAAATGATTTTGTAGATCTTTTAGAGTGGAGAAAATTGTTTAATATGCACAGTCAGTCGGGAAAAACAAAAGAAGCTTTGATTTGTTTGGAAGAAATGATCAGACTAGAACCCTTGAAGGAAGAAAATTGGAAGACAAGGAAACATTTTTATGAGGTCCTTGGAGGGCAAAGCTTTTATGAAGAGAGTAGTCTTGAGTTTCCTTCTAGAAGAGTTTTTTTTGATTCTACGAACAGGAGGGGTTCTGATATTTATTTCTATTTAATGAAGTTTTTTTCAGAATTTAAAAGAGTCAATGTTGGCGAATTACCTGGTTTTATTGTTTTTAAGAAGAAAAATATGACTAAAGAGAAAAGTAGATGATTTCTAGGTTTGAGTCCCTTATCAGCAAGCTTAAGCCGATCCATGTCTTTTTTTTCTTTTTTCTTTTTTATGCGTTCATAAGTTTCTTGAAGGCCCCTGATCATATCTTGCTTGATGATGAATCGATTCATTTCTTTCAGGCGAAGGCTATGCTGCGCGGCGACTTGATTTTCTTTGATAGAACAAATCCTTATTTATTTCCACTTACGTTAAGTATTTTTTCTAATCTTCCTTTGATATTCTTGAGAATAGTGCCAGTTTTTTTTATGTCTTTGGCAGTCAGTGTATATTTTCGTCTTCTGCAAAAGAATACAGATAATATTGTCGCATTCTTTGCGTCTTGCTTGTTAGCCTTTCACTCACGCATTATTGAATATGCAATTCAGCTTTATTCAGAAGGACTGTTGCTTCTTCTTTTGTTTCTTAGTATTGATAAACTGCTTGATATTCTTGGCGGAAAGACTTCTTGGAAAAATTTCATGCTCTTAGGACTTTACATGGGCTTATCTTTGGAAACAAAGCCTTTGATCCCCATTGTTCCGTTCTTCTTTGTTGGTTGGATTTTGCTGAGAACAAAGGGAGCTTATAAAGTTCAAACGGGTGTTGCAGCGCTTCTTAGTATATTTTTATATCTACCATATTTTTTGATTAATGGAGTGACATACCTTAGGGATAAATTTTGTCCCATTTTTAACATAGGGGAAATTATCCGGAGGATGTCTTTTTCGATCGATCATTTTGGAATTATTTTTACAATCTTTCTCTGTGTAGCCATCGTCAATCTTTTAAAAAAGGATTTCAGCCAACAAAAGGATGTTTTTAAAGTTTTTATTACTTTTGGCATTTTGTATGTTTTTTTTATTGTGTTTGTCGTTTTTGGTTCAATGCCAAAATATTTTTTGCTTTGTTTACCAGCTGGCACCCTTTTAATCGCTCAATTTATTTTTTATAAAAGTATAAAGAATAATACAAAATTTTATTTTGTTAGTATTTATTTTATTCTATTTTTGTTTTCTTTATTAAGCAGTCTTCGATGGATTCCAGCATATGACAGAAATGTTCATTTCTTACCGGGTTACAATGGTAGGCAACTTGAACTAGAAAATACTCGACAAACATATCTTTATAAGAATATTCCTCGTCTTTTGGATTATAAGCCTAATATAGCTAAAGCTGTAGATATGCGGGAGCAGAATAAAAGCGTTCAGTTAAAGTTACCAATTCTTGATCAAGATAATTATACTATTGCAAAGTATGAGTTTGACTTTTATGTTCCAAGTAAATCATTTCGTTTTATTTTCTTTTCACATATTTCTGATAAGGTGAGAGTGTTGATGGACGGTAAAGAGCTAACCAGGGATTGGGCTGCTAGCACATTTTTTCCATTTCAAATTAATTTAAATCGGGCCTTAGATATCGGTTTTCATCAGTTAACGTTATATATTTTTAATGAAACGAATATTGGGGGAATCGGGCAGGTTCTTTTCTTTGAAAAGGATGTCACGAAGATATTGAGATTGGCAAGCGTGGTCGAAAATGGTAATATTGGACCATAAATTCAATATATTGTTTTGTTATTGTGTTGTTAATTGATGACGGTGTATAGTCTTTGTTGGGGTGTGGATTATTTAGGCAATTCTTTTCTACATAAAGAATGATTTCCGGTTGCAGGAAGAAATAGTATTTTTGCGGAACGGGATAAGAGTATAAAATAAAAAAGGTGAGAGAGTTGTATCGTGGATATTTTTGAAAAAGTGTTAGGTGATTTAAGCAACATGGTTTGGGGCCCTGCCATGTTGTTTTTTCTTTTTGGCACGCATATTTTTCTTACCTTTCGGCTCAAATTTATCCAGCGATATACTTTTCATGCGATTAAACTTTCTTTTGAAAAAAGCCATGAGGGCGAGGGCGATGTCAGTCATTTTGGGGCGTTGACAACAGCTTTAGCAGCGACGGTTGGGACGGGAAATATCGTGGGCGTGGCCACGGCCATTGCCGCCGGCGGGCCGGGAGCTGTGCTGTGGATGTGGCTCACAGGTGTTTTTGGCATTGCCACAAAATACGCCGAAGCACTTTTGTCGGTTAAGTTTCGCGTGACCAATAAAAAAGGGCAAATGGCTGGCGGGCCGATGTATGTTTTAGAGCGCGGAATGAAAAATAAGGGGCTTGCGATCGCGTTCGCTTTTTTTACAGCTATTGCAGCTTTTGGTATTGGAAATATGGTCCAGGCCAATTCGATAGCGTCTTTAGTTAAAGAGACATTTCATATTGCGCCTTGGGTGACTGGTGTTACGATTACACTTTTTACTGGTTTTGTTATTTTAGGCGGCATTACATCGATTGCAAGGATGTGCGAGAAGTTTGTTCCTTTTATGATGGTTTTTTATATTTTAGGATGCGTCATTTTGCTTTTGATGAAATGGCATACCGTCCCGCATACGATCGGTTTGATTTTTACAAGTGCGTTCACAGGCCAAGCAGCTTTTGGCGGATTTTTAGGTACAGGGATGAAGGAAGCTATGCGCTTTGGTATTGCTCGAGGCCTTTTTTCTAATGAAGCAGGTATGGGAAGTGCGCCGATTGTAGCCGCTGCAGCGAAAACCAGCAATCCTGTTCGTCAAGCCCTTGTATCATCGACGGGAGTCTTTTGGGACACGGTCGTTTTGTGTGCGCTCACAGGGCTTGTTCTTGTCAATTCTGGGCTTTGGATGCAAGGTTTAAAAGGTGCCGCGCTTACGAAGGCTGCTTTTAGCGAGTTAACATTCATCGGGCCGATTGTTTTGACTATTGGACTTTTTACTTTTGTTTTGTCAACAATTCTTGGCTGGTCTTATTATGGAGAAAAGGCCGTGGAATATCTTTGGGGGCACAGGGCCATCACGACCTATCGCTATTTGTGGGTTGGTGCTGTCATGGTCGGATCGGTTGTAACATTGCCGATGGTTTGGTCATTTGCGGATATTGCCAATGCGCTTATGGCGATCCCTAATTTAGTTGCGCTTTGGGCGCTTAATGATATTCTCGTCGATGAGACGCGCAAGCATTTGTGGTACAACCTTGCCTTGAAAAAAGTGCGGGGGTAAAGCGTAGGCCTAAGTTATGTTTTTTAACGTTTCAAAATATAAGCGTTTATTAAAGAAAAAGGAGGAAGGTATGGAAGATAAAAAGGTAGAGATCGTTACGGCTGTTTTATGGGGTGTGGCTATGCTATTACTTTTAGCTGCGGCTTTTGATGTTTTACCTGTTGAGGATAATCTTCTCATTTTTTTGGCCATCGCCTGTTTTATTGTTACAACGATGATCAAGAGAATATCCAAGGGTTGCTGCTGTAAATAAAAAAAGTGGTAAAACATTTCTATTCCTTGCATTTTTATTTTAGACTTTTATAATAAGTTTTCACACATTGTATAAAAGGATCGTTGATGCTTTCTCTTGATACAAAAAAAGTTTTATTTTCTGGCAATGAAGCTCTTGCTCAAGGAGCGTACGAGGCTGGCTTGAAAGTTGCCGCCGCGTATCCAGGGACACCTTCCACAGAGATCCTGCAGTATCTTGCGCGTTTCAATGATGTCGATACTCAGTGGTCTGTGAATGAAAAGGTTGCCTTTGAGGTGGCCTTAGGAGCGGCCATTGGCGGCGTAAGATCGCTTTATGCCTCTAAGCATGTCGGCATCAATGTGGCCATGGATCCGATGATGACCTCAGCCTATACGGGGATCAATGCTGGATTTGTTATTATTTGTTGTGACGATCCCGGGCTTCATTCATCCCAGAATGAACAAGATAATCGTATTTTGGCGCAGGCCGCCAAGCTTCCTCTTTTAGAACCATCATCAGCGCAAGAAGCGTATTTTTTTATTCAAGAAGCATTTCGCATGAGTGAAACATTTGACACGCCTGTTTTTTTGCGCATGACCACGCGTATTTGCCATGCCAAAGAGGACGTTGTGATCGGTAAGAGAAAAGAAGTATCAGCTAAGCCTTTTAACATTGACGTTGCTAAATATGTTATGGTTCCTGCCAATGCATATCGTCGGCATATTGTTCTTGAAAAGCGATTGGAAGAGCTTAAGAAGTTTGCTAATGTGTCGAGCTTAAACGTTGCAGAGATCAATAGTACGCAAGTTGGAGTGATTGCCAATGGCGCCTCGTATCTTTATGCTAAAGAGATGATGCCGCAAGCTTCTATTCTTAAGCTGGGGATGAGCTTTCCTTTTCCTGATGATCTTGTAAAAACATTTGCCTCAAAGGTTGAAAAGGTTTTTGTTATTGAAGAGCTTGATTCTTTTATCGAGGATAAAGTTAAGCAGCTTGGAATTAAATGCATAGGCAAAGATAAGTCTTTTTTTGTTGGTGAGCTGAGGCCTGAACATATTCCTTTTATCGTTGAAGGAAAATCTCGCGAGCTAGAGGTTGCCTCTGGCCGTAAGCCATCGCTTTGTCCGGGCTGTGGGCATCGTATGGTTTTTAATGTTTTAAAAGAGCTTCAAGTTACCGTTTCCGGTGATATTGGATGTTACACCTTAGGGGCTTTGCCGCCGTTTAGCAGTATTCATACCTGTGTGTGCATGGGGGCAGGGGTGACCATTTTTGAAGGATTAAGACGTGCTAAAAATAATAACGTGGTTGGGGTCATCGGAGAGTCGACGTTTGGTCA
>Ga0172381_10007860_pt1 | contig 10495 bp, 7 predicted proteins | sample Leawel6488metaG_FD_119754 | JGI IMG/M metagenome (GOLD analysis project Ga0172381, IMG submission 119754) | Leachate microbial communities from a municipal landfill in Southern Ontario, Canada - Leachate well 64-88 metaG | ecosystem: Engineered > Solid waste > Landfill > Unclassified | place... | reverse complement strand
TTGATAAATCTAAGTACGAAAGTAAAAGTGTTCCCGAATTGAAAAGAATTCTTGGATTGAAGAAAATTGACAAAGCATTATTCGAAACTATCGAAGACAGAGATGCGTTGATTGATTTAATCATTGAGAATAGTAAACTCAAAAAGTAATTAGTTATGTTATACTCTACAGTTGAAGATATTTATAGGAGTTTCTTAAAGGAAATTAAAAAGAGTAACATTGCTTCTGTTCCTCCTTCTGTATTTAATACAATTATCAATGATGCTTATTCATTATGGTATCGTGATAAAAGTACTGAGATAGAGAGAGACCAGAAGAGGATTGATGATCTTAAAGAGATTATTGTTGTTACTGATGATGTATTTGATTTCGAAGGACATGTTCTTCCAACTATACAACCAATTTCAACAAATCTGTTTCCATTACCTAAGTCCTTAACAAATCTGCCAACTGTTACAATTAGCAATGTTGTTTATCCGAGTTACAGGAGATTGTTATCTGTTGAATTTAAATATCAATATGTTAACGATCCTTGTTACCCGGATGGACAATTATCTGATTGGATTACATCTTCACCATTAAGAGCAAACCAAAAGGCTGAATTGAAAAAATCTGCTTTTAGGAAACCTACAAGAAGAAAAATATATCATAAGCTTATAGGTAATAATGTAGAACTATGGTTAGGAGATAATACGTCGAATATAGGGCGTTTTATGAAAATAGAATATATCAAATATCCGAGGGAAATCTTTTTTGATCCTACAGGAGCTAATAGCGTTATGTGTGAATTGCAAAGCGACCAAATACACGAAATTGTAAAGATTGCAGCAAGAACATATTTACAAGAAGCTACTGATCCAAGATATCAAACAGAGGTTAATGAAATGGCGTTATCGCACAAGGGAAAATAATTTTATAATTTTTTAATACCAAAAAAATGGGAAATTTAAACAGAGGACCAAAAAAGGTTCTAGTGAACGCACTCACAAACAAAAACTTCGGGTTGTACACAAATACAGCCGGAACACGTATTTTAGTACATAAAGATTCAGGAGTAGCAATTCCTTATTCTAGTACTTATGGTAATCCAGAAGTGGTTACCGGTTATGGACAACAGGAAAATATGGAAGTAGTTCTTTTGAACTTATTTGCTCCATATCCAAACGAAACTGTAAATTGGGTAGCAGAATTGAACATCAAAGCTATTCCAATGAGAAACGCTGACGTAAGGACTCATAGAGAACTTACAAGAAATTATTCAGGATTAGTTGAATCATTAGCAGTAGGTTCAGGTGTTGAAGTTGCTGATGCTGATAAACTTTCAGTAATGAAACAAATCGTTCAGGGTATTAATCATGATCCTTTAAGATTCTGTGATGCTACTATGGTTTATGCAGTAACTAATGATGATACTTCTGATGATTCAACAGTAGTTATTACTTTGGAAAATGGTTTAACCAAAACCTTAACTGCTGCAACAACAGCTTCTTTGGCTGCTGCTATCAATGCTGATGCAGACTTAAATCCTTACATGACTGCTTATGAAGCTACTGTCAATGCTGGTAACATTATTAGTAATTGCGTTATCGAAGGAACAGACAAAGCATTTTTCCTTGTTGAAGATGGAACTGATACAACTGTTCAGGGATTTTGGGTTAAATTAACTCAGGTTGAAACCAATGTAAACATTTCTTATGGTGGTGGTTTAACTACAACCAAATGGGAAAAGACTCCATTCGTTAAGATTGAACTTGATGGTTCTGGGTTAGCTGATGGTGCTGGTGATGATGCTGACATTACTTTAACTATTGATGGAACTGATTATTCTATCAATACTGCTGGAGCAAACAGAGATGCTAAATTGTTAAATACTGCAGCTTTATTGGGTGTTAATGGTTTAGGTCCTGATTCAATCTTTATCGCTGCCATTGACATTCCTGCATCTGATGTAGTTAATGTTGTTGCTATCGGTGAAGCTATGGTTATTGATAATACTGCTGCTGGTGATCTTTATGTTATTACTGCAGAAGATTTGGAATATTCACAAGCTACTCTTGATGCAAAAGCTATGAGTCAGATATTTCCAAACTTGCCAGGTAATGAATTCCAAGTAATTGATTTACCAGATCCAAATTCACGTTATTTCAAATTGAAAATAAAGTGGAATATGGAAGGTGCAGATAATGTAGTATTTGATGCATTGAATGTTCGTAAAGGAGATATTGAGTTCTACATCAAAGAATCATTGATGCCTACTTTGTTAGCTGACGCTACAAAGGACTATTGGGTTAATGGTGCCAATATGATGACTGATGATGCTACTGGAGCAGACAGACACTTTGCTGAGCTTATCAATATTTGGACTGGTGCTGCTACTATTACAGATGCTATTTTAGCAGGATAATAATCAAATTTAGGACAGGCTTCTTTGACAGAGGCTTGTCCTTTTTATTTTTAACATTACAATCATGGCATCAACAAGAGCACATATAGATTCAATCAAAGAACAGTGTACTGGTAAGGTTCCTTCAGACGATACAAGACTGGAGGATTTATTTATTTTACATCAGATGAATATTGTTCGCGAAGTATTGATAAAGGAAAGTATTTTAAATGGTATTATTGAAGAAAGTTTTTACCAATTAAAATGTTGCATTCCTATTGAGTGCGATAGAATAATTTGTAATGGATTAGATTCAGGAGAAAAAGTATTCTTTGCATTATTACCCAAACTTATTGAAGGTGTTGGTTGGAATAATATTACCTATTTCGGTAATGTTGAATTTGCTAAACACAAAAGAGGACTTCATAACAAATGGGATAGATATTCTTTTAGTGGTTTCTTATCAGTTGAATATCAAGAGTGGATTGGTAATAGGCCAGCATTTAGTGTTATTGGCGGTTATAAGGCAGGATTAACAGAAATTGATGGTATTCTAGCCTTATTAAAGAACATGCCTAATACTGGCGGTAGAAGTCTTTGTGTGTTGGGTTTATTTTCCAAACCTGAAGAAGGACTATGTGATGAAGAAACCATTCTCGAAAAAGAATATCCTATTGGTAGTTTGGGTTATAAGATGGAACTTAATGTTATCAAACAAATCTTATCAACTGAAGGATCTAGAGCAGACGAAAGCAATGATGCAAGAGATGATGGTGCTAATGCTCCATTACAACAAAAAGTGCCAATGAACAATCCTAATGATTATGGAGGACAATAATAATGGCTGTATACATAACCATAACTGAAAATTTCAAGTTGCCTAATAGAGCTTTGCACTGTAGGCAACAATTTGTTTTATTGGGTTACAAAGATATGATTCCTGTTTATATTGGTAATAAAGGAATTATTGAAAGACATTGGGTTGGTAAACTTTGTGAAGAAGATTACTACGAAGAAAGTGGAGTTGAAGTAACAACAATATACATACCTCAAAAGTTTTCAGTACTATCAGAACAATGCATTCCATCGGATGAAGTTATTCTTCCGGACTATATTCAAGATAGAGATATGGACAGTACGCAAGATTATTATAGCTTTAACAAGAAAGCTTATGGAATAGATATGTCAAAAAATCATTCCTTACAACGTAATCCAGAGAAGTATGGTAAGGACTTGTTTCCTTTCGGAAAAGGTGTTTCCAGAAAAAACAAGTACGAAGATGAAGATTCAGGAACCTAGTTTCGTCAGAATAAAAGCATCTAAGAAAGATGTTCTTTTATGTATGCATACTACTTGTACTAAATTGTACAATGGATTAAAGTATGTAGATATCCTTCCTAGTGCATTACATTACGATACAAAAAAGAATGGATATAATCCAAAAGAAAGGTTAGCGTTTCATCTTTTCAGAAAGATAATAAATGCTTACCTTAAATTTTTAATAAGAGATATTGTTGAATATGGACTTTGCATTACTTTACCATGTGCTGGTGGATTGTTTAAAATGAAGATGGTAAAGATGAAAAACAAAAACAGTACATACTCATACTGTGCTGAAGATTCTCACAAAGAAGTTTTATTGATGTCGCAATATTTGAGTTACTTTAATGGATATTTATACAAGTTTATATGCATGCCTACAAATAAGTTTAGAGATTCAATAGTACTAGCATATAAAAATGGGACAAGATATAATCACGAATTTATAAAAATGAACAATGGAAAATCAGAAATACTTTAAGGCAGAAAAAATCTTTGCCAGATTATCGAAGATACATAAACAGAAAATGACTCCTATTGATATTGGTACTATCATTGAGTGGTGTGCTGAGATCGAAATTGAAGTAATTGGTAATTGGGCTCAATTTGAAAGGTATGATAAATATGAAATAACTGTAGGTGATGGAAAGGCTTTATTGCCTTGTAACATTTATAGGATATTGGATGTTTATGATGCTAATGAAATGAGAATAATGCGATATAAAAATAATGGAGCATATATTAGTTTTTCTGATTTCGGTGGTTCTATTCCTGATGGAAGTAAGTTATACATAAACTATTCTGGTATTCCTGTTGATCCTGAAACTAATTACCCATTGTTCCTTAGAGGTCATGAACAAGCTTTATTTCATGGTTGTGTTGTAAACCTTTATCAAGAAGATTTCTCTATGGGTAAAATGAGAGGAGATGCATATCAAGAGATGGTAGGTAGTTATGAGATAGCATTGAATTCATGTAATAATGGTTTTAGACATTTTTCAAGAAATGATGCTAAGGATTGTTTGGCAGTTGTTTGTAATGTAATACAGAAAATTAATAAGACACCTTTTAGTTTATAATTATGGAAGCAGTAAATTATACAAAGAATATTCTTCAAAAAGGTTTAAATACCAATGTTGACAATATAAGATTCCCAGCTGACTCAGCATGGGAAATTCTTAATGGAAGGATATATTCAGTTGATGGAGAAAACTTCGTTGTTAAAAACATAGATGGTAATCAACTTAAATTTTCATTATCTCCTGGATATACATTAATAGGTGCTAAAGAATACGATGAAATATTGTATCTAGTAAGTGCTAGGAGAGTCGATGATGTAACAACTACTATTGAAGTAGGTACTTATCCATCTTTATCAAATCAATTACTTGTAGGTCCTTATAATGGTTTTTTGAGATATGGAATATGGAAGAATGAACCAGATATACATTTGGTAAATGAATATAAACCATTACCAGCGATATTGAGAGATGAAAATAATCCTCTTATTCCTCATGTTTATGGTTTTAGGACTAACTCATTTGGTTTTATTCAAGATAATATAATCTTCCCATTGATAAAAGAAAGTCATGATGGTACGGTAAACATTTACTTATGTGATGGAGAGAATTTTAATAGAGTTGTTAATTCAGGTTTCTCTAAAAAAGAACTCGAGATAAAATATGATAGATTATATACTGGCAATGCAGATTCTTTTTCTTCAATAGATATAAATGTCAATAGGATAACAAAACAATTCTTAAGCATTAACGAACCTCCTTATACAAGATTAACAAAAGTTGGTTCAGGTGGTAATCTTCCAGTTGGTAATCTATTCTTTTATATTCGGTACCTAGATTATGAATTCAATAAAACTAACTTCGTTCCATTATTAGGACCAGTTATGATTACTTATGGTGATGATATCTTTTCTGTTTCAGGGAATAACCCTAGTGGACTTATAAACTACGCGAAGAAGAATATTACTATGAGCATATCACATATTGATAAAGCATATAAGTATTTTGAGATTGCAATGATATGGAACTCAGGGACAGAAGAGATAGGACTTGGTACTTTTGCTAGTTTAATCAATAAGAGAATTCCTATTACTACAACATCATTTGATTTTACCATTACAGGTTTAGAAGAGATGGCTGAGATAAGTCAGGATGAAGTATTAAGAGATGCATTGAAAGAAACAACATGTAGTGTGGCCGAGGGTCTAGATGGTCGTTATTTCGGTGCTAACTGGAAAGAAGTAGACTATGATAGAGATGCTATGATTGCATTAGCTAAGAAAGTATGGGTAAGACCTGAGTTATGGAATAGAAATACTTTATTAGATTTGGATGGTAATGAAATGAAAGATTATGATCTATATGAAGTAGATGATAAAGGTCCTGAATTGATTGATAAAAAGTATTGGTATCAGTCTCCTGAATTTGTTTTAGATCGAGTAGGATATTATCGTGGTGAAATATATCCTTTTGCTCTTGTAGGTTTAAAAGAAGATGGTTCATTTACAGAACCTTTTCCTATTACTGGACATGACTATTATAATGATAGTGATAGATTAAGTGCTATGAACAATTTTAATGGTGGTAATGACTTAGATGGTTCTAATGCTGGACTTGTTAGAATGCCTCAATTTGGTACTGGTAATACTTCTTCTGTTATTGATAATATGGATTACATTCTCATTGCCAGAGCAGAATTAAAACATATGTGGATATACCTTAATGAACATATGGAAGACTTCAAAGGAATAAAAGGATTCTATGTAGTAAGGGGTGATAGGATAAAGAACTTAATGTATCATGGAGTTAATCTTAGTACTAGTGAAAGTGCAGCTACTTCTGGAAATTATTTCTTTGGTATTGCAATGACTAGAGAGCGTACTATTATTGGTAATAAAATATGTCATTCATTTCCAACAATAGATGCTTATCCTAGATTTGAACCTACAATATCATATCCAGCTACTGTTCCTGAATTAATATTTACTATTCCTTCAATATTAAAAACAAATACTGCAAATTGCTGTGAACATTTTTATTCAAAAACAACAAAACATAGAAAAGCATTCTATTCTCCTGATATATTACTTTCGAATATAAATAGAATAACACAAAACGATCAATGTTATGTTTACATTCCTTATTCGAATTATCCTCAGTTTGGATTATCTCATTATTCACAAGTAAATAAAATTTCTTATATTGGTGGAAGTTCGCAAATATTACATGGATCTGTTTATAATTCAAGATTTAATTATCTTAATAATAGATATGGTAGGGCATCTAAAGAAGGTAAGCTTATAAGAGGACTTCGTTCTCATAATATGAATCCAAGTCCACTTAATCAAGAAGTGTATTTTTTTGATGAACATGTTTTATATGATAATGTTTCAATGAATTGGATTTATGATAGAATTAATTTATTACAAGAAAATAATAGTACATGGCCGTATTGGTCTGCAGCAGATTTAGATCAAGATAATGATTATATAAAATGTATTGGTACGAATGTAAGAGGTGATACATATGGTGGTCTTAATAGTTATTCTTCTTATTTTGGTGATGGATTATTTGATTCTATAAATGTAGGATATATTTGTGCTCCTGAAAATTCTACATCGTCTTATGCAAATGCTGATATTAAGAGTATTGATTACTTGGGATTAGAATATACTGATGTAGTTTCTTATTTACGTGATGCATGGGATTGTATGAATATGATGCCATTATTAGTTTATTCACAAAAGAATGATGCTGCATATTACACTGATGTTGTTAATAGATACCTTATAGATGGAAAACCTCAAATGAGTGAAATAAACTATAAGATAACCGGAGTATATTGTGATAAAGAAAATACTAGATTTTACTATTGGAATAATGAACAAAGAAATCTTCAGTCAATTTATATGAATGGAGATTGTTTCATAAATAGGTTTACATTCCGGGCAATGCATAATCAAAAAGTTTTTGATTTGTATGTTGACACAGATGATAAACCTATCCATAAGCCTTTTGGAGATTATTACAATCATGGTAATCTATTTTCAATATGTTTACAGTCTGATAGTAATTCATCTGTTAGAGCTATAGAACAAGAAGGATTTCACCCATTGTGGGCTTCTAATTGGAAACCATACACTGATAGTAGAAGTGCAAACTCTGTATTATGTGCAAGATTCGGAGGGAGTACTGGTGTTAATGATGAAGATTTTATTTATGATTGGGGACATAGTGAAACATTACCATTAAATGTTATTCCTGGAATAAATGATATCTATAAGAATAGAAATTTAAATCATCTTACCCGAGTAAGGTATTCAGATAAACATCAGGAAACTGCTTTTATAGATGGATGGAGAAGCATGTATTACCTTTCTAAAGCTGATTTTCCTATTGAGTTTGGAATGATAATGGGTATCGGAGTTATTGGATCATCATTTATAATATCTACTATGGATTCAGTACAGCAGTTATTTGTAAATGAAAAAGCTATATCATCAACAGAACAAGGTGGAAATCTTACTATAGGTTTAGGTTCTATCCTTTACGAACAATCAAAACTATTAGGAAGTTATGGTTCACAACATAGACATATTGTATCAACTGATAATGGTGTTTATGGATATGATTATAAAAGGTCTATCTTCTGGAGAGTAATAGCTTCTACTACTTCTACTGGCTCTACAACATTAGGTTGTAAGATTGTTAGTGAGAACATAAGTTCATTTTTAATCAATAGAAGAAAGGAAGATTATTCTTTAGCTAAGGTTATCTATGGTTATAATGAAAAGGAACGCGAAGTACTTCTAACAGTAAAACATAATATCATTGCAGAATCAGGAAGGTTTACTACAAATAATGATGGTAGTATTACATTTGAATTACCTAGTGATTATAATAATTTTGATTGGTGTGGTTATGTTGTTTTCCTTATAAATGGATTAGAACAAATTGGAACTATCGAAGATCTTTACAATAACACACTTACTGTTTCAGGTTTAAGAATTCCTAACAATGCTTCAGTATACATTACATACAACTATGGTTTTACATTATCATATAACGAGAAAATAAGCTCAGCAGAAGTCGATTTTATTACAAGGCTTGGAATATCACCTGATATCTATTCGTCGCTTAAAGACGTTATAATGACCTCTAATAACGATTTGTTCCCATCTAATGTTTATTCACATGATAATATTTTGGAGAAACATACATTTTATGGTTATAATTCATGGTTTAAGTATGGTATAGTAGTAAACAATGGAGCTACACAAGCTACACATACACAAACTATATTTGGTAGTTTTATGATAACTTCAGATGAAGAGGCATTTGATGTAATTGATTATGAAACCGAATTCCAAAAATGTAGACATAATCCATTTATGGACATTACAAGATTTTGGGTTACTCCTGAGTACAAAGAAAATAGATGGGACTTTACTGTACCAGAAAACGAAACAACAAATAACGGATATCTACCTGATAGCAATATGAGAGGGATATGGTTAAAGACTTTATTGATTTATAAGGGAAAAAATTCTAAATATATTGGTGAGATTATAAATAAAAATGTTTTATCTTTCGCATAAATTTTACAACTATGGACGCACAATTAAAAAATTCATTTCAGAAAATTAACAATATTGGAATATCTGCCGCTCCAGGATGGTGGAAATTATTACCTATGGCTGCCAATATTGGATTAAAATTTTTACCAACTGACAATGCTCAAACAAACAATGGAGCAGTTGATGTTACTGGTCAGCTTAAAGGAAGTTCTAATTTCCAATATCAGAATCCCGGAATAACATATCCTTCACAAGTTCAAAGTAATCAAAATATCCCACAAGGACAATCAACTTTAAATCCTTATGGTATTACTATGAATGGAATGGTTAAAGGATATAATGATATTATGACTCCAGAAGGTGGTGGAACTAAATCTTATTTAAATCCTATGTCAACCGGAGTAATTGATTATAAAGGTTATGAACCAGCATTTGATAATAATATGCAAGTCCCTAATGGGTTTAATACAGAAATGAATTCATTTCAAAATAAGAATGTAGCAAATGTTTCTAATAGTATGTTAAATAGAAGTGCAATAAATAGTGTTAGTGGACAACCTGTAGCAACTACAGAGCCAGTTCAACCAGCAGCTTCTAATGGAGTATTAACTGGTGTTGAAAATGAAATGAATCTTATAGACAGTTCGGTTAAGTCTGCAAACATTTATAATACAATAGGACAAGGAATGACAGGAATAGCTTCAGTTGCATCATTAGTAAATGAAGCCAATAAGAAACCTTCTCAGGCTATGGTTTCTCCCGAATTCAAACTTACTGAATTAGATAGTAATCAATCTTCTTTTATAAACTCTAATAGGAAGCAAATAGAGAATGCTAAGAACGCCCAGAAGAGATTATATATGGACTTGGGTATAAATCCTATGATAGCTGGAACAATGGCTGAGAATTGGGCCTCAGACCAACTATTAAAGGTTACTGCAGAAGCTGAAAGAACAAGACAAGGTATAGAAGCAAGTCAAGAACAAATAAATGCCAATATACAAGGACAAGCTAATCAAATGAAGGCTGCTACTGATCAATTCAATATTCAAAAACAAATGCAAGAAAATCAACTTGCAGGTCAAAACATTTCTCAATCACTAATGACATTGGCTGGTTCTGTAATAGGAATAGGTCAAGGAAATATTTCGAATAATTTATGGGGTTCTATGGCTAAGAATGCTGTAGTTCAATCT
>Ga0172381_10007859_pt1 | contig 10496 bp, 21 predicted proteins | sample Leawel6488metaG_FD_119754 | JGI IMG/M metagenome (GOLD analysis project Ga0172381, IMG submission 119754) | Leachate microbial communities from a municipal landfill in Southern Ontario, Canada - Leachate well 64-88 metaG | ecosystem: Engineered > Solid waste > Landfill > Unclassified | place... | reverse complement strand
TGGTATCAAACTTTTAAACCATAAGGAGAAATGAGATGAGGGAAATAAAGTTTAGAGCATGGGATAAACTGAATGAAGAAATGGCAACGGTTGACTGTTTTGATAACAATCACGTTGGCATTAAACTTAAAAGAGGCTATGCAACTGCTCCGAGAAAAGATTGTGTTCTTATGCAATACACCGGACTCAAAGATAAGAATGGAAAAGAGATTTATGAGGGGGATATAGTTTTTGAAACCGGGAACGGGAAAAGAACTATCAAATGGATTAAAGAAATTGCAGGATTTGGATTTAGAAGTAAGACTGGAATTACTCCACTTTATAATAATTTTTTTGAAGTTATTGGCAACATTTATGAAAACCCAAACTTATTAACGGAGGAGAAATGAGATGGAAAAGGTAAAACTTATAAAACTAAATAAACAAGAAATAGAAATACTGGCTAAATTTGTAAAAGTAGCCCGATATGCAAGAAATTCTGGAAATCCCATGTTGGCTACACTGGGAGTAGATGCGGAGACAGAATTAGAGTACCAAGTTGACCCCAAAGTAATTGCAAAAATCAACAAATTAGCTTTTTCCTAAAATTTTTATTTCTTTTAACGGAGGACATATGAAAAAGGTATGGAATGTGTATCAAAGAGAAGATGGGATGAGAGTGGCAATTAGTCCAAGTTCACAAAGAGATACAGAACTAACAGATGAGCCCGGTTATACTTTTCTCGGTCAAGTAACCGAAGAAATAGAAGAGCTGAAGAAAGAGCCGAAGAAAGAGGTGGAGAAGGTGCGAATGCTGTTGCCGATTACAATACCGACGGGATTTGAGAACCGTTTTCAACTAATCATAGGAGATTTTCCTAAAAATGCCTATGATTTTGAACTCCACTACAAAATAAAAGAATAAGGAGGTAGAGATGACAATCCAAGAAGCAATAAAATCAGGGAAACCATTTAAACGTCCTAATTGGACACAAGAATGTTGGACGCTTACAGACGATATATTCTTTTTTGAGCGTGGCATAGTTAACTTTGAAAGTGCAGAAAAATTTAGTCCGGCAGATATATTGGCAGAAGATTGGGAAATAAAAGAATAAGGTGAAGATATGAAGCAAGCATCTTGTCTTGGAACGGTAAAAGACGGCAAATTAGAATTAAGAAACCCCCAGATATTCAAAGAAGAACTCAAAGGTCTATTCGGGGACGTTACCCTCACCGTAGCCGAAGGCAGGGGCAAGCGGAGCAATCAGCAGAATAAATATTACTGGTCGGTAGTTTGCGGAACAATTTCAGATCATACAGGATATACCCCTAAAGAGGTTCACGAGTATTACAAGGACATGTTTTTATCCGAGAAAAAGCATATAACAATCGGCGAAGATGAAAGAGAAGTTGAAACCGCAACAACAACAAGATTAACTACAAAACAATTTGAGGAATACTGCGAGAATATCCGGCGGCACGCTTCAGATAAATTGCATTTAGATATACCAGAACCAAACGAAGAAACGCACGAACCAGACGAGTTGGATGAATTTGTCAAGAATCAATTAGCACCGGAGTGATAATGAAACAATTACAAGAAATGACTTACAATGAATTGAAGGAGAATAAATGGGAAAGATATTAGATTATCTCAATGAGCAAGAAAAAGAATTAGGCATTAAAGAAGTCCGGGAAGAGTGCCGGAAGTATATGCTTAAGAAAACCTATTCAGGATGCGAAAAGATTAAGCGGAAGCCGATTAACAAGTCTTGGACAGTGGAGGCATGGGGAAAACAGGGCGGTATATGCCCCCGTTGTCATCTTCCGATCGAACATGCAGATATGTCCGGTGATCACATTACCCCTCTTGCAAAAGGCGGGAAACATTCATTGTGGAATATTCAATGCTTACATAAAAAATGCAACAGCGCAAAGAACGCTAATGATTTCGTTAAAGAATCGAAACTTGCACAAACAGGGCAAACACGTATTCCGGTAGAGGATGAAATATGAGAAAAATTCAACTCACTCAGGGTAAAATGGCAATGGTTGACGATGAAGATTTTAAATATTTGAATCAATGGAAGTGGCACTTGCATGGCGATGGGTATGCCTGTAGAACAATGAAAAAAATAAAGATGCATAGAGTTCTTATAGATTGCCCGATTAATTTAGAGGTTGACCACATAGACGGTAATAAGCTAAACAATCAAAAATCGAATTTGCGAATCTGCACGCATCAACAAAATATGGCAAACCAAAAAAAATACAAAACAAACACTACCGGATACAAGGGTGTAACGATATGGAAACAATACATTAGGGCACAAATACAGATTAATAAAAAACGAATCTACCTTGGCTTTTTTCCAGACCTTATTTCTGCCGCCAAAGCGTATGATAAAAAAGCAAAAGAATTATGGGGCAGTTTCGCTCGATTAAACTTCCCGGAGAATAAACAGTGAATATGCCGAATGAACACGAAATCCAAAACCTCGCCGTCAAGGCACTCCGCAAGATAGGATTTATCTGCATAGTAACCAGCAATAGAAAGCGCACGGCAAACACAAAAGGAACGCCGGACGTATTTGTTTATGTCAAGAACGGCTATTGGATAGGTTTAGAATTTAAACAGCCGAAGGGGAAATTAACAGTTGAACAGACGGCGTTAAATTCAGACGGAAGTGTTTATATCGTGGATAGTGTGGATAAGGCGGTAAGAATTTGTCTTAATAAAAAATCCAAACAATTCTAATTGGAGGACTTATGAAACACCAAGCAGGAGACATAATCAAGTGCAAGCGTAAAGGATGTCCGGGTACGTTCGTGTTTAAGCCTAAATGGAAGTTCCAAAAGTATTGCTCTAAGAATTGTAGCGAAGCTATGAACCGGGAGAGACAGAGGCGAAGAGCAGAGAAATTAAAGATCGGGATATTCGGAAGGATAAATGGGGCAGGTCTTGGTCGAATCTATTGACTGACCGAGAAAGCTATGCAGGGATAAGACGGTTTCACGATGACAATGAATTTCCACTATACGACCAAGTATGTACTATGGTCTCACAAAGAAGCAAAAGGAACGCCGCATGAAAAACCTCTGGAAAACAATCAAGACCTTCGACAAGTTCCAGTGGTGGTGCAAATTATGCACGAACCCTACGGGCGGTAATTTCGGCGGCAAGCCCGGAAGGTTCACACGGGGGTGTGCTATCTGTCTGACACTCTCAACTAAATGTAACCTGAAATGTTCTTATTGCCCGTTATTGGATAACCGAGATCATTACCCTCATTGGGACGAATATGGATTGGAAGATTGGCAGGAGTACATAACTAAGTTCCCGGAATGGGTAGCGTTAGTGTCTATATCCGGTGGTGAACCTACATTAGTCAAGTGGTTGCCGGATTTTACAAATTGGCTCTTGAATACCGGAAGAAAAGTTACTGTATTCACGAACATGTTTAACCCTGCTCCGTTCCAATGGATTCAAGTGTCGTCCAGATTACAGATTCAAGCTACATATCATAAATTAGACGATAGAGAGACTTTTCTTGAAAACGTGAAATGGGTCGAAGCCACCGGACACAAAGTAGATGTGGTAGAAATAAATTATGACGTTCCACGAGACCCGAATAAAAGATATGAAGAAGTAGTCAAAGGCGAAACACACTACAAACCATTTATTAATTATGAGATAGCCCAAGTCTATGAAAGACAATTTCATGCCCCGCCAGATGCACCAAAGACAAGGGCGGTGTATTGTGGTGCGGAATGGACATACGCTGATAAAGTCATTTGGAGAGAAAAATGATATATATTTTGACAGCTTGTCATAACGCAGACTACTTAGACTCTTTCTTGGAATGTGTCGAAAGTCAGACTAATCGTGCCGAAATACTGCCCGTAATAGTTGACGCCAGCGAGGACGGTGTATGTGAGGGAGTATGGGTTAAAAGTCTCCCTGCGGTCATCCTAAGCGCACCAAACGCATTTTGGGGAGAGAGTCTAACCGTCTTACAGGACTATATGAAAAAGAACTGGGAAGAGGGCGATATAGTTTGCATCCTAAACATAGACAGGGCTTTTTGTAGAGATTACATAAGACTTGGCTCTAAATATGTCCATGATAAATTCCTGATAATCTCACACGGTATAGACGAAGGAGGCAAACATGTTAGTGGCGGGTTGCAGGCGATATGGAAACACTTCCATTTTACTTTTTCTCTGTTCCCGAACATATGTGGTACCAATGGGTTATTTATGTATGCTAAAGACTTTGCCGAAGTCGGGGAGCTAAGTCGTTGGCTACCACATCATTGGCAGGACTTCTATTTAGTCCACTCTTTAGTCAAACGGGGTTATCATATATATGAACCGGATAATCTTAAACTTACCATATATACTACTTCAACGGGTATTCATAACCCTAAGTCGTGGAAGGAGTTATTTGATAAAAGATGTTCCTGTAACCCGATTTATATGGCTATATTTATTGTCCTGTGTTGCCCGTTAAAGTATATCCCGATTAATTTACTACGATGTCTGTGGTGGACGGTAAAAGTATGGTTTTGATTATAATCATAAAAATCTGGATATTGTTTTGTGTACCGCTTGTAGCATACACATACTACGTCAAGGAAAAAGAGAGGGCTGTCCTTCTCTGGGGATTGTGGGCGACTATACTTATAATTTTAAACTGGCTTTGTCCCGTAAATGTTTATTGGTAAATCTATGACAGTTGGCAGAGTAAAAATGCTCTGGGAGAGATGGCGCACTAATTTAGGCGTGATAAGTTTCTTCCTGATGTTGAGAGTGAATATTTTAGAAGCTCCTATCTGGTGGGGATGGTATGTTATAGGTTTTATTCTTTCAGTAGCTTGGTTATGGGTAGATATGAGATATATTTATCCGGGTGAAGTCTCAGAGGGAGCGAAGAAAAATCCTGAATGGAATAAAATGATGGCAACATTAGACGAAATCAAAAACAAATTGGAGGAAAAATGAATACATCATGGCACTCATACCCATCTATTTTTGCTTTAGGTCATAGGGCAATTAAAGAGCTTTTTCTTGATGATGTTCTGTGTGAGGAAAAGATAGATGGCAGTCAGTTTTCTTTCGGCAGGTTTGAGGGTGAATTAAAATGCCGGTCTAAGGGGGCGACCCTAAACGTAGATTATCCTGAGAAAATGTTTTCTGTTGCCGTTGAAACCGCCAAGTTATTAGACTTAAAAGAAGGTTGGACATACCGAGCAGAGTATTTGTTAAAGCCGAAACACAATGCTCTCGCATACGATAGAACCCCGAATAAGAACCTTATTCTTTTTGATGTAAATACGGGCGAAGAAGAGTATATGTCTTATGAGGACAAGCAAGCAGAAGCGGAACGAATCGGGCTTGAAGTTGTGCCAATTCTTTTTGAGGGTAAGGTTGATAGCCCAGAACACCTGTTATCATTTCTTGAAAGAACGTCAATTCTCGGCGGTCAAAAGATTGAAGGTGTTGTCGTTAAAAATTATCACCGCTTTGGGCAAGATAAAAAAGTATTAATGGGTAAATATGTGTCAGAGGCATTCAAAGAAGTTCATTCGGCATCATGGAAAGAATCTAATCCCTCTGTTAAGGACGTTATACAGACACTCATTATATCCCTTAAAACTCCCGCACGATGGAATAAGGCGATTCAACATCTTCAAGAAAGTGGAACTCTCACAGACAGTCCACGAGACATAGGAGAATTAATAAAGGAAGTCCATAACGATATTAAGAAGGAATGCGAAGATGATATAAAGGATAAATTATACCGATATGCACTACCAAGCATTATGCGTGGCGTAGTTAGTGGGTTGCCAGAATGGTACAAGGAAGAACTGATGAAGAAGCAATTTACAGATTCAGATAATTTATTGATACCTAACAACGAGGGTGGTTTATGAGCATCTACGGTAAGACCCTATTCTTCAAACGGGGTATAACGGTTACTCTATTCCTCAACTTTGCCTGTAATCTACATTGTGCTTACTGCACAAATAGAAGATTCGGCGAGGTCAAGTCTAAGACCATGACTCTGCAACAGTGGAAAGACCGGATTGGAGAAATAACCCGAACTTTCAAGGTTAAAGAATTTTACATCACCGGAGGCGAACCCACGCTATCGCCTTACTTCTCTGAATTGGTAGATTGGCTTTTATACAGGGGGTATCATGTTTTAGTATTCTCTAATCTTTACGATGTCCGGGCAATAGAGGAATGTCAAAACTTCTACAGATTAAAAATCTGGGCTACATGCCATTCTGAGGACGACCCGTTAAGATTTAATCACGCATACCAAGAGATTAAAGATAGCTACGAAGTTCAGGTGGGAGAGATTGATTCTCCGGGTAAATATCAGTATTTTGAGTATAGCAGATTAATGGAATTGGAAAAAGACGAAAACCTAAAAGTAAATAGTTTAAGAGTAGCCCCCGATGGTGCATTATATCTGAGCTGTTGGGAATTATTAAAGGATAAAACATGCTCGAAAGACTAAACATTCAGTACCTTAAAATAAGAAAATCCTTATTTCAAGATAGTCTTGAACCGAAAGAACCAATATTAATCTTCACTCTCTCCTCCGTGAAGGACAAGGGGATAGGCAATTTCATTTCGCTGATGCCCCTTGTCAAGTCTTTGAATGGTCTTAATCTCTGCGTTACCGGAGTTTGCGATGAATTAAAGGAAATAGCGGAGTTCAATGGGATTAATCTTAAACCCTACCAAATCTACCGGACTTCGATTAATAACTTTCTCTGTCAGAGAACGGAAGATATTAAGACCATCTTAGATTATAAGATACCCTGTAGGATAGGACACAAATGGGACGAGAGATTAAAATATAGTTGGGCGTTTAACATTCTGCAAGACACCGACCCGATTATGAAAGAGTCTGAATCAAATTTACTGCTACTTGAACCCTTTGACAGAAAATCCAAATCATTTAAACTTCTCATTCCTAATAAGCGAGTTCCTAAATATGATATTGTTATCCAACCCTTCTCGGCGGGTAATCCACGCAAGAATTGGGACTATTATCAGTTAATCTGGAATTTAAACAAGGACTTTAAGATTACATTAGTTGGGAGTAAAGCGGAACATTATCAGTGTCAGGAGCTTGCGGATAAATGCTTAATCACTAACGATGCCGGGTACTATGACTTGACCGAGACAGCCAATATAATTAACAAGTCCAGATTATTTATAGGTAACGATGGGGGGCTAGCTAAGATAGCTTCTGCTTTAGGTAAGCCCACAATACAGATATTTAACTTTGTTTCAAACCATATTCAGAGAGCATCTATAAATGGGATTGACTTACTCACGCCCGATTTTAAGACGGTAGAGTTCTATGCAAGGGAATATTTATGTCCATACTAATGCCTGCGCCAATAGCTCTATTCACATATCGTAGAATCGGGACGTTGGTTCAGACAATTCATGCTTTAAGGCAGAATGAATTAGCGGAAAAATCCGATTTATTTGTTTTCTCGGACGGCGGTAAGACTGAGACCGAATGGGGAATAGTAAATTTTATCCGAGACTACTGCAAGAGACTTGAAGGATTTAGGTCTGTTAAAGTCATACCAAGTGAGCATAATTTAGGTCTTTCGCTTTCGATTAGCGGGGGAGTAAGGTATGTTCTTGCAAGATATAAGAAAGTTATTGTTTTAGAGGATGACTTGGTAACTTCTCCATATTTTTTAAAATATATGAACGAAGCCCTTGATTTTTATGAAAATGACGATAAGGTAATTTGTATATCTGGATATGTTTATCCTATAAAAGACCTACCAGAAACTTTCTTCGTCAGAGGTGCAGATTGCTTGGGTTGGGGTACTTGGGAAAGGGGGTGGGAGTTATATGATTATGATAGTGAAAACCTGTGCGGTGCGCTCGCCAGACATCGGCGAGAATTTGACTTCAATAATTCCTATCCCTATTATAAAATGCTTAAAAAGAAAGCGAAGGGCAAATTAGACTCTTGGGCAATAAACTGGTACGCTTCTGCATTCTTGCGTAATAAATACACACTATATCCGTGCAAGAGCTTAATTAAACATATAGGCAATGACTTATTGGCGACACACCGGCAGCACGGAGATTGGCTTGGCACGGAATTAAGCGATAGACCAATCAATGTCCATAAAGCTGATTGGGTTATTAAAGATGCTTTCGCCGAGTTTCTAAAAGATAATAGACCATGTTTAAGAAATTATTTGAGGAGATTATGGGTATATTAAAAGACCTGTTAGAAATCAAGCAATTACTTTTAGACGGGAAAGACAACGCCCTGATAGAAGATGCTATTGAGAGATTGGATAAATTGATACAAAAAGTCAAGGATTGGATAACAATATAGGAGTCCTATGAGGAGATTATCATTAACAAAGGGCAAATTTGCCCTTGTTGACGATGAAGATTACGACATCTTGAGTCAATCCCACTGGTGTGCACGAACCGATGGGACTAACTGGTACGCAGAAAGACACGCTAAAAAAGATGGGCGTTGGACAATGTTAAAAATGCATAGAGAAATATTAAATTGTCCATCTAATAGAGAGGTAGACCATAAAGATGGGGATGGACTGAATAATCAGAAGTCTAATATCCGTATTTGTTTTCATCGGCAGAACGGGGCAAATAGAAAAAGGCAATCTGACAACCAATCTGGCTATAAGGGGGTTTATGTTGACACTTGGCATGGCTATAATTATATAAGGGCGGCGATAATAGTCTCTGGCAAGAAAATACACTTGGGTCGTTTTAAAGATTTTATTTCTGCCGCAATCGCCTATGATAACGCGGCAATAAAACATTATGGCGAGTACGCCAAACTAAATTTTCCACAATAAAGAAGGTCTTTATGCGAAGATTATTCCTTGACTGTGAAACCTCGCCAAATCAGGTTTTTAGTTGGCGCATCGGATATAAAATAAACTTAGACTACCAGAACATTATTAAAGAAAGGAGAATAATCTGTATCTGTTGGAAGTGGGAGAATGAAAAACACGTTAAGTTTGTCAAGTGGGACAAGAATCAATCCAATGAACAAATGATGAAAATTATCATTCCCGTCTTGGACGAAGCCGATGAAATAGTAACCCATAATGGAGAGGCGTTTGATTTGGCTTGGATTCGCACAATGGCTCTGCTTTATGGCATGGTTACTAACCCGTCTTACAAAATTATAGACACTTGCCTTTTTGCCAGAAAGAAATTGTACTTCAATTCAAATAAACTTGATTATCTGGCAAGATTTTTAGGAATAGGTTGTAAGATAAAAACAGAGTTTGAACTCTGGAAGAAAGTAGTATATGGCGATAGCAAAGCCCTTAATATGATGGTAAAATATTGTAAGCAAGATGTCTTACTTTTAGAGAAAGTCTATCAGAGATTATCTACCTGTATGCCAGCCCATACCCATCAGGGTGTATTAAACGAGGGGGAAAAGTGGTCGTGTTGTTACTGTGGAAGCGTTAGAGTGTTTTGTGATAAAACTCGCATAACTGCTATGGGGGCGTGTAAACATCAAATGCAATGTAAGAAATGTGGCAGATATTACACGATTAGCGAAACCGCATATAGAGTATATAATAAACAGCCCCTAAGGTCAACCGGAGAATCCCATGGTTAAACCAATTCCTAACTTCCCCGATTATTATGTAACCGATTCGGGAATAATCATTTCTTCCAAACCAAATAATCAACATTCAAAATCATCTGGCACACCCCTTGTCCTGAAGGCAAGAACCGACGGGAAGGGCTATCTGTCTGTTGGGCTATCGAAGGGCGGGAAACAGTTCCCTCGCAAAGTACACAGATTGGTTATGGAGACCTTCATTGGTGAATGTCCAAACGGCATGGAGGTTTGCCATAATGATGGGAACATATTGAATAACAATCTCAATAATTTGCGATATGACACGCATAAGAACAATATGAGGGACAGAACAATTCAAAAGAGGGGGTATATCCCGTTGGGAGAATTAAACGGGCAAGCTAAATTCAATAAATTTCAAATTAGAATTATTCGGAAATTCTGTTCCATGGATGGTATGGGTGCGCAAAAATACATTGCCCGTTTATTCAATGTCCACCGTAGTACAATAGGGAATATTGTTAACAACAATACATGGACATCGAGGTAAATATAAACGGACAATCCGACCTATGAAAAATACAAAGCAGAAAAAAGCTAAATATATTCGCTACGGAGTCAGGTCTGAAGGAGTAGTTTTAATTGGACACTCAGGGCTGCCTTTAATGGAGTCAACCCGGAAAGAAGCTAAGAGAACTTGGCACAAGAAGGGCGACAAAATAATAAGAATATTAATAGAGGAGTTATAAATGGATGCCGACAAAGATACCGTTGAAAATTATCACTATAGCTTGCGAGAGTTGCGGAAAATCGCAAACGATGAGCTACCGGATTCTGTTGCCAATTTCTTGGAAGTGCTCACTGTGCGGACACATATCGCACT
>Ga0172381_10007858_pt1 | contig 10498 bp, 17 predicted proteins | sample Leawel6488metaG_FD_119754 | JGI IMG/M metagenome (GOLD analysis project Ga0172381, IMG submission 119754) | Leachate microbial communities from a municipal landfill in Southern Ontario, Canada - Leachate well 64-88 metaG | ecosystem: Engineered > Solid waste > Landfill > Unclassified | place... | reverse complement strand
ACCATCAGTAACCATCCATGTAACCGCAGATATGATACCGTTACCCAATTGGGTCATCAATCTTATAACTGTTCCCAGTAAGAACCCAATTATATATACAATTCTCTCGGGCAATGTCTGAAACCACCAGATTACAGCTTGTATCATATCTATCACTATCTGTACTAACATGATGCTTAATTCTCTGTGCTTTTGAATAACTGCTTCAGCGAATTCGATGACAGATGCTACAACCCTATCTTTTAGCTCTACAAAGAAATTTGAAATAGTATCTGGCAACTGTCTAAACCACTCTATGATACCCCAAAATATCTCTGGCACCTTTTCAGTGAAGAATGTGGCAATCGCCTCCCACACTGCTATCGTGACACTCTTAACTTTTTCCCAATTCATGATTATGAGCACAATACCTGCTATAACAGCTGCAACCAACGCTGCAACAGCCCATACAGGAATACCCAGCGCAACCGCCAATCCCGTTATAGCAGGTATCAGTACACCTGTAAAAAATGGGGCTATCACAGCCCAAGCGCTTTGCAACCATCCTATTGCCAATATAACCTTACTTATAACAGTTAAAAGTGGTCCAATTGCAGCAACTATGGCAATGAAACCTATGATAACTTTCTGAGTACTAGGTTTTAACCCAGCAAACCATGTCGTTAATTTAGTAAAATTTTCAAATAATTTTACCAAAGACGGTGTCAACTTTTCAAGTGAAGCTATTAGCTGTATAGCCAATGGTTCAAAAGCTACAGCTGCCTTATTCTTGAAAACTTCAAGTCTTTCTGAAAATGTCAGCGTTTCCTTAGATACACCATTAATGGTCTCTTTGGACTCCTTCAGTGAGCTAATTAAGTCAGCAAGCTCAAACCTACCCTCACGTATAGCCGCGGCCATGTCTGGACCAACTCTTGCGCCAAATAATTCAAGGGCTATAGCATTTGCCTCACCTGTAGAACCAGCCTCTTTTATTCTCCCTATAACTTCAGTTAAAGCTGCAGATGTATCGGTTACACCTTCCCTAGCCATCTTGCCTAGTGCAACTCTTAACCCACCAAGTACCAGTTCTGCGTTAACACCTTCTTTTTCCCACTTACCTAGCATAGCTGCAGATTTTTCTAAATCAAAACCCATCTGACGTAGTGGTGCACCGAATTGCACCAATTTAGAATTCAAATCATTGACAGATATCCCTGTGCTTTGTGACACTTTAAATAAATAATCCATCGTATCGCCAGTATCCTCTTGTGCTATAGACCAATCACCGAACAATCTACTGCTAGACTCTATTATACTATTCAGGTCTTCACCTGTTACCCTGGATAAATTGAGCATCTGTGTCGATAAACTTTGTAACCCCTTACCTGTTAGCCCTGTTCTTGTATTTATATCAGCTATTGCAGTAGAAACATCATCCATACCAGCTGGAACAGTGCTATACACAGCTTTAAAATCTTTTTGTAAATTCTTTAAATCTTTTCCCGTGGCGCCTGTGCCCACACGAATTTTATTGTAAGATTTTTCAAAATTCGCTCCTAGCTTTAACACTCCAACACCAGCTGCAACTAACGGTAACGTGATGTATTTAGTCATATTCTCACCCACTTCACCAAATGATTTTCCTAATTTACCAAATTTTTTCTCACTTCTATCTGTATCTCTATCGAAATCGCCACTGTCAAGACCCAATCTGGCTAAAAGTGAACCTACTTGCAGTGCCATCTAACCACCTCCTTAAAAGAAACTATTAACAAGCCTATCCGACTGTACTTCATCTAGTTCAACTGGTATTTGACCTGTTTTCTTCATATGTTTAACCTGCGCATAAATACTATCTGTCGATAAATTATTGAGAAGTATAGCAAACTCTCTCCAAGACATTGTTTCAAATTCTCGAATCAGACTAACGCCGTATTCACGGCGAAAATCTGCTTCGATCATAGCCCAATCTACTAAGAGTTGGTAGGCGTCTTCTCCTCGATAAAATTTCCATCTTCAGAATCATCCTCGATATCTCCTGATGTCTGATCGCAACACCACATCATAATATCTTCCAACTGTTCCATGGTAATACCATTGTCTAACAGTTCATTAAGTTGCTCTTTCCCTAACAGCCCCTCTAACATGTCCAGCACAAGACTAGGCTCCACATCTTTAGTCGCCTGCATCCTAAGTAGCTCTACCACTGTCTTAGCCTTAAATGAACTACTTATTGAAAATACCTTACCATACATCTTGAAGGAAGGGCGCTCATTTGCACCCTTAGTCTCCTGTTTTTCTTTGAAAAATTTATCAAAATCTTTAAATTTCTTAGCCACTGCGTTACCGCCTTCCTATCTCATTTTTATTATGTAGCTACTGTTACAGTAACTGTCCAATTCTGTTCTGTCACACCATCTTGTGCTGTAATTGTATAAGTAACTGCAGATGTAAAATCAACCACTGAAACGCCACTAGTCTGTACAAAATCACTTATATCAGCAACAGCACCAGTGCTTAATGTAAATATAGGCTGCAATCCATCAACATCACTGCCAAGTGCAATTTCTATATCAACTGTATGGGCACTTGTATTAATTGTGGAAGCTCCTGTCTGTCCAAGCAACGCAAATGTCGCGAAATCTGTATCTGTAGACACTGCATCAACAGGTGCACCACTTACAGTTAAGTTAACACCCCAACTTGATGGGTCATCATTTCCTCCACCTATATCACCAACTTGAACTGATGCATAAAAACGTTTCACTGTTCCAGCTGGATTGGTAAGTTTAAAATCCCCCAAACTATCATTGCCCTTAAGCTCTCCTAAAGTCTCCACAGCTGATTGCCCATCATCTCTACTGCCATCGTCTTCATCAAGCAAATAATGTCCTTCAACACCAACTGAACGACTCCTCGAAGCAACTATATGTTCAACGTCACCATCGCTGTCAAAATCTGTTGTATCTGCATCATTTTTACCATTTGAAAATGTAAACGATTTGATACCACCAATCGCTGTCCATGAAGGACTTCCATATGTACCCTCATTGATGTGTAAATCCCAACCTCTTGCTAAAACTTTTTTAATTGCCATTTTAACATACCTCCTTTTTATTCGCTAGCATGCGTCTTACCTGTATTCTCATATTCAATCTGAAAATTTAAGGAAAATTCATGCCTATTATTAGCATCTATACCTATCCAAGTGGGCTGTGACTGGATACCAAAACAACTAACCACCCAAAAGCCGCCATTTATAAATGTATCACCATGAAAACCATCAAGTGTATTATAAACTGTCTGTGCTAGGTCATTTGCTACAATCGAATTGGTTGTACCTCTGACCATTACTTGAAATGTTGGGTTGTCATATTTGAATTTTGAATCTGATTTCAATCCCCCAGATGGATAGATGGAAATACATGTGTCAGGTGACTGTGGCATAGCTGCAATGAAGATGTTACCTGTAATACCTGTTTCGTCAAATATGCCAACGCTCTGATCATTCAAATATTCAGCTATCTGTGTTAACAAGCTCATCTCATCGCCTCCTTAATTCTTTTACTAATATGTGCCAGCAATCTCTCTGATAACCTGTCATAACTTCTTTCAAGCCACTTACCCTTACCTTTTCCCTTAAAATTATATTCTGGATGTTCATGTAACCTAGCTGCATATGGGCTATCATAGATAACATCACCCTTGCCTTCACGATAATCATAGTCTACAAATCCTGTATTCTCTAAGATACCCTCTCGGAAGGGACATTCAGTTTTGCTATCTTCCAAAAGCACTTCACAAGCTTCTCTTACACCCTTGCTACCATACTTTTTGACCATAAGCTTAGCCTCTTCACCTTCCCATTCGAACTGTACGGAAACACCCATTACATATCACCACCTTATGCTGAGTGGCCTAAAACCACCTCTATATGACTATCGACAAAACCTTTTTCAGGAACTATGTACAGTACCTCATATACAACTGAATTTATAGTAATTTTTGAGCCCTCTGTCACAGTCACACTGGGTTGGAAAAAACACACCCCAACCTTGTTGGCTGATTTCCCATTTTTAGTTCCCTTTATAAGTGATAAAGACTTTTCAAATCTACACTTAATATCAGTAACCGCTGTGCCGTAGATGTTTCCATATGCTGAAGAGCCTGTGTATAACTCAATTGAAGCTTTATCTTTAAGCATGAATGCAGGTAATCTCATAATCGATCAACCCCTCTAAACATCAATCCTGCTAACATTAAATGTCTATGAGCTCTTGGTGCTAAAACAGGCATCTTCCCATCTTTAAAAGTCATAGAAAATTTTCCTATGCTAAAACTCTGTACCTGTCCAATTATATCAAGTGAAGAATCTACCTCCACCCAATATTGTATCATAGCGCCCATAGCTTTCTCTGTAGCATCTTCTATATCATCATCTGTAAAAGCATCATCACTATCTAAATAATAATCTGGTATCTTATTCAATGTAACATAGTCTATAACATCAATTGCCCTCTCCATCAAAGTAGCCACATCAGATGGGAGTGCGCTAACTTCAATTCCCATATAATCAGCTATCTGTTCTTGCGTAGCGTATACTTTTGCCATTAAGTGCCCTTAACTTTGCGTTTACTAGTCTTGGATTTGCCCTTGGTATGTTTGGATGTGTCAGCGCTTAAATCTTTGTCTTGTCCATTTTTGCCATCTGGGGAAATCTCTTCCAACGGAATTGATTTTTCACTTATCGATGTATTTACAACCTCATTTTTCTTCAAAATATACTCGAGTGCAGCAATCTTATCCTTTAAATCGCTGTTCTCGAGTTCTAAGGTGTGTTTACTAACTTTTAATGCCTCAAAGTCTGTATTCAACTGTGCTATCTCTTCTTTAGCCTTATTTATAACCTTAGGTGTAATTAACTCTCCACCATCAAATACCAGCAATTGATATTCTTTGGGGCTGTTTAGGAGCCGCTTCTCAAGCTGGCTCCCAACATCAGAGTCTACGATAACGCCTGTTTCAATGACTTTAAAATATGATTTATTAATTTTATTGTTCATATCGTATCCCCATTCAACTTATTTAGGTATTTTGTAAACTTCAATTGTGCCTGTCATTGCTGTCGCAAAATCAATGCATATGTATCCAGGATAGTCATCATCCTCAACATACTCAAAACGTGCGTCCTCAAGGGTGAAAATTTGAACTTCATCCTGTGTTAGAGAAATTTCCATATCTTCATCGTCGTCTCCATCTTTACCCTTGATTGTAATAACTTTAGCACCTGCATATGTGTTTACCACTCTAAATAGTAATCTTGAATCAGCATTACCAGCAACTTTGGCACCATCAGCAACTAATGTTGCTATAGATGTGGATACAGGTGTAGTTCCAGCTGTATCAACATATGATTTCAATTTATCTACATCTGTAGGAGTAATTGCAGTTCTACCCATAATATTATACCTCCAAAATTTATTTTTGTCGTCTCTTGCGACGTTATAGGGAAAGTTATCGAGGTATCATAGAGGATACCCCATTATTTTTATAAAGAAGGCCTATTTACAGTCATTACTGCAAGTGCATTTGGCCTAACTACTTTAGCACCATACATGTGCAATCCCTTGACTGCATCTGCAAACCTTTTTTCAGGTCTGTATGCTTCGGTGTCATTAACCTGCTCAGCATAGCTGATAGCCATTGGATGTCCTGCTATAACTCTGTAAAGAGTACCAGATGTATTAGGAACATTGTTAGACTTCACTACATTGAAGCCAGCCGCCCTACCAACTTGACCATTTATCAGGGTTGCCTGATTCATATTCTCAGCCTTGACAAACCTATCATCTTTCAACATTAGGCCTTCATACCATGGTGGCACTACAACATATCTACCACTAGTTGGAACGTTTGCTTCATCCAATTTGACTGATAAATCAACCAATTTTTCATAAGCTTCAGTGACAGCTGTAAAAGCAGTTGGTGTACCTGTACTACCAATTAAGTTATCTGCAGCTGCATCTGTGTAATGACCTGCAATAAAGGAATCTGCTGTGTTAGCTAATGCATATGCAGCCTCATCCATAGCTTGTCCCATTACAGTCGCATTCTGCTGAGCTTTATCGATATCATCGACCTGAAAGTTGAAATATTTTGACTCTGTGATTGTCAATGTCCTTGAGTTGTCAGTTAAAGCCTCTGGGTCACCTATATTGGAGTTTTTAGTGTAATCTCCAACAGTTACTGTACCTATACCATTGATTTTAACTGTGTCCCCCTTACTTGATATCTCACCCTCATAATCTGTATTAACCACAGCTGGCTGACCATACACAAGCACCTTTTTCAAGGAAACTAAAAGTTCTGCACTCCACAATGTAGGTATAAAGTTGTCTATAGCGAATCTTGACAAAATATTTAATAATTTTTTCATTATAATCCCCTCCGTTACTGTTATTTCATAGGGTTATCCTTAAGGAACGCCCTGACATCTGTAATTCTTTCTGCTATTTGCTTAGAAGTCATGTTCTTAATGATTTCATGACTTAAAAGTTTTGTATCTCCACCTTTGAAGTCACTACCACCTTTAGTTGAAGTTGCAGGTTTTTCTCCTCCTGCTTCAGTTGTACCTTTCAGCTCTGGCATATCTGTCAAAACCACTTCTATAGCTTCTTTTAGTGCTTCTTGGTCTACTTCACCATCTTTAACCTCAACATCACTTAAATCGGCTAATTTCAACAAATATTTTATCTTACTAGCTTTAACACCTAAGTCTGTAGCTAATACCTTAGCTTCAGCTGATAAGATGCGATTGTTAGCAGTGGTTAAAGCTGCTTCAGCCTTTTTATCAGCCTCATTAACCTTTTCTTTGGCTTTTTCTAGTTCTGTCATAGCTGCATCATCAGCCGCTTTCTTAGCTTTAATGATATCCTTTAGTGCTTCTTCTGACTCAACACCCATTTCTGTAAGCATTTCCTTACGGGCTGACTTACCAGCTCTGTTTAAACGTTTCATGAATGTTTCTTCATCTTTGAAAGTCGCAAACGGTGTTCCTTCACCGCCTTTACTACCTTCACCGCCTTTATTATCACCAGTGTTTTTGTTGGCGTCCCCAGAACCACTGTTACTTTCACCTGCGCCTGCTTCTCCAGCCTTACCAGCTTTAGCGCCGCTCTCACCACCTGCCTCACCTTCACCAGTCTTATCAGCTTCATCAAACCTGCACAAATCAATTAAAAAATCTTCCATATTTCCTCCTTTCTATCGGGGTGTCCCGAAGCCTGCGTTTAGCGACTATCAGTAAGTCAATTTTTAATTATTTAACTATCCTTCCATAATTTTCTTGGTTTCTTCATCAGTACACGGTATTAAATTATATAAATTACCACCGTAAGCCACTGTGGTAGGTGTATTTGTTATAGTGTCAACTACTATACCAAGCTCACCATCATTAAATTCAATGTACGCCCATGATTCCTCTTCAACAATGTTATTAACCAATTCTTTTGCATTATCTAATAAACTTTTCTTAGCTTTTGCGCTATCTTGTATGTCTGTTTTATCCTCAAATTCAATTATATCTGGATATTGTAAAGAAAGTTGTTTAAGAAAAAGCTCTGCACTGGCCATAACTGTAGAAACAGCTGTACAAATTTCTTTGTTATCCTTGCCTGCATGGCCTGACACATAAATTTCACATTCACCGTGCCTACCCCTAACCTTAACTTTTATCATAATCTACAAATCCTTTCTTCGACCATTGTCTAGGTTTTATTATACCGTATCTTGAGCGAAAAAGCACATACTTTTTATAATCATCTAAATCAACATCTTTACTAATATCTACGGTTGGTGCTATAACTTTATTCACTCACGTACCTCCTTCAAATCTTTTAATCTATTAGTCTCAGCTACCCACTCATGATGTTTAGCTATAGCTTTTTGTTTCTCCTGTGGAGTTATAGCGACAGCCTTACGTTTTAGCCACTTCTTACGATTCCTATCAGCACTTTTCTCTGCTACCCTACGTTGATAACCTCCCGGGTCTTTAGCAGGTATGCGTCTCTTTGGTGTAACATCAGGTATATAGATACTTACAGAGTGGCCGCAATTAGCGTGAAAAAGCCCCTCTGCAATAGCATCATCTATAGTAGGATAATCATCTTTCATATAATACCTCTCATTCTTTTCTTGGTTATAACTTCAATATCAAAGTAATCTTGCCATCTTTTCACTAACCACTGTTGTTTGGATGTGGGACTTTGACTCATCTTCCAATTAAGTCCACTAACAAGTGAAAAATAATCACATTTTGTAATTGGCTCCTGCACACCACCCTTATAACTCAATGTATCAAGAATATTATATTCTAAAGTTGTCAAATTCTGTGATACACAGCATCTTCCATCTTTACTGAATAACCACCTATTTTTGATGTTGCTATCAGATGTACGTGTCACACCTAAATGGTCAACTTGCTGATTTCCAGAGCCTGTAAATTCAAATTTATAAGTAGGTGTATCGTTATACTGTGTCCTAAACCATGTATTGAACTCTCTTACAGTAACAAAATCGAGTGTAGGGTACGCTGTATACAGCTTATCAATATAATCTTTCCAATTCGTCTTCAACTGTGTAGCAGTCTGCAACCAAAGTATTGCTAAATTTTGCGTTAAAAGAACAAAATCATTTAAACCACTAGACACATATTGATTAGTCACATGTAAGGCGTTATTTCCGATATATCCGGTAGGGTCAGCTGGATGAATTGTAAAACGTACTCCTGGAAACATATTGCCTACTAGGTCTGGTGTATTTGTGTCTAAAGTTAAAGTACCAACTTTATCATTTTCACTTTGAGCTGGTATCAAGTTGTGTGTTTTACTAGTATAATAGGGATATGGTATAGAGCCTGCGCCACTATACCTATCTACGTGTTCTTGAGACCATGCAGTACCCATGACCACATCTATACCAAGCGAATCATGTAGCAGCTGCAATTGAGTTGAACGCCATCCATAAGCACCAGCAAATACAGGAGTTACACCAAATTTACTAATTACTAAATCAATAACACCTGTGCAGAACCCAACTGCTTCTGAATCAGTCCAATCTATACAAGGAAAACCAGTACCTATACCAATATCATCACCGTATTCTGATACACATTCAGCAATATAATTTTCAAATTCTTCAGCTATAGACTCCAATACAGCAGGTTGAAAAGCCCAAGTTACCTTGCCTAGTGGATAATATTGAAGTACATAATCACGCAATTCCTTAGCTGTATCTTTATTCACGAATACATTGTTTTCAATAAATATAACCAACGCAAAATACATTTATTTCACCTCTTTAGAATTGCAATCTTAAAACGATATTCGTTATGTCCATGGTCGCGCCGCCTGACTGATTATTCCAATAAAAATTTAAATTACCATCATTTATTTCGCTTGTAAACTTTTGAGATATAGAACCCAATCCACCAATTGAACCACTATGAAATGGCGCATTTGTAGTGGCACCGAAATATCCAATAGTAGCTGGATTATTTGGATCAAATTTCATTGTAAAATTGTGAGTTTGTGACGCTGTATAATATAGAGAAAAAGCTTTAGCTCTCTTGATGTCATCATCATCAATCCAACCTGATGAACCATCATCACCATTTACTATGCCTGTTATAGAATCTAAAGCAATTAATTTATAATTTACACCGTGTGAGATAACTTTTACACCATCATTTACATCATCATACGCCCTGCTTTCATCTGCTACAGACGATAAATTTTCTATGGCTGTCTTTATATCTGCTATGTCACTATTAATAGCATCTAAATCCAGTTCCATAGCATTTATTTTCTTCTCAACATTACTATCCATCTTACCGCCTCCATATAATTACTGCATCAGGGAGTTGTCTCCCTGCCACAATAAACTAATCTTCTAAATTGTGATTTGTGAGGTAAGTATCTATTTCACCAATTTCACAATCTAAAAATTTCTTTGAGCCATATGATGTAAAAGATTTTTCATCAGTTTTTAGCTCTATTACACCATATAACACATCATCTTTTTTGACATTAACCTTTTTAGATGTGACTTCAAATGTCATTTCACCACCCCCTAAACACCCTATACTAAATATCCACCGTCAGATATCGCTCTATACATAATTATAACATCAAGGTCTACTGCAGTTGCACCAGTACCCTGCAAGTCAATTATGATAGTTTTAGTAGTATCCAGTGCTACTGCGCCCTCATACTTCAATTGCTCATCATCAACATCAATTGAAGCTTTAACTGCAGTTGCAGCATCAATAAATTCAATAACTGCAGAAGCACCGCCTTTGATAGCAGCACTTGTTAAATCTACTGTAGTAACGCCATTGCTCTTTAATATAACCTTTTCAATGATTATACCAGCTGTTGTAATTGTGCCAACTGTAGTAGAGCCTGCATTAGCAGCAGCAGTTATATTTTTCTCAAATATCTGCATTTTACCTGCTTGT
>Ga0172381_10007857_pt1 | contig 10498 bp, 11 predicted proteins | sample Leawel6488metaG_FD_119754 | JGI IMG/M metagenome (GOLD analysis project Ga0172381, IMG submission 119754) | Leachate microbial communities from a municipal landfill in Southern Ontario, Canada - Leachate well 64-88 metaG | ecosystem: Engineered > Solid waste > Landfill > Unclassified | place... | reverse complement strand
GGAGCAGGTATGCCATAACACAGACATTCCTGATCATCTGCGGGGTCGGTGCGCATCCGGGGATGTATACATCGACCTTGATTAAGTCGCCAATCGGCAGGAATGATTCCTGCGCAGGCTGGTTCTGCTGGCCACCACGGGAGAACCGGGTGATGTTGCCGTAGCAGGCACAGCCGCCGAGTGCAACAACCACTGCTGCCTTCTCTCTGGTCTCCTTAATCTCTTCAACTGCGAGCTTGTCCTGAATACAGACGGAGCCCTCGACAATTGCAACATCGACCTGCTGGATGTGCCGTACATCGGCAAGCGTAAGGTGGTATTTCAGGTCGACATACCGGTCGAGGAGAGTTAACAATCCGCCGTAGTTGTCTGCGAGTGCGACCGTACAACCGGTGCATCCGCTCAGGTGCGTGTAGCCCACTGAAATCTTGTCTACCACAGGCTTAACCTCCTTGTTAGTTGTTTCCACTTTTTTTGCGACGTCAGCTGCTTTTGCAGGTGCCGCAGCTTTCTGCGGTTCCTCGCTGACGTTTTTCTTAAAGACACTAGATAGCAGTCCCATAATCAACACCAATTGTTTCCAGTACTATGCGTACCGTTCTGGGAATTGCCTTTGAAACTTCATCCGAGAGCCCGATCTCCATGTCGGGATCCGTGACGCGTTTGGGCTGGCATCCGATGATCGTAATATCAATACGGTCCTTGACCCGCTGGAGCGGTTCCGCGATATCCCACGAGTGCGCATCGCGGTAACTGCCCGGAGGCAGGTCCTCGATCCGCAGTTTCGTGATAGACCCCGGTTCTGCGCCGTAATCCGCGATATCGACGATCACGAGTTTTTTTGTCACTTCCGGATCGAGCATCGTAAAAATAAAGTGCGGGCCGCCAAGGCCAGCATCAACTACTTTTACATTGTCGGGAAGTGTGAGTTTCTGCAACTCCTCAATGACCGCCGGACCAAAGCCATCATCTGCAAACAGGGGATTTCCACACCCTGCGATTACAATCTCCGGATATAGCATGACCTTAGTTACGCTCACTGCTGGATGAGTTTCTGGGCAACTATCTTGTGGTCCTCATCGATAACGATCATGTGTGTAGCGCACGAGACGCACGGGTCGTACCCGCGCATGACAACCTCGGCGAGCTGCCAGGGAGCACCTTTGAGTGCCGCACTGCAGGTTGCAAAGTTCCAGGTGGTCGGAACGAGCATCGAGAAGTACTGGACCTTCCAGTCCTTGACCTTGGCAATGTGGACATCGGTACCACGGGGGGCTTCGTTTGATGCCCAGCCAAGGGTGCCGTCGCCTCTGGGGATGTAGTCTGCAATGACTTTTCCCTTCGGGTTGAGTTCGTCGATGCAGTCGATCATCTCGTACAGGCAGTCCTGGAACTCCATCTGGCGGGCGACCTGCTGGCCGATGGTGCCCTTCTCATCAAAGTTCTTGAACTTGACGAGACGTGCACGGGGACCGACTTCAACGGGCTGACCGTCGTACATCGGGATGCCGGTGCAGGCTTCCATCTGCGGGTTGACCTTGGTGCCGAGCTTGGTGGTTCCACCGACCGGGTACTTGGGCTCTTCAAGGGAGATCTCCATCTCGCCCATGTACCAGTCAAAGGGCCGTGCTTCCTTGAAGCGCCGGATATCCCAGGTGGGGCATTCGTCCATGCTTGAGCTGCCATAGAACGGGTGGGTTGCCATATATCCCTGATCGTGGTACCCGAGATCCTTGGGGAGTGCGACCTTCATGCCGCCGACATCGACCCAGTCCCTCTTCTGGTAGTTCCGCAGGACCGCGATCATGAACTCTGCCTGCTGGTGGGCAAGTCCAAGACCCTCCTTTGCGAGGTCGTACATCTTGGTCTTTGCCTGCTCGGAGCAGTTCTGGTACATACCGCCGATACGGGGGTTGCTCGGGTGGATCGCTTCGCCACCGGCAATCTCGCCGATGGTCTGTCCGATCTCACGGAGCCGCTGGATGCGCTTTGCAACGCTGCGCACCGGCTCTTCAGGGGAGAACGGGTTGATCTTGACATCGGTTCCCGGGAGATACATATCGGGCAGCGTCAGGATGTTGTGCAGCGCATGGCTGTGCAGCCGGTTTGCGAGCTGCAAAATGTGACGAAGCATTAACGCATCGTGGGGAATCTCGACCTTAAGGGATGCTTCCATCGCCTCGGTCGCTGCCAGACAGTGTGCAATTGGACAGATACCGCAGACGCGTGATGCAATCTTTGGTACCTGTTCGGGGGTCTTTCCGATTGCGAGTTTCTCAACTCCCCGCACCGGAGTAATGGAACACCAGTTGCCTGTCTCGATGATGCCTGCATCATTTACCTTCAGGACAAGCTTCGAGTGTCCCTCATGTCTTGTGGTTGGGGAAATCTCTACAACTTTCGACAATATAATCGCCTCATGTTATGTTGAGTTGTTCCTATCGCTGTACAAAATTACTCTATACATCTCTCATCTCTAGAGATAATTGACCGTACAAAGTACGTTCAACTTTATTTACAACGAGCCATTTTATAACGTTTATTGTTTTAACCTGAAATTGCAGGGATCAGTGGTATACGGCTGAATCGGCCATTAAAATAAAAAAGGAGAAGAATCCCGTGATTTTCTCCGGCCGCGCCAGCAGCCTAAAAATCATTTACAATCCGGTTATATTAATTATTCACTATTATACTCCGCATTGTATCTTCAATTCGGGGATTTCCTGTCGCCATTGAGCTCGTCCAGCAGTTCTGCCAGAGTTGCCCTCCGTTCGGCGTACGCGTCATGCTGGTGGATGCTTTCTTCATTGGTCTGCTTGATGGTGACCACGGCATCGCCCGGTAAATAGTCAAATCCGGCCAGAACTTTTTTTGCCATCTCCCGAACGCAGTCTTCGACAAAACGCGGATTTTTATGCGCGGCAAGAACGACCGCCCCCTCATCGCCGCGCTTGAGGAGTTCGTAGATCCCGGCACTCATCGATTCCTTGAGGATCTGGATAATTTTTTCGAGATTGACATGCTGGTCGTCATCGGTCTCGATGCAGAGGAAACCCCGGCCCCGCTGGTTGTGGGTAGCCATCGGGACTTCGGCAAAGAACGCGTCGATGGTCTTCTGGTCAACACCCAGTCCTTCAAGGACATGGTTTGCCCGCTCTTTCATGATGTTCTGGGCGCAGGGGCAGGCGGTCATGCCGGTGACTTCGGCGCCAATACTTTTCCGCACGATCGGCTCACGGAACGTCCTCCTGGCAACGGCCCGTGCGTGCACCTTGACGACTTCGTGGCAGGTCGTATGGCTTACCGGGGTCTCGCGCTTGACCATGAACTCGCTGCGCATGAGTACCTCCGTGCGATCGGCATACTCATGGCGGTCCAGCAGCTTGCGTGCCACTGCGGTACAGAGGTTCTCGATCTCGTTGACCTCGCCATCGATCGCCTGCTGGAGCACCTCATCGATCACTTCGAAATTCCGCGAGAGGTTTGCTCCTTTGAGGCTTCCGGGCAGGTCCACGTAGACATCGAAGTTCGAGATAAAAACGACCGGCCGCTTGTCGAGGCGGGTTACTTCTACGAGTTTCTTTACGTTTTTTACCCCGACGCGGGTGAGGTTGATCCTGACATCGGGTGATGTGGCCTGGATATCGGGCAGTTTCCCGCTGAACGGTTGATCCGGGGCGTTGTCCACTGCTATGTTTTTAATAAGTCATCGCATCCATGCTGATTTTCAAGTGTGCTTCTTTAGTTTTTCCATATAATATTTATGTGCTTTGTTACTGATATCAAAGGGATTAGTATATGATGAAGAAATACTATGAATCCGATGCCGATCTCTCGGTGCTGAAGGGCAAGAAGATCGCGGTGATAGGGTACGGTTCGCAGGGACGCGGACAGTCCCTGAACCTGCGCGACAGCGGCCTTGACGTGATCATCGGCCTGCGCAAGGGAAAGAGCTGGGATGCGGCAATAAAAGACGGCATGACCGTGATGCCTGTTGCTGAAGCGGCAAAGAAGGCAGACATTATCCAGATCCTCCTGCCGGATGAGCTCCAGGCTGCTGTCTATAAAAACGAGATTATGCCGTACCTCTCCGAGAACAAGGTCCTGATGTTCTCCCACGGGTTCAACATTCACTTCGGCCAGATCGTACCGCCGGAAAATGTCGATGTAATCATGGTGGCGCCAAAGGGCCCCGGTTTCATGGTGCGCCGGCAGTACGAGGAAGGCAAGGGTGTTCCCGCACTTATTGCAGTCGAGCAGGATCACACCGGGAAAGCCCACAAGACCGCGCTCGCGTATGCAAAGGGTATCGGCGCGACACGTGCCGTCGTCTTGGAAACCTCGTTCCGCGAGGAGACCGAGACCGATCTCTTCGGGGAGCAGGCAGTTCTCTGCGGCGGAGCGTCATCGCTTATCAAGGCGGGATTCGAGACCCTCGTGAATGCCGGCTACGCGCCCGAGATGGCATATCTCGAGGTCTGCCACGAGCTCAAACTGATCGTCGATCTGATCTATGAAGGCGGGCTCACGAACATGCGCCAGTACGTGAGCAACACGGCGCAGTACGGGGATATGACCAGAGGCCCCCGGGTGATCGGGCCTGAATCTTACGAGGCGATGGAGGAGATCCTTGGCGAGATCCAGAGTGGCGAGTTCGCGAAGGAATGGATGCTCGAAAATATGGTCAACCGCCCGGTCTTTAACGCGCTTACAAAAGCGGACGAGGAGCATCTCCTTGAGAAAACCGGAAAAGAAGTACGGGCCATGATGCCCCAGTTCAGGAAATAACCCTATTATTTTTATATTTTTTACCGGGGTTCCGGTGCGTCGTTTGTTTGTGCTCTCATCGCAGTGATACTTTTTTGGGCAGGAGGTACGTTCTATTCTGTATGAAGATCTGCATCATCTACCACAGCGAAACGGGAAACACCCGGCACGTTGCACAACATATCGCATCTGCCATTATTGACAGCCGTCTTGTAGAGGTTACTGACACTGCTGAGCACTCCTCAATGACCCGGTTTCTTATGCAGTGCAAAGGGGCAATGAGCGAGGATAAAACAACAATCGAGCCGTCACACCTCGATGTAAAGGAGTACGATCTTCTTGTGTTTGGCTCGCCGGTCTGGGCGTTCAAGCCAACGCCGGCCATTCACACGATCATCGATACCCTTACCAACTGTGAGAAGAAGCGGGCGGTCGCGTTTGTTACCTGCGGCGGCCGGCCCGGCCAGAGTAAAGAAGCATTCAAAAAATGGGTCGAGAGCCGGGGTATGCACTTTATGGGATTTACCTCCATAGACCAGAAGGATATCGAGGACGATGCAAAGAACGCCGGGGTTGTTGCCTTCGTGACTGCGGCCGCGCCAAAACTGATGTGATCTTAGAAAACGGGACATCAGCGACCGGCCGGCGGGACGGTTCGCGTTATCATTTTTTGCCCTCTTTTCTTTATCCCTGAATGCCCCCGGGTTTGCCTGTTTTCACCGTGGGGCAGAACCCGGTGCCTGAGAAAGACTTTTGCCCCTGTGCGGCCCTTAGAGTATACAAGTATGACGGACTCTTATGATGATCTCTTAAAAAGTGCCTATTCCCATATATCAGAAAAAACTGCCTCTTCGGAACGTTTTGTAGTTCCCGAGGCAAAGGCCTACATTGAGGGTAAGACTACAATCCTTGAAAATTTCGCCGAGATTGCCGACACCGTCCGTCGCGACAAGGATCACCTGATGAAGTACATCCTCGGCGAACTCGGGACATCCGGAAAGATCGAGGGCACCCGTGCGATCTTTAACGGGAAATTCGAGATCTCGCTCTTCAAGATGATTATCAAGAGTTATGTCGACGATTACGTGATCTGTTCCGAATGCGGCAAGCCTGATACGCGCCTCGTCAAGGACGACCGGGTCCTCACCCTCCGCTGCGATGCCTGCGGCGGTCACCGCCCGGTCCGGAAGCGCAAGGTAAGGACCGAACCGGTCTCGGAAAACCTCGAAGAGGGGCAGATCATGGATGTCGAGATCCAGTCTCTTTCAAAGCGGGGCGACGGTGTGGTGAAGATGGGCCGCTACATCATGTACGTGGCGAATGCGAAACCCGGCCAGAGCGTGAAGATCAAGATTTCGCGGATCTCCGGGTCGATTGTCTTTACCGAACGGGCCACCGAATAAGTCCGGGGCCTTCGAGCAATGCAGGGATAAAAGAGATCCTCTCCTTTTTTTTGATTGTTTTTCTGGTTGGCGAAGTCCGGGTGGTGTGGGGTGTTGCCCGGGGAAGAGCTGCGGTGCCATCACACGGCAGGGTCTCCTCTCAAATGGTGTAACTCTTCGTGTATCTCCCTTCAGGATCATGAGGTACCCCTGTGGGGGGTGTCCCGGTGATCATGGGTAACCCTCACGGGGGTCACGTAATGCTTCCACTCGCGAGACCCGGGATTCTCGTGGAAGTTCCGGTGTGAACTTGACTGTCACACCGGTCACGGGACACGGGGTACCCCCGCAGGGAATATCCCCCTATAAAGGAGCGGTCCTGCCGTATCGCCCCGCGGGGAGCATGAGAGGTTCCCCCGGGGGGTATGACCTTGATCCTGGCATACCCCCCACGCCACCACCCTCAGATCGGGCGTGACCTGTCAGGATAGTATCCTGTCTGTGGTAGGCTGCGACCCCGGGGGCCGGTCCTTGTGGAGGGAAAAGAAGTCTCGTTTCGGGTCGGGCGATCCTCTGGCCCCGGGTGTGTGTGCGTCCGGCTGTGCGGGAATTTTGTATGCCGGAAGAGCGCTTCGGAAAGAAAGACCGGCCGGGGCCGTATTCACGTGAAGGATGGGATAATACGACGATAATTTATAAAAAAAGTATTGAAAAATTATTCTGTCGGCACTTACTTCTGTTTTGCAAGGCCTTTCATGAGGTCGTCGCAGTTGCCGGATAACTTTTTGCAGGCTTTCTTTATAATGGTCAGGGGGTTTTTCTTCGCACTCTTGGTGGTCACCAGCAGCACCGGGTCTGAAAACTGGAACTCGACGTTGTACTTTGCTACATCAACGTCCGGATCGGTCAGGATTTCCTCGACAAGGGCGTTCATGAACGTGTGACCCTCCCCCTGGATGATGAGTCGTGCCTTGTCTTTTTCGAGTTCAAGTACTTTTACAATCATGCACCTATGTTTGGGAACCTGTGAACTATTAAAGTATGGGTGAGTGCGGCACGATATAACGGGAAAATTCAGTTCCTCCCGTCCAAAACAAAAAAAGAATATTATTCAGGAAAAGTCAAAGATTTCGCCGTCGTGCGCAAGGTGGGGGTACTCCCATGGCATCACGTGGCTGATGTGGACGCACCGGAACTCCTTTGGATGCAGGCTTTCAGCAAGTGTGCAGGCATCAAGATAGTTCATGTGTTTTGTGATCGTCATATGGGATGGCACGAGGGCATCCAGCAGGAGGAGGTCAAGGTTTTCGAGCAGGTCGAGGCTCTTTTTTGGGATATCCCGGTTGGTATCCGATGTGTACCCCACTCTTACCCCACCTGCCTCAAAGACAAAACCGCAGGTGTACGCCGGGGGGTGTTTCACGAGAAACGGCGTGACCGTGATGCCGAAGAGACCGAACGGTACATAGGGCTCCACCGGCATGCGGTCGAAAGTAAGGAACCGAAACGTCTCGCCGCAGTACCGGAGCACCGGGTCGGCGGCAAAGACCGGGGGCACCTTTTGTACCCGGTAAAACTCGCCAAAACCCATGAAATGATCGTAGTGCCCGTGGGTCCAGATCACCGCGTCGATATGCGGCGATCCGCACCGGAGGAGCTGCTGCCGGAGGTCGGGCGAGGAATCCACAAGGATGTGGCGGCCGTCTTTTTCTATGAGAATGGACGTCCGCAGCCGGCCGGTGCCGGTCTTGTGCGCACGCGTGCACTGGGGACAGTCGCACCCGATCTTCGGGGTTCCGATTGCATCCCCGGTGCCGAGCAGTGTAAACTTCATCCTACATCCAGTTCAGGTTCCGGATCGCATCGCGGTTTTTGACCATGCGGATTCCTTTTTCGAGGTCTTTGTGGTCGATGGCTTCCCGGTTGTCCATAAGCGCCGAAAGGAGCGCCTCTTTTACCATGAGCCGGATATCTGCGCCAGAGAACCCCTCGGTCAGTGCCGCCATCTCCTGGTAATCGCAGGCGCAGGTCATCGAGGAAGTGACGCTCTTTATGATTTCCCTGCGCATATCTTCGCCCGGCAGGCCGAACTCCACGACCTCGTCAAACCGCCGCCACGCGGCCTCGTCGAGAAGCTGCGGATGGTTGGTGGCGCCGATTAAAAGGACGCCGTTTTTAATCAGGCTGATACGGTCGATATTTTTTAAGAGGGCGTTGACCGCCCGTTTCATCGCCCCGTGGTCATCGCTGACCCGGCTCTTTGCGACAAAATCGAACTCGTCGATAAAGAGGATCGAGGGCGAGAGTTTCTTTGCAAGCTCGAAGATCTTGTCGATATTTTTGGAGGTCTCCCCCAGGTACTGGGACGTGATCATCGAGAGCCGGACTTCGAGGACCGGCATGTGCATGGAGTGGGACATTGCAAGGGCCAGCGACGTTTTCCCGGTGCCGGGAGGGCCGACGAAGAGGAGTTTTCCTATCTCGTAGATCCGGTGACGGTTCAGGAAATCCCGGTGGTGCAGCGCGTGGTGGATCTTGTTGATGATGGCGGTCTGCTCCGGCGAGCAGATGAGGTCGTCCATCCTCTGTTCGACCTCATCCGGGGCGCTCACAATCACCAGATCGAGAGCTCCCCGGAGTTTCTCATCCTCGCCGATCAGTTTGGAGATCTTCGTATCGAGGCTGGCTTTGGTGTCCTCGTAGGGCGGGTTTGCCTTCCGTACGTCGTTGTAGGAGATCCCCGTTCCGTTGAACGATTCAAAGAAAAAGGCAAGTGTCGGGTTCTGCGCGATGAGGTCTTTACCCCCCTGAGCAAGGAACCATTCCGCTGCCGGTTTGAGGGTGGTAATCTTCAGACGCTGTCCAAAATCCTCGTACGATACAAACGGGTTTTTGGCAATCTTCTCGTGCGCATTCGCGATATCGAGCGTACGCTTGATCAACCCGTCGCTCACATATACCGGGCGCTTGATACTTTTGGTATCTCCGGAACAGAACATCTCCCGGCACACCGGTGTCAGGTCATTGAGATCGAGCGTCGGGCTTTGGTTAAAAATTTCGGCAGTCAGCAGGACTTCCATGATGCGCAGGCTTTCAAAATCTCCGGACATGGCTGTAACCTTTATTATTTAACGCCTGAATCTTTATACCTATCCTATTCACCGGGTCGTCACGATGCATCCGTCGGCAGTCACGATCAGGGTATGCTCGTGCTGGGAGACGAGCGATCCCGGGAGATCGGAAAGGACGGGGTAGCCGTGGACGATCTGGGATTTGGCAAGCCCAAGGAGTGCGAGGTCCATCTTTTTATCGTTAAACCAGCGCCGGGAGAAGGGGAGTCCCTGCAGGTCCCTGATCTGCTCCATGACCGCACGGGCTGTAGGGATCCGGACGGGTTTTTCCGCGATCTGGGAGTAGATCTCGACCCGGGTCTTCTCGCCGACACGACCGCTCCCGGTCGTGGCGAACGGTTCGATGGCAATGGCCATGCCCTCTTCGAGCACGGTACCACCGTTGATCGCGATGTTGGGGATCGTCGGGTCCGTGTGGGCTACGTACTGGTCGAGACCGTGGCCGGTGAGGTTTGCAACGGGCCGGTATCCCCGGCGCGTTATCTCCATTTCCACGACCGCGCCGAGTTCTCCTGTCGTTACGCCGGGCCTGACTGCCCGTATCGCTGCTTCGAGCGCCTCGCGGGACGCTTCCAGGAGGAGCGCATTATTTCCCAGATCAATGGTGGTTGCGGTATCCGCGATGTAGCCATCGATCTGCACCCCGAGATCGAGTTTGACAACGTCTCCTTTGGCAAAAACCCGGTCGTCGCCGGTCGATGCGGTATCGTGCGCTGCGTCCTCGTTTAAGGAGACGTTGAGCGGGAAGGCGAGACCTGCGCCCTCGTTTTTCACCCTCGCCTCCACGGATTCGACCAGTTCAAGGTAGGACCTGCCGACCCGGATCTCCTGTGCGCTCTCTTTTAGGATAGTGGCGGCAAGTTTTCCTGCGGCCTGGTATTTTTCGAGTATTTCTTCCTTCATAGTACAAGCGTCTCCTCAAATTTCGTGAAATCCGCAAATTTCTTCGGGCGCACCGCGCCCATGTCTTCGAGCCGGATACCGCCGACCCCGGGATAATAGAGGCCCGGTTCGACCGTGACGACAAAACCCGCTTCGAGTGCCCTGCCCGCCGGTCCTACCGTTGGGAACTCGTGGACCTGGAGCCCGACGCCATGGCCGAGGTTGTGGATGAACCCCCGGGTGTCGCTCTCGTAGCCCCGGCTTTTGAAATGGTCCACGACCGCAGTGTGGGCCTCTGCACCCGGCACCCCGGCTTTTATGCGGGAGATCCCGATC
>Ga0172381_10007856_pt1 | contig 10499 bp, 11 predicted proteins | sample Leawel6488metaG_FD_119754 | JGI IMG/M metagenome (GOLD analysis project Ga0172381, IMG submission 119754) | Leachate microbial communities from a municipal landfill in Southern Ontario, Canada - Leachate well 64-88 metaG | ecosystem: Engineered > Solid waste > Landfill > Unclassified | place... | reverse complement strand
GTGGCTAAGCGTTCTACCTGCCTGCGCCGCAGCGTAGGAGCGGTTTTAGTTAAGGATAAAAGGATCCTGGCTACCGGTTATAACGGCGCGCCCAGTGGTTTAAAACATTGCGGAGAGGTAGGTTGTCTACGCTTAAAGTTAAAAGTTCCTTCAGGAGAGCGTCATGAATTATGCCGTGCCTTACATGCTGAACAGAATGCCTTGATTCAATCATCTCTACACGGGATAAGCGTTAAGGGCGCGACTTTATACACGACTACTCAACCTTGCGTAATTTGCGCTAAAATGTTGATTAATGCCGGTATTCGCGAGATTGTGATGGCTCAAGGCTATCCGGATAAGATGGCGATGGATTTTTTAAGGCAGGCGAAAATCAAGATAAGGAAATTGTAAGATGCGGTGTCCTTTTTGCGGGTTTAAAGAAGATAAAGTAGTGGATTCTCGGGCTACCGCTGAAGAATCAGCGGTTAGGCGTCGGAGAGAATGCTTGAAATGCGGTAAGCGTTTCACTACTTATGAGTATGTAGAGGAAGTTTCCTTATTGGTGATTAAAAAAGACGGGCGCCGGGAGGCTTGGGATCGCAAAAAAGTTTTGGCCGGGATTATCCGTGCCTGTGAGAAGCGGCCGGTGAGCGTGGAAAAGATGGAAGAGGTAGTTACCCAGGTGGAGCGCTCTATTCAGAAGAAGAGCGACCGGGAAGTTTTGTCCAGCCGGATCGGAGAGTTGGTGATGGAGAGGCTGAAGTTTATCGACGATGTAGCTTATGTGCGTTTTGCCTCAGTCTACCGGCAATTTAAAGACGTAGGACAATTTATGGTGGAATTAAAAGATATCCTGGGCAAAGATAAAAGAAAGAAATAGATATTTAGCTCAATTGATGATTTTGGCTTTAGCCGGAGGCCGGGGCCTTATAAGTTTACAGACACTTTCCATTTCAATCGGGATAGTGTCTTTTTAATAAGATAGACAGTGTATTCGGATTATTAGATTGCTTAGATGCATATCTACTTAATTTGATTTTATATAAGATATGTTTTTTAGCCTGATCCGGGTGTGATCTTTTCTATAGAGTGAAAGGTGCCCGGATAGGCTTAGGTTAAAGGAGGCTAAATATGCTTAAAGTTGCCCTGGTAAGTGTTTTCATAGTATTCTTTATGATAACCGGTTCCGGTTGGGCATTTGACGTTAATCAGAATCAGAAAACTCTTTCTGGCAAGATCGTTGATGTGGACCGGGTGGGATCAATGATTACCGTGCGTTACTTTAATGCCGCGGGAGTAGCCGATGAAATTAATATTATGGTTCCTGATGCAACTAAGATTGTAAACGGTGATAAAATAAAATCTCTTTGCGATATTGATCAGCTTGATCCGGTTATGGTTACTTATTATGACGATGGATTAAACGGACTGAAGGCGATAAGTATATCCGATTTAAATCAGCCGAATAGATAGTCTTAAAAAAAGGAAGACTTCAAGACAGCCGGCATAACCTAAGATAGGCAGCATGAAGACATTTTCTTCAAAAAAAATAGATACTTTTAAAATGCTTGCCGGCCATGTCGTAAAACTGCGCCGGTGCAGGAAGTGCCGACAAATGTATCCACCGGTAGTCAGCGGCGGACCGGTAGTGAGTAAGGTTTTGTTGGTCGGGCAGGCTCCCGGGGATAAAGAGCCTAAGCTTGGACGGCCGTTCGCCTGGACGGCGGGAAAAACTCTTTTTGGTTGGTTTAATACTGCCGCGGGAATGAGTGAAGATCGGTTCCGCGCTTCTATCTATATGGTTGCTGTTTGCCGTTGTTTTCCCGGAAAGAATCCTACTGGCGGGGATCGGGTGCCTTCACCACAAGAAATCTTGAATTGTTCTGTTTGGCTTAAGCGCGAATTGGATATTCTTGAGCCGTCGCTGGTAATCCCGGTGGGTAAATTGGCAATTGCCCAGTTTCTCCCAGCGCAAAAACTTGATCGGATTATCGGAAAAAAAATCAGCGTTAACAGCTCCGGGCATGATTTTGACCTTATCCCTTTACCGCATCCATCAGGGGCTTCTCCCTGGCATCGTAAAGAGCCGGGTAAAAGCTTGCTTAAAAAGGCCCTGAAACTTATTGTTCAGCATAAAGCATTTAAGGAATGTATTTAATGCGTTTTAAAATAACCGCCGGTAGCGGGGTAAGAATATTTAAGCAGAAGGGTAAGTATGGATTTTAAATTAAATTCTGATTTTATTGAGTTGGATAATTTACTTAAGGTTTTGGAGTTGGTCTCCAACGGCCCCGAAGCTAAGCAGGTTATCCTGTCAGGTGGAGTAAAAGTCAACGGAGAAGTCGAGAGCCGTATCCGCCGCAAACTGCGTTCAGGGGATTTTGTGGAGTTTGGAAATCATAAGATTGAAATCTCGAAATAATTATCCTTCAGTCATCAGCTATCAGCGAAAAAGCAGTAGGCAGTAGATAGAAAGTAGAATGTAGGAAAAAATGGAGAATAGAAAACGTACTGGTAATTAATTAGGACTTAAACCAAAAACAAAATCGTATACTCTTGAAAGCGTAATTATTCCTAACCCTGGGCTTAAGGTTCATTCTTTAAGCCCTTGTTTTAAATTACGAGTTACGGGTTACTAGTTAGGAGTTACGTGCTTCTGCCTTTGACTTTAGCTGACGGCTGACCGCTGACAGCTGACGACTGAAGGCTGATAACTGAATTCTCTTGTAAATCTTCCCCGCCGGGGCTATAATAAATTCGCGATATTAATCTTGTATTTGAAATGGGGGGGCGAGATGATCGAGATGGAGTTAAATAAAATTGTGATTGACGAGAAAAGGCATGATCAGTTAATCGCGTTAAAGGAAAAAGGCGGATCAAGGGTTTTGCCGATTGTGATCGGTTTAAATGAGGCCTCGGCGATAAAACTAAAGATCAGCGGTTTTAATCCTCCGCGCCCGTTAACGCATGATTTAATTGCCATGGTCATTCATGATCTTGGGGCAACGGTGGAAAAGATCCTTATCGATAAGTTGGAAGAAAATACTTTTTATGCCAAGATTATCGTTAAAGCCGCCGATGGCACCCTTAAAAGTATTGATGCCCGGCCAAGCGATAGTATCGCTTTGGCGGTAAGAAGCCACGCGCCGATTTTAGTGGAAGATGAGATTATTAAGCAATATGAATTGTTTAATAAAGAAAAGTCTTAAATCTCAGCTGTCCTTTTTTCCCGCCTGAGAGCTAAAATGCCATATAAACAAATCTATGCTTAAATTCAATTTAAAAGAAAAAAATGTTTTAAAGCCGATTTATAATTTTGCTAAAAGCCGAAAAGTAAAATTATATCTGGTAGGCGGAGCCTTGCGGGATCTATTTTTAGAAAGGGTTAAGGATAATCCGGATTTTGATTTTTGTTTGAAATCCGGGGCCTTAAAATTCGGCGCTTTACTTGCCGCTAGACTTAAATGCGCTTTTGTGCTCTTAGACCAGGAACATGCCTCCTGCCGCTTGGTTAAAAGAATTGACCATAAGCTTTATACTTTTGATCTGTCGGATTTTCGTGCCAATACTTTGGAGAAGGATCTCTTGCACCGGGATTTTACGATAAATTCCATGGCCTTGTCCTTAGAGGATGTATTCAAGCCGCAGCCTCTGGATTCTTTGATTATCGATCCGTATTCCGGTAGGGAGGATCTTAAGCGAGGAATGATCAAGGTTGCCGGGCCGGGATCTTTTAAAGAGGATCCTTTAAGGATTCTGCGGGCTTTTAGTTTTAGCTGTATGTTTGGTTTCAGCCTGGATAAAGAAACGTTGCGCCTGGCTAAAAAAGAAAAAAGTAAAATTCTTAACGTCTCCAGCGAACGTATCCGCGAAGAGCTCTTTAAGATCCTGGACAGTTCTGTGTCTTATGCTTGTTTAGTTAATCTGGATAAGCTTAAAATTTTAGAAATTATTTTTCCGGAAATCAAGCCGATGCGTAGAATCGGGCAAGGACCGTATCATCACCTGGATGTTTGGCAACATACCTTAGAAACGTTGAACCAGTTTGAATTGGTGATTAAATGGGCCAAGAAAAACCCTTGGATCGATGACTATCTTAAAAAAGAAGTAGCCGGTTTTCGTAAAATGTCCAGTTTATTAAAGTTGGCCTGTATCTTACATGACGTTGGCAAACCCAAGGCTTTGCGTAGGGAAAAGGGTAAAATTATTTTTCATGGACATGAGAGGATAGGCTTAGGCCTAACGCGTATAATTTCGCGCAGGTTAAAACTTTCTAACGAAGAGACCCGGGCTTTGGAAAAAATTGTGCTCTGGCATTTAAGGCCGGGGTATCTGGCGGATAATCCGCGTCCCAGCGCGCGGGCAATTTTTCGTTATTTTCGCGATACCGGAGATTGCGCTCTTGCTGTGCTACTGTTGTCTTTGGCGGATCAGCGCGCAACCAAGGGGCCTTTAACTACGGCAGTTTCGCGCCTGCGGCATGAGAAAATCGTGAGATCATTAATCCATAAGTTATTGAAACAAAAAGAAGAAAAGAAATTAATACGTTTTTTAAACGGCAACGACTTAATGCGAAAATTCAAATTGCCGGCTTCTCCTTTAATTGGCAGTCTACTTGAAGAATTGGAGGAGGCCCAGGCGATCGGCAAGGTCAAAAATAAATTAGAAGCTTGGCGTCTGGCGTCTAAATTAGTTAAATCTCAAAAATGAAGAAGCTAGTTGTTGTTTTAGTCATCCTGTTTTTAGTTGTTTTCGGTGCCACAACCTATCTGAACAAGGTATTTTTCCCCAAAAAAGTCAAAGCATTAGTTGTCTCGGCTTTAGCCAAACAGACCGGTAAGAATGTGTCTTTAAAATCCCTGGAGTTCAATATCTTTAGAGGTTTTATTCTGCGTGATTTGGTGATTTCCGACGGAGAAATCGTAATTTTAAGCACCCGTCAGGCAACTTGCGCGGTTTTTATTTGGCCGATCTTTAAGAAACAGATCATTATCCCCAGCATTAACCTAAGGACTCCCTATATTTTTCTGGAGCGAGGCGCGGATAATCGTTTTAATCTTCAGGATCTTTTTATCCAGCCCGATTTGAATGTCAAAAAACCCGATTTTAACGTCGTGGTTTTTAAGTTTACCATCAATGACGGTGATCTTGTTTTTCAGGATAATACGTTGGCAAACCCGTTTAAAAAAGAGATCAAAAACATCCGGCTTAATCTGCAATTAGGACTACCGGTAAAATTTAAGTTTAATTTTTCCGGAAAGCTTCTTGGCCAGTCTCCGGTTTCGATTAATGCTTCCGGGGAATATAAGATTTTTAGCCGGGAATTTGTGGGTAATTTCATATTTAAAAATTTATCCACCCGTGAATTCAGCCCTTATTATAGCAATCTTGGGGATTTGGTTTCCGGTTTAATCGATCTGCAGGCCAAGGTTAATTTAAAAAACAAACTGTTGCAGGTTGATCTTGTTTTCAGCGGGAATGATTTAACTTTGGTTAAAGACAGTTTGAGGGCTAAGCTTGATTCTAATCTGCAAAGCAAAATTAATTATAACCTGGAGACCAAAGAGCTTGATTTTCAAGGAGCCTGCGATATCTGGCAGGCGGATCTTACGGGCTTAGGATTTTTAGGACAGGTAAAGAATCTAAATGGTAGGTTTGTTTTTAATCAGCGTTCTTTGGTCGCCGACAGTTTAAATGTAGAGTTGATGGGGTTACCTTTTAAGATTAATTTGGGGATTAAAGATTTTAGCACGCCGGTATTAAATATAAATACGGATTTGGATCTCAGTATTTTGCCGGCGGTGGCCAAAGAGAAATTTAACTTTCCTTTGATTAATTCGGCCGTTGGACGGGCCTCTTTATCGATAAAGTTGCATCCGGATAACAAAGGCGCCTGGGTTGTGCGCGGGGATCTGAAAGTTGAGAATGCAGGTTTAAAGCTGGATAAGATAAATGGACCGATCGAAAATATCAGCGGCGTGTTGGGATTCAGCCAAGGGGGGCTGAATTGGGTTGATACAAAGTTTAAATATCAGGGGCTGGACTATGAAACCAGCGGGACATTATTCGATTTTTCTAAGCCTAGAATAAAATTGCAACTTTATTCCGACGACCTGTCAGTTAATGGTGATCTGGAACTATCGGAGAATAAAATTAAAGTTGATCAGTTTAAAGGCAAATATCTTAATTCAGAGTTTTCAGTCAGCGGCGATATTGACCGGACCGAACCGGCTAAGCCCTGGCTGGATTTAGCCGGTAGCCTTAATCTGAATTTGAGTGATTTGAATAAGCTACTGGGGAAGATCTATCCGGAAATAAAAAAATTTTCTCCTGTAGGCCAATTAGCTACGCAATTTGAATTTAGGGGCTCCCCGGTAGACTTTAAAGGTTGTTATTTGCAGGCTAAATCTACCAGTAACAATTTATCTTTGTATGGTTTAAAGTCGACTGAGTTATCTTTAGATTATTTACAGGAGCAGAGAATCGCTAAAATTTCCGCTCTGCGTATGGCGTTTTATGACGGATTAATCGAAGGCAGCGGCGCTTTGAATCTTGATACTCCCGAGTTTGTTTATTGGTTGGAATTAAAAGCCGGGGGGATAAGACTGGAAAAGCTTAAATTAGATACTCCGGCCAGAAACAGCGATATTGGCGGGAATTTTTCAGGTCAGGTCAAACTTAACGGCGCCGGTAATGACCTGAACAAACTTAATGCCGCCGGAAACCTTACAGTCAAAGAGGGAAAATTGGGAGGGCTGAATTTGCTTAAAGGTTTAGGAAAGTTCCTGTTGACTAAGGATTTGGGTAAAATTGAGTTTACCGAATGCGGCTGCGATTTTTTGCTTAAAGATAAATTTATTTTTACGGATAAATTCAAGTTGGTCAGCGAAATAGCTAACCTTATCGGTCCAGTAAAGATTGGTTTTGACGGTTCCTTAGAAGGCGCTTTGGATGTGCAGATATTAGATGAGATGATTCCTCTAAGCGGAACCTTTCAGGATGTGACTACGGCGATCATCGGTAAAGGAGGCAAGTTTGGGGTGATTAAGCTAGGCGGGACGCTGAAGGAGCCGAAGTATTCTTTTAAAACGGCATTAGGTAATATTATGCAGGGATTAACTGACGTGATCTTCAAAAAATAGCTTTTAAAAATGTGTTTTACGGGTAAAATAGAGAAAAGATGCCGTCGAATAAAATTTATCTTGAAGAAAAAGATATTCCTAAACAATGGTATAATCTGGCCGCGGATTTGCCTTCTCCGATGCATCCGCCTTTATCTCCGGATGGATCCAGGCTTAAGCCGGAGATGCTGGAACGTATCTTTCCCGGCAATATCATTGAACAAGAAGTTTCTCGTTCCCGCTGGATCGATATCCCTGAAGAAATTCTTAAGATTTTGACTTTGTGGAGGCCCGCGCCGCTACGCCGGGCTTTGGCTTTAGAAAAATATCTCAAGACACCCGCCCGTATTTATTACAAGGATGAAAGTGTAAGCCCCGCCGGTAGCCATAAGCCTAATAGCGCTGTCGCTCAAGCCTGGTATAATAAAAAATTCGGGATCAAGCGATTAACTACGGAAACCGGCGCCGGACAGTGGGGGTCGGCTTTGGCGTTTGCTTGCAGGATCATCGGGCTTGAATGCCGGGTTTATATGGTGAGAATCAGTTTTGACCAAAAGCCTATGCGGAAAACCATGATGCAGACCTGGGGAGCCGAGTGTGTGGCTAGTCCGAGTCCGTATACGGCTATTGGAAGAAAGATCCTCAAAGAAATGCCTCAGACCCCGGGAAGTTTGGGGATCGCGATTAGTGAAGCGGTCGAGGATACCTTATCTGATAAAAGCGGGAAGTCCCGTTATGCTCTAGGTAGTGTTCTCAATCATGTTTTGTTACATCAGACGATTATCGGGCTGGAGGTTAAAAAACAGTTGAAACTGGCGCGTGAAAAAAAACCGGATGTGGTTATCGGTTGTGTCGGCGGCGGAAGCAATTTCGCGGGAATCGCCTTTCCTTTTATTTGTGATAAAATTCATGGTCAGAAAATTGAGATTATTCCGGTTGAGCCTACGGCTTGTCCGACTTTGACCCGGGGGCCGTTTACTTATGATTTCGGGGATGTGGCCGGGCTTACCCCACTATTGGCGATGTATACACTGGGGCATAAATTTGTGGCTGAGCCGATTCATGCCGGAGGATTACGCTACCATGGCATGGCTCCTTTAGTCAGTCAGGCCGCGGCGGAAGGTTTGATTAAACCGCGGGCTTTGGATCAAATCAAGTGTTATGAGTCCGCTTTACTTTGGGCGGCGACCGAAGGGACAATCCCAGCCCCGGAGACATCGCACGCGATTGCCTGCGCGATCGATGAGGCCAAAAAAGCCAAGCGGGAAGGTAAACAAAAAGTGATTTTGTTTTGTTATAGCGGTCACGGGATGATGGATTTAGCCGGATATGAAAAGTTTCTTTCCGGAAAACTTACAAAATACGCATTACCTAAAAATAAATTAATGCGGTCTTTGGACGCGATTAAGAATTTTCCTAAAATAAAATGAAAAGACGATTAGGCAGCCGTCAGGTTTTTAGTAAACATAGTTTTATTTCGGCATTTTTATTTTTACTTCTTTTCGGTTTTAATTCTGAGGCAAACGCGGATATTTTATATCTTAAAAACGGACGGAGTATTGAAGGGGTAATTGTTAAAGAAGATGTCGATGGGGTTAATTTAGAAATGAGTTGTGGAATGGTGAAATTTTCTCAAGATCAGATTCAGGGTATTCAGAGATCTTCTGTCGAAGGCACAGGGTTAATTAAACAGAAATGGGCCCAGGAAGAAGAGGCTGCTCAAGCCAGGGCTAAGCAGGTTCAGGAGGCTAAGGAGCATGAGCCTAAATCGGCGGCTTTGGGCAAACAAAGCGGGCACGTGACAGTAGAGGCGATGTTGAATAAAAAAGTTAAAGCTAGCCTTCTTTTGGATACCGGAGCTTCTCTGGTAATTCTATCCGCTAAAATAGCCTCTAGCCTAGGATTTAATCCGGCTCCCGGGAACCCGGCGAATACTATAGAATTGGTTTTAGCTGATGGCCGCAAACTTAAGGCCAAAAAAATTATTTTAGATAGCCTTAGCGTACAGAATTCCGAGATCCAGAAGGTGGAAGCGGCAATTATCCCCGAACCGGAGAGCGCATCTTTAATCAATGACGGATTCCTGGGGATGTCTTTTCTGAAAAATTTTTCTTTTAAAATCGACCAAAAAGAGAATAAAATAATTTTGGAGAAATTGTAAATGAAATCTTTTACCGAATATTTGTATTTTAAAACCAGCCAAAAGCAGGATTTTATTAACATTACTCCTCAGGTAGAGGAGGTTTTAGCTAAAAGCGGGATTAAAGAGGGGCTTTGCCTGGTTAATGCTATGCATATTACCGCCAGTGTTTTTATTAATGATGATGAAAGCGGGCTGCATCGCGATTTTTCTTTATGGTTGGAAAAATTGGCGCCTTTTGGTAAAGATAAATATCAGCATAATCTTACGGGTGAGGATAATGGAGACGCTCATCTAAAACGCACAATTATGGGCCGGGAGGTGGTCGTAGCGGTAACTTCCGGAAAACTGGATTTTGGTCCCTGGGAGCAGATTTTTTACGGCGAATTCGATGGCCAGCGCAAGAAACGGGTTCTGGTTAAAATTATCGGCCAGTAACGAATTTAAAATGTGAGAAATATGGGAAATAGGATTTTAGTATTTTTGATGTTAGCGCTTTTTTTTCCGGTAATGGCCTTTGCTAAAACCGCCGAAGAATATAGCAACCAAGGGGTTGTTTACGCTCAAGGAGGCAACGATGCTTTAGCCATCATCGATTTCACTAAAGCGATTGAAATAAATCCCAAATTTGCTGAGGCTTATTATAACCGCGCGTTGGCTTATGATCGTCAGGGTAATTATGCTTATGCCCTCGCCGACTATGCCAGAGCGATCGAGATTAATCCTAAAGACGCCGAGATCTATAATAACCGCGGGATCGCTTATCATAACCAGGGTGATTTTGTTAAAGCGATTTCTGATCTTACTGCGGCAATCCAAATCGATCCCGGCTATACGGCAGCTTATAACAACCGCGGCCTTGTTTATGTTAAGCAGAATAAATTCACTTATGCTATCGCCGACTATACCCGGGCAATCCAGATCAATCCAAAGTTTGCCGAGGCCTATTACAACCGCGGTCTTGCTTATTATACGATAAAAGAATACGCTAAAGCCTGGGTAGATGTGCATGAGGCTGAAAAATTAGGATTATCGGTTGATCCTGATTTTATGATTTCACTTAAAGAAGCATTAGGCAATAGATAGAAGGTAACGATGAAAATTAAAAATACGGAAATTAAAATATTAATGGGTGATATTACGGAGTTAAGGGTTGAGGCGATTGTTAATCCCGCCAATAATCAATTATTGATGGGTGGGGGGGTGGCCGGGATAATTAAGAGAAAGGGCGGTCAGATTATCGAAGAAGAGGCATT
>Ga0172381_10007855_pt1 | contig 10500 bp, 20 predicted proteins | sample Leawel6488metaG_FD_119754 | JGI IMG/M metagenome (GOLD analysis project Ga0172381, IMG submission 119754) | Leachate microbial communities from a municipal landfill in Southern Ontario, Canada - Leachate well 64-88 metaG | ecosystem: Engineered > Solid waste > Landfill > Unclassified | place... | reverse complement strand
CTTGCCCTAACATCTTTTCAATACAAAATCTCTCCTCTTTTTGGAGGTGTTTTCTCTTGTTGTTTAACTTTTTCGCCATAAATACAGGATACCTTACCCTTCGTATTTAAAGGTGGGGAGAAGAAAGATGTTTTAGAACTTACTTCTACTTATTTAGATGCTATGACTGTAGATCAATTAAAAGATGAATTGGAAAAAAGGGAAAAACTTTTACAAGATTCATTAAAGGTTGACAGAATGAAGAATGAAGGAGAAAGATTGTTTTATTTTGATGATCAATTAGAATTGGCAAAAAGAATACCAGCAAATACTCCAGAAGAAGAGAAAACAAAAGAAGGTGTAGTAAGAATGTTTGAAAACTTAATTAAAGCAGAAAGAAATAAATATGATCCTGGTTCTGATAAGGGTCAAAGATATCAACTTCATGATTTTGGCAAAGAGAAAATTGAGAAAATCAAGAAATTAATTGAAGAAAAGCAAGGTCAGTCAATGGAATAATAAGTAAAATTTGACTTTATTAAAAATTTTGCTATTATAAAACAAGCTCGGAGACGGGCTTGTTTTTGTATAATTTAATGACAAGATCAATCAAAAAAGGAATATGTGTGGATGAAAAACTTCTTAAGAAAATAGAGGGTAAAAATCCACTTAATACACCCATGATTAAAACATGGAAAAGAGCATGTCAGATTGCACCTGAGATGGTTGGTTTTACTTTTGGTGTTCATAATGGTAAAAATCATATTGAAGTCCTTGTAACAGAAGACATGGTTGGTCACAGACTTGGAGAATTTTCTCCTACAAGAAAATTCATAAAGCATGGAGGAAAAATGCAGAAAGAACTTGAGCAGAAGAAGAAAGAAGCTGAAATTGCTCAAGCAAAGACTGCTTCAAGTACAAGTGAAAACAAAAAATAATTAATCCCATGAAAGCATTTTTAAAAAATTACAGACAATCCCCAAGAAAAGTTCGTTTAGTAGCGGATTTGATAAAAGGGAAAAATACAGATAAGGCTATTTTTATACTTGAGACTCTTCCAAAGAGGGCTAGTGCTCCACTTTTAAAACTTTTAAAAAGTGCTGTTGCTAATGCAAAGGAATCAGGAATAGAAAATCTTTTTATAAAAGAGTTACGAGTGGATAAAGGTATTGTAATGAAAAGAATGATGCCAAGAGCAATGGGAAGGGGGGCAAGAATAAATAAACGCACTAGTCATATTACCCTCTTGCTTAGTGAAAAATTAGAAAATAAAAAAAATCAGATATAAAAGTAAAAAAACCAAAAAAGAAAAATGAGTAAAATTGTCCACCCATATGCACATAGACTTACTATTTTGAGAGATTGGAAATCTCATTGGTTTGCTGATACCAAAAAATACAAAGACTATTTAAAGGGAGATATCCTTATTCGTAAATATCTTGATAAGAAACTAAGAGGTATGTATGTTTCTTCTGTTGAAATTGAAAGAAGCCCTAAAGCTACTCGCTTTATCCTTAAAACATCCCGTCCAGGTTTGATTATTGGTAGAAATGGTGAGGGTGCTACAAAACTCAAAGAAGGTATTTTAAAAGAAATGCATAGGTTAAAACTTCCCAAAATTGATGATTTTAAACTAGAAATAGTAGAAGTAGCTAATCCAGAAGCAGATGCTTCTATTGTTGCCTATATGATAGCAGAAGGTCTTGAAAAAAGATTGCCATATCGTAGAGTAATCAAACAGACCCTTGAAAAAGTAATGTCTGTTCAGGGGGTAGAAGGAGCAAGAATAGTAGTTGGTGGTCGTTTGGGAGGAGCAGAGATTTCTCGTTCTGAAGAATTAAAACGAGGATCTATTCCACTTCAGACTTTTAGAGCAGATATTGATTTTAAAAGAGAAAGAGCAACCTTGCCTTATGGAACCATTGGAATAAAAGTTTGGATTTACCGTGGCAAGATATTTTCTGAAAAGCAAAAGCAGGATAAGTAAAAAAGAATTAAAATATGTTAATACCAAAAAAAGTAAAATTTAGAAAATGGCAAACAGGGAGAACAAATAAAAAGAAAATTACTCCCGAGACAAGAGGAATTAAACTTTCCTTTGGTTCTTATGGATTGAAAGCAGAGACTTTTTCTAGAGTAAAATCAAATCAAATTGAATCAGCCAGAAAAGTAATTGCTCGCACTCTTACAAAAACAGGGAAGTATTGGATTCGTATTTTTCCTGACCGTCCCTTTACAGCAAAGGCAGCTGAAGTAGGAATGGGTAAAGGAAAAGGAGATCCACAAGGATATTGTGCAGAAGTATTACCTGGAAGAATTATTTTTGAAGTAGATGGGGTAGAAGAAAAAATAGCAAAGGAAGCACTTAGAAAGGCAGGGACAAAACTTCCTCTTAAGACTAGAATTATTTCTAGAGTATAAAAAAAGAATATGAAAAAGAAAAAAAATAATTTAAAAGAAACAAAAATAGAAGACTTAAAGAAGCGACTTCATGAACTGGAAGAAAAAAAAAGAAATTTAAAATTCAAAATGGAAGGAGCAAAGTCAAAAAATGTCAAAGAAATGATGACCTTAAGAAGGGAAGTTGCTAGGATTCTTACTGAAATAAATTCTAGAGAAAATAAATAAATATGAAAAAAGAAAATAAACAAATTTTAAAAGGGGTAGTGATTTCAGACAAAATGGATAAGACTGTTGTGGTTTTAGTTTCTCGCTTTGTTAAACACCCAAAATATGGAAAATACTATAAGATAAATAAAAAATATAAAGCACATGATAATGATAATAAATACAAAATAGGTGATAAGGTAGAAATTGTTTCAACAAAACCAGTTTCAAAAGATAAGAAGTTTATAGTAATTTAATAAAAATATATGATACAACCAGAAAGTTTAGTAAAAATAACAGATAATGCGGGGGGAACAGTTGGAAAAGTTTTCAAGGTTCTTGGTAGTTCAAAAAAAAGATATGCTTCTCTTGGCGAGAAGGTAATTATTTCTGTTAAGGTAGCAAGTCCTCGTAAAGCAGTAAAGAAAAAGGATGTGCATGAGGCTGTAGTAGTTCGCACTCGTCAAGCATACAGAAGAACTGATGGTTCATATATTCGTTTTGATGATAATGCAGTAATAATCTTGGAAAAAGGAAAACTTGATCCAAAAGCTGGGCGTGTTTTTGGTCCTATCCCAAGAGAAATAGCAGAAAAAGGGTATCAAAAAATAGCATCACTTGCCCCAGAAATTATTTAAGTTAAAAATAAAAACATGAAAATAAAAAAAGGAGATACAGTAATTATATTAACAGGAAAAGATAAGGGGAAGAAAGGAAAAATTGTCCGTTCTCTTCCTAAACTTAAGAAAGTTGTGGTAGAAGGTGCAAATATTACAAAGAAGCATCGTCGTCCTAAAAAATCAGGAGAAAAAGGCTCTATTGTAGAAATAGCCATGCCTATTCATGTTTCCAATGTTAAAAAGAATAAGTAAATATATATATGAAACACCAAACAGTAAAAGAAAAAGAAGCAGAGAGTTTTTTGAAAATGAAAAGTGATTTTCATTATAAAAATTCTCTTGGGGCACCAAAAATAAAAAAAGTAGTAATTAATACTAGTACTGGTACTAGTTTGAAGAAAAATAAAGATGTAAATAATTTTATTATTGATAGATTATCAAAAATCACTGGTCAAAAAGGTGCTGTAAGAGGAGCAAAAAAATCTATTTCATCTTTTAAGATTCGTCAGGGAGACCCTATTGGAGTGGTAGTAACACTTAGGGGGAAAAGGATGTATGCTTTTTTGGAGAAATTTTTTAATGTTGCTCTTCCAAGAACAAAAGATTTCAGAGGTATAAATAAAACTGCAGTAGATGATATAGGTAATCTTACAATAGGGATAAAAGAACATACTATATTTCCAGAAACAGTAGATGAAGATATAAAAGATGTTTTTGGTATGTCCATTACTATTGTTTCTACCGCAAAGAGCAAAAAAGAAGGTTCTGTCTTTTTTGAACTTCTTGGGGTTCCATTTAAAAATGGACAAGAAAGCAAAAAATAGAAAATTAAATTTATTGACTATATCATTAAGATTTGTTAGTATGTGACTAAAGAGGAAAAGTTTCGTTGATCCGTTTTTCTCCTTTAATTCTTATATATTAAAAGGATTAAAGAAAAAAAATGTGATATTGCGAAGCAATACCTCTATTTATTAATATGGCAAAAACATCAGTAATAGCAAGATCAAAAAAGAAACCAAAGTTTAGCACACGATCAAAAAATCGATGTTTTCGTTGTGGTCGTGGAAATGGCTTTATGAGAGATTTTGGTCTATGCCGTATTTGTTTTAGGGAGGCTGCAAATGAGGGTCATTTACCAGGGATAAGAAAATCTTCTTGGTAAGGAGATAATATATATATATGGATCAAATAGCAAATATGATAATAATTATGAAGAATGGAAGTAGGACAGGTAAAGAATCTGTTATTTTCCCATATTCAAATATGAAAAATGCTATTGCGAATTGCTTAAAAAAAGAAGGATTTATAAAAGATTTCTCTAAGAAAACAAAAAAAGGTAAACCTGTTTTAGAGGTTGAACTTCTATACAATGAAAGTAAACCAAAAATCAATGAAGTAGAGAGGGTGTCAAAACAATCTCGTCGTGTATATTTAGGAGTAAAAGAAATACATTCAATTAGAAAAGGAACTGGGCTTTTAGTGCTTTCTACCCCAAAAGGTATTCTTGGCGGTTTAGAAGCAAAAAAAGAACAAGTAGGGGGGGAGGCTTTATTTAAAATTTGGTAAAATATATGAGTAGAATTGGAAAACAAGAAATACAAATACCGAGTGGAGTAAAAGTTTCAATGACTGGAGGTATTTTAGAGGTTTCTGGTTCAAAGGGAACTTTAAAGAAAAGTTTTCGTGATGATATAGTTATAAAAATTACCGATACTGTTATTACACTCAATGCAAAAAGAAATGATAAGTTTTCCAAAGCACTTTGGGGAACCTATGCTTCACATATAAAAAATATGATAAAGGGAGTAGAAACCCCTTATGTAAAGAAACTTATCCTGGAAGGTGTAGGGTTTAAATCAGAAGTAAAAGGAAAGGAAATTCATTTTGCTCTTGGTTTTTCTCATCCTGTTATAGTAAAAATTCCAGAAGGTATTACTCTTACAGCTGAAAAAAATAACATTACTGTTACAGGAATTGATAAAGAACTTGTAGGGAGTTTTTCAGCCCAAATAAGAGCACTGAAGAAAGCAGAACCTTATAAAGGAAAAGGAATGAGATATCAAGATGAAGTAGTAAGAAGAAAACAAGGTAAAAAGACTGCATAAATGAAATAAATTTTATGAAGAAAAAAGATCAAAAAAGAAAAAGATTAAAATCAAAAATAAGAGTTAAAATTCATGGAACTCCATTGCGTCCTCGTTTATCAGTTTTTCGGTCAAATAAATTTATTTATGCTCAGATTATAAATGATGAAAAAGGAAATACTTTAATGGAAGCAAGTGATCTTAAAATACAAAAAGGTACAAAAGTAGAAAGAGCTAAAGAAGTAGGAAAAATGATAGCTGAAAAATGTAAAAAAGCAAACATTACTAATGTCATTTTTGACCGAAATGGATTTAGGTATACTGGTAGGATAAAAATAGTAGCAGATACAGCAAGAGAAGCAGGATTAAAATTTTAATATAAATATATGGAAAAAAAAGAAGAAAAAAGAAAAGGAGGGCGTCGTAAAGATTCTGGGATGAGAGTAAAGCCTGAATTTGATCAGAAGATCATAGATATTAGAAGAGTGACTAGAGTAGTTGCTGGAGGTCGCAGGTTTTCTTTTAGTGTGTCTTTGTTGGCAGGTGATAGAAAAGGTTCAGTTGGTCTTGGTTTAGGTAAAGCAGGGGATACATCACTGGCAATAAACAAGGCTTTAAGGAATGCAAAGAAAAAAATGGTAAAACTTAATCTTACTAAAAATATGTCTATTCCTTTTGAACTTAAAGCAAAATTCGGTAGTGCAGAAGTTATGTTAATACCAAATAAGGGTAAGGGATTGGTGGCAGGAACTGTAATGCGTGATATTGCAAAACTTTCTGGAATGAAAGATGTTACTTGTAAGGTTATTTCAAGCACAAAAAATAAACTAAATAATTCAAAAGCAGTAATGAAAGCACTTGCTCCCATCTCTTCAAAGTACTCAAAACCAGTTTCATCAAATTCAGATGAAAAAGTAGTAAATAAATAAATTATATGCAAATACATAATCTTAAAAGAGAACATAAAAATAAAAAAGATAGAATTGTTGGTCGTGGGGGAAAACATGCCAAGACTTCTGGTCGTGGAGGAAAAGGGCAAACTGCTAGAGCAGGAAATAAAAGACGACCTGAACTTAGAGATATAATAAAAAAATTACCAAAGAAGAGAGGGTATAGATTTAACTCTGTAAAGAGTGATATAATTATTTCTCGTGAAAAGGTTTCTTCCAAAATAGGCGAGAAAACAAGTTTTTCAAAAATAAGAAAGGATCTTGGTATAAAAGGTAAAAAAATAAGAATAAAATAAACAATGAACTTTGCTCAGAAAATAAAAATGATATTTACAGATTCTTCTCTTCGTAAAAGAGTGCTTTTTGTATTATTTGCTTTGATGATTTTTAGACTTTTTTCTTCTGTGCCAATTCCTGGAATAGATACAGTAGCACTTAGTCAATTTCTTTCCAATAATCAATTTTTTGGTATTTTAAATCTTTTTTCTGGTGGAGGGCTTTCAAATCTTTCAATAATAATGCTTGGAGTTGGTCCATATATTACAAGTTCTATTATTATGCAACTTCTTACTATTATGGTACCAGCTCTTAAAAAACTTTACCATGAAGAAGGGGAAGCAGGAAGAAAAAAATTTACTCAATATTCTAGACTTCTTACTGTTCCTTTGGCTGCCATACAGGGATATAGCCTTTTGGCAATTCTTGAACAACAAAACATTTTAGTGAATCTTACAACTTTTGATCAAGTTATGAATATAGTAATAGTAGTAGCAGGGGCTATTTTGACAATGTGGCTAGGTGAACTCATGTCTGAATTTGGAATAGGAAACGGAGTTTCACTTCTTATTTTTGCTGGTATAGTTGCAAATCTTCCTACTGAGATTAGCCAACTTGCATTTGCTTTTGAAGCTTCTCAAATACCAGTTCTTCTTGCCTTTATTGTAGTAGGAATACTGGTTATAGCAGGAGTAGTAGTGGTAACAGAAGCAGAGAGACCTATTCCAGTTACATATGCAAAACAGGTCCGTGGTATGAAAATGTATGGAGGAGGTTCTACCTATATTCCTCTTCGTGTAAATCAAGCAGGAGTGATACCTATTATTTTTGCTCTTTCAATATTGCTTTTTCCACAGATGATAGGAAACTTTTTAGCAAATGCTAGTAATCCGATTGTTCAAAAAATTGCTGGAGTTCTTTCATCTTTTTCACAAACATCATTTTTATATGGAGTATTATATTTTATACTAGTATTTCTTTTTACATATTTTTACACAGCAGTTACATTTGATCCTGAGGCACTTTCTACTAATCTTCAGAAAAATGGTGCCTTTATTCCAGGGATTCGTCCAGGAGGATCTACTTCAGATTATATTTCAAAAGTATTGAGTCGTATTACATTACTCGGAGCTATATTTTTAGGTTTTATTGCGGTTCTTCCTCTTATTACTCAAGCTGCTACTGGAATTACAGCAATTGCTCTTGGTGGTACTGCTCTTCTTATCGTTGTTTCTGTTGTGCTTGATTTAATTAAGAAAATTGATGCACAGGTTTCAATGAGGGAATATTAAACTTACTCTTCAAGCCAATCTTTGTATTTTGCAATTACGATATTTACTACTTCTTCTAGGTTGTTTTTATTTGTGTCTATTATTAAATCATAATTACCTGTATCAGTGTGAATTACACCGTAGTATTCTTTATATCTTTTTCTTTCGCTTTCTAAGCGTTGAATAATCCTTTTATATATTTCATCTGCATTTTCAGATTGCTCACTTTGTTTTCGTAACGAATTTTCTTTTATATTATCAAGTATTCTTTCCTTAGCTATTTCTGGTGGTAAATCAAGATATACCTTAAATGATTCTGGAATAAAATGAAAGGCAAGACGAGAATCTATTACAATTTTATCCATCCTACCGACTTTTCTTACTTCATCATCAGTCATCTTATCAATTTCAAAATCAGTTTCTGCTCTCTTACTTACTTCATTCACACTTATCCCAAGTTTAAGACCTATGTTCCTAAAAAAATCACCTGCAGAATAGTGTTTATAGCCAAGTTTTTCTGCTACTAATTTTGCTGTGCTAGATTTTCCACTTCCTAGGGTGCCAGTAATTGATATAATCTCTTTTTTCATAAGTAACATCATCATATTACAAAAACCTTGATTTTTCAAGATAAATTTTGTATTCTTTTCTATATGCAATCACAAACCTATGTATTTTTTGGAATAGTGGGTTCTGGAAAAGGAACCCAAATTAGTCTTCTTATTGATTATATAAAAAACAAATTTAATCAAGATACAGTATATGCATATCCTGGGGCAGAATTCAGAAAACTAATTGAAGGGGGGAGTTACACAGGGTCCCTTGTTAGGGATTCGGTTACAAGGGGAGAATTACAACCCGACTTTCTTACTAATGCGATATTTACAAATATCATAGCCTCTACTCTTTCCAGTGAAAAAAATCTTGTTGCAGATGGATACCCAAGAACAGTAGTTCAATCAGAGACATTTGAAAAGATGATGAAGTTTTGGAAAAGAGAGGATATAAAGATTATATATATTGAAGTAGGAAAGGAAGAGGCAATGAAAAGAAATCTGCTAAGAGGTAGGCATGATGATACAGAAGAAGGACTTGCAAAGAGATTTGATGAATATGTAAACAATGTAGTTCCTGCTATGGAGTATTTTAAGAACAAAGAAGGGTATAGTATTTTAAAAATAAATGGAGAACAGACAGTAGAAGAAGTGCATAACGACATATTAAAAGCACTTGGATTTAATTAAAATGGAGACAATCATAATATCATTAGGAGGTTCGCTTATCATTCCTGATTCTATTGATATTGATTTTTTAAAGGATTTTAGAGAACTCATAATTTCTGAAGTTGAAAAAGGAAGAAAATTTGTAATTATTACCGGCGGAGGTAAAATCTGCCGTAGATATCAAGATGCAGGGAAGGAAATAAAAAGAATGAGTGAAGAGGATCTTGATTGGCTTGGAATTTATACAACAAGATACAATGCAGAATTTATGAAAATTCTTTTTGGGGAACTGGCAGAAGAAAAAATTATTCTTGACCCCACTATTTTTTTTGAATTTAAGAAGCCAATAGTGTTAGGTGGGGGGTATAAACCTGGTAATAGCAGTGATTTAGCAACAGTTGTGATTGCTAAAAACATTGGAGTAAAAAGAATTATAAATCTTTCAAACATTGATTTTGTTTATGATTCTGATCCGAAATTAAACAAAAGTGCAAAGAGAATAGAAAAAATATCTTGGGCAGAATACAGAAAAATAATTCCAAAAGAATGGAATCCAGGACTTAATAGTCCTTTTGACCCCATTGCTTCAGAAACTGCCGAAATGGAAGGAATTGAGGTGGTGATAATGAATGGTAAGCCGATAGATAATTTAAGAAATTGTATTCTTGGTAAAAAATTTAATGGAACAATAATTAATTAAGAAGTATGTCAATAATAATAAAAACAAAGGAGGAAATAGAGATATTAAGAGAAGGGGGAAAAAGACTTTCACTTGTTCTTAATAAAGTGAAAGAAAAGGTAATGGTAGGGGTTACCACAAAAGAACTTAATGAATATGCAGAAAAACTTATTAGAGAAATGGGAGATGTCCCTGCTTTTTTGCATTACAAACCTAGTGGAGCGGATAGAGAATACCCTGCAAGTCTTTGTGTTTCAGTAAATGATGAAGTTGTTCATGGAATTCCAAGAAAGGACAAAGTATTAAAAGAAGGAGATATTGTGTCCATTGATTTAGGTCTTAAGCATGAAGGACTTTTTACCGATATGGCTATGACTGTGCCGGTAGGAAAAATATCTTCTTCACTTGAAAAACTATTAAAAATTACCAAGTCTGCTCTTCATGTAGGTATTGATAATGCATTAGTAGGAAAAAGGGTAGGAGATATAGGGTTTGCTATAGAAAAATTTGTAAAGCCATACAAATATGGAATAGTGGAAGTCTTAGCAGGACATGGGGTGGGAAAGTATGTTCACGAAGATCCTTTTATTCCTAATTTTGGCAGAAAAGGAACAGGTGAAAAACTCGTTTCAGGTATGGTTGTTGCTATTGAACCAATGCTTAATCTAGGCACAAAGAATGTGAAATTACATTCTGATGGATATACTTTTGTAACTGCAGATGGTAAACCAAGTGCTCATTTTGAGCATACAATTTTAATTGCAGATAAAGGACCAGAGATTTTGACTGATTATTGATGTGTTCTCTG
>Ga0172381_10007853_pt1 | contig 10504 bp, 9 predicted proteins | sample Leawel6488metaG_FD_119754 | JGI IMG/M metagenome (GOLD analysis project Ga0172381, IMG submission 119754) | Leachate microbial communities from a municipal landfill in Southern Ontario, Canada - Leachate well 64-88 metaG | ecosystem: Engineered > Solid waste > Landfill > Unclassified | place... | reverse complement strand
GCCTTAGCTGCCTTTCTTGCTTTAAGAGCCAAAATAACTTTTGATATTATAGCCCTTGCATCATCTGGATTTTCCTCAAGAAAACTACCGAACGCTTCACCGAAAACCTCTTCAACAGCACCTCTTGCTTCCACAGAACCAAGCTTTGCTTTTGTCTGTCCTTCAAATTGTATTTCTCTAATTTTTACAGAAACGACAGCGGTAATACCTTCAAGCACGTCATCTCCAGTAAAGTTATCTTCAGATTCTTTTATTAAATTATTTTTTCTTGAATAATTATTCAAAGATCTAGTGAGAGAAGTTTTAAAACCTGTAATATGTGTTCCTCCTTCTGGAGTTTCAATGTCATTGGCAAATGCCATAATTCTAGAAGAAATATCGTCTACATACTGCAAAGACACCTCGACTGACTCAACACCAGTCGCTTTCTTTTCTATATAAAAAACATTTTTGTGAATAGGTTTTTGAAATTGGTTATAGAACTTAACAAGAGACAAAAGACCCCCTTCAAAATAAAAAGATTGAGATGGTGCTTCTATTCCTATTTCTGAAAGATAAAAAGCCTCTTTGTCATCAATTTTTTCTGTATTAGCTCTTGCGTCTATTGCAGAGATTCTCAAGCCCTTTACAAGATATGCTTGTTGTCTCATATGAGAGACGACCCTATTAAAATCAAAAACAATCCCCTCCTTAAATATTTCTGGATCTGGTTCAAAAGTAACTATTGTTCCATGGTTTTCAGTCTTACCGATTTTCTTTACTTGGGCTTTTACTTTGCCTCTTGCATATTCCTGCATGTAAACGGAACCTTCTTTGTGAACTACTACTTTCATATAAGTAGAAAGCGCATTTACAACTGAGGCTCCAACTCCGTGAAGTCCTCCAGAAACCTTGTATCCAGTGCCTTCACCTCCGAACTTTCCTCCTGCATGCAATACGGTCATAATGGTTTCAAGTGCAGAAACTTTTGTCTGTTTGTGAACATCAACTGGAATACCTCTTCCGTTATCTGTAACTCTTACTCTATTTCCAGGCAATAAAACTACTTCGATGTGATTACAAAAACCACCCATGGCTTCATCACGAGAGTTGTCAAAAATCTCTGTTATAAGGTGATGCAAACCGTCTGGACCAGTAGTACCAATATACATTCCGGGACGCTTTCTGACCGGCTCTAGACCCTCAAGAACTTGAATCGAACTGGCATCATAATGAGCTTCTTTCTTTATCTCTTTTTCTGGTTTTTTTGACATAAATTGTAAACGTTTTTAGATTTTTATGTGTAGATTATAACAAATTTTTCACACAAAAGAAAGGAGAAATTTTAGTCAAAAACCGACAAAATCTTCAAAAATGAGTGAATTTTAAAGGCTTTTATTTGTCTGCAAAAATGGCCAGTCTTTTCCAACCATTTTTAAACATCTCTAATTCAACAAATATATTTTCCCCACCTTTTTCATCTGGCATTTCAGGATCGTGGTAATAAAAACCTTTCAATTTATTTTTATAATCTTTTTCATAACCAATAATCACAATGCCATGATGTCTATTTTTCTCAGTAAAATATTTATAGATTGAAACGATAACAGGTACACCTTGATCAATACTTTTTGATATTTTTTCTACACCCTTATCAAAAAACGTATCGGTATTTTTGCTTTGACTCATTTCGCCGTTTTTGACATTTACATCAACAGCTTTAAATTCTTGAGAATACCCAAAGATTCCATGGTTGCGCAAAAGTCTGATAATCTCATTGTGTTTCCAAAATTTTCCATCCCAAGCACCGACATATACTCCTTCTTTTATCCAATCGTCAGCAGGAATTTTTTTTACACCCAAAAATTCAGCAACCATTTTTACAGATACAACCAAACAGGAATGGGCTTTCCATTCAGAGTCTAAAACATCCACGCGTTGTGAATAATATGGCACTTTTAATTTCATAACTTTATGACTTTTTATTTTATCTTACCTGCCAGCCTACATTCGCATTCATTTTTTCTGTAATTTTTGACATGATCAAATTTATTTCGTCATCCGTGAGTGTCTTTTCAAAAGACTGAAATATCAAACGATACGCATAAGAGGTTTTTAGAGATCCATCTGGCATTGTCTTAGTAAATACATCAAATAATCTACTCTTAATCATTAATTCGCCAGATTCATTGGCAATAATTGAAAACACGTCTTCTGACTTTGTTCCTTCGGGTGTAAACACGGCGATATCACGAATCATGAATGGAAATTGAGATATCTTCTTATATTTTTTGTTTCTATCTCCTACCTCAGAAAAATCGTACTCAGCAACTTCTGGTAATTTTTCAGTCATTTTTTCAAAATCAAATTCAGCAATATTTTCTTCTTTATTTATTTTTTGCAATGAAAAACTGAGCTCGTCAGAAAGAATTTTCAACACTGAATCTAAATCTTTTTTATCAGTAGTTTTTTTAGAACCGGGAGTTTGTATACCAATAACAAAATGACTATATTCTCCTTTTGCGGTAAAAATATGTCCGAATTCAAAAATTTTAATTTTAGGCATATCTACAAGCTCAGCGTGCCATGTATTAAAAATCAAACATTTATCTAAACCGTCTTTAAGATTTGATCTTAAAAATTTTCTCTCTGGAGACATAGGATTAATAAGCTCAACTTCTCCTTTGTCGGTAAAAGAATAATTTATTACTTCTGAAAAACCTTGCCCATAAAGAACTCTTCTAATTTTTTCTTTATACGCATAACCTTTGTCTATTTTTACTTTTTCTGCTGTTTTAGGCACAGAAATATCTAAGATTTTTTCATAACCATAAACTCTCCCTATTTCTTCAGCTAGATCTTCCTTTATTCTTAGATCCAATCTTTCGTCTGGAACAGTAATAACAAATCTTTCTGAGTTATCAGACATTCTTCTATAACCAACAATATTTTTAAATCTTATCGAATTTTTTAAATCCTCAACAACAACCTTTCCTGTCGCCGCTGTGGCATGAATAATTTTTCCATCACCTAAATAAAGTCCGCAGTGATCTACACCCTCGGAAACATCTGCACCAGGTAAAAATTCTACAGTTTTGAAATATATTTTTCCATCGCCTGTATTAGAAAAGATAACGTCACCGGCTTGTAAAGCATTTTCTTCAATTTTTCTGCCATACATATATTGGTCTACGGAAATTCTTGGTATTTGAACTCCGAATTGCATAAAAAGATAACTGACAAAACCAGAACAATCAAAATATTTTGGTGCGTCATAAGATATGCTTGCTCCAAGTTTATATGGAATACCTAAAAACGTAGGTGCTAGTTTAACGACTTCATCTATCGGTTCAGCTTTTTTCCATTCAAAATTAAATCTATCAAAAATATTTTCAATATCTTTATCATTTATTTCTACACCGACTATTGAGCTTGCCTCTTTACTTGATATTCCGAGTTTGAATTTATTTGCTCTTCTTGGATAATTATCAACAACCTCTCCAACTTTTATATTTTCTGTATGAGCAATTTCAACTATGATTTTTGTAAGAAGATCCATAGCTTCACCGGATATTTCTGGCGTTAAATCGTTTTCGTATCTTTTTGACGCATCAGTTTGAATTTTTATTTTTTGTGCAGTCTTTCTCACTAAAACTGGATTAAAGTTTGCAGACTCAAGAATTATATTTTTTGTATTTACATCTAGCTCGGCGAAATTACCTCCTTTTATACCCGCAATAGCTAAAGGATTTTCTCCATCAGTAATAAGCAAGATATTTTCATCTAAATCAACTTCTTTTTTATCTAAAGTTATTATTTTTTGCCCTTTAATAGCATTTTTTACAACTATTTCTGAAAGAATTTTATCAGCATCAAAGGCATGCATTGGCTGGCCGATTTCGAGCATAACAAAGTTCGTAGCATCAACGATATTGTTTATTGACCTCTGTCCTAACGTTTCAAGTTTTTCTTTTAACCAGATTGGTGATGGGCCTACTTGTACATTCTCTACCACTCTTCCAATATATCTTCTGCAAAGTTTTGGATCTTCGATTTTAACAGAGAGATTTTTTGATGTTTTTGAAACGATAAAATCTTTGAATTCTCTTGAATACAAATTTGGTTTTATATTCGCCAAAGTACCAACTTCACGAGCAATTCCTCTGTGGCACAAACAACTATGATTGTTATTTGGCAAAGTTTTTACATTAATAACCATATCATTACCAACTTTTTCCGCCTCTTCCACTTCCATTGAATGCATAGTCAAAAGATCCTCTATCTTTTTAGGATCAGGTCCTTTACTATTAAAATATTCATTTAACCATTTATAGGAAACCTTCATTTTAAAATTGATTAACTAATCTTAAATCTCCAGAATAAAACAATCTTATATCATCAATGCCATATTTCATCATTGCAAGTCTTTCAACTGAGCCTCCGAATGCAAAACCTGTCCATTCATTTGTATTTATACCGACATTATTCAAAACTTTTGGATGAACCACTCCGGCACCCATAACCTCTATCCAACCTGTACCCTTACAGATGGGGCATCCCGGCTCTCCTCCCTTGCATTTAAAACAAGAAATATCTATTTCTGCTCCAGGTTCAACGAAAGGAAAATAGCTTGGTCTGAATCTTACATCAACGTCCTTCTGAAAAAATTTATCAAAAAATTCATTCAAAACAGATTTTAATGTCGCTAAAGAAACATCTTTGCCTACGTAAAGACCTTCAAATTGTTGAAACTGCATTTCATGTGTAGCGTCAGTTGCCTCTTTTCTGTAAGTTTTTCCTGGACAGATAATTTTAAAAGGTGGCTTATTATTTTTTTCCATATAATGCACTTGCATCGCACTTGTTTGAGTACGCATCAATTTTCTTTCTACGCCAGGATAATCTTTGTTTGGTTTAACCCAAAAAGTATCCTGCATATCGCGTGCTGGATGATCTTTAGGAACATTTAATGCATCAAAATTGTAATACTCTGTTTCAAGTTCTGGACCGTCGGTAAGAGTAAATCCCATTTCAAAAAATATCTTATTTATGTCATCTATTATTCGAGTAATTGGGTGTACATGTATGTTTTGCTGTACTGAATCTTTTTTGTCCATATTCTTATATTATACTGAAAATCGAAAAAAGGGAAATAATTAATTGATAGTTTTTAGCAAAATACTAAGGCTAAATTTGATTAAATATTGATTATCAATACAAAAAATTAGACAATTTTTTGTATTTTTTTAAACTATACAAAATGATAAAAAATGATATATTCTATACATGATACTAAGTTCAATTATGTATATTCTTTTGTTTTCTTCACTCTATTTCGAAGTTTTTCTTCTAATAACATACATAGACAAGAGAAAATCAATAAAAACAGAATATTTAGAAAAAAAAGGAGACACTTGGCCATCTGCCACTATTATTGTTCCCTGCTGGAATGAAAGTAATACTGTTGTCGCCACAATAAATTCTCTATTAAATTTAAATTATCCAAAAGACAAATTAACCATAATGGCCGTGGATGATGGTAGTACCGATGATACTTTGAAAATATTGCAAATTTTTAAAAACAATCCTCAAGTTAAAATTCATCATAAAGAAAATGGGGGTAAATTTACCGCACTAAATTTTGGTATCGAAAATAGTAATTCCGACCTAGTAGGATGTCTTGACGCAGATTCATTCGTAGATAAAGACGCCCTAAAAAACATGATTCCCTATTTTGAAAACCAAAAAATAATGGCAGTTGTGCCAGCCATAAAAGTACATGAAGCAGGAAATCTTTTGCAAAAAACACAAAAAATAGAATACGATATGGGAAGCTTCATGAGAAAAATGCTTACATATTTAAATGCACTGCACGTCACTCCAGGTCCTTTCACAATCTTTAGAAGAAAAGTTTTTGAAAATATCGGTAAATATAAACACGCATATCTTACAGAAGATTTGGAAATGGCACTTAGAATGCAAAAACACAACTATAAAATAGCAAATAGCCACAGATCTTTTGTTTTTACCGTTACCCCAAACACCGTAAAAACTCTATACAAACAAAGATGCAGATGGGCATATGGTTTTTTCAAAAATTCAATTGATTACAAACACATGCTTTTTAAAAAAGAATACGGCAATTTAAGCTTCTTTATTTTGCCATTTGCTTTAATATCAATTGTTTCTACACTCTACTTTGCAGTAAATTTTGTCATAGCAAATGTAAACAACGTATCAGAACAAATAACAAAAATAAAAATGGTTGGCTTTTCTTTTGGCGGAGTAAATTTCGACTGGTTCTACTTAAATACTGGCGTAGTTTCAATGATTGCTATATTTACCTTATTGATTACACTTGTATTGCTTTATTTATCAATAAAATTATCAGGAGAAAAAATAAAGTTGAAACCAGAGTTGTTTTCATTCTTATTCTTATATGCTATACTTGCACCGCTTTGGTTGATAAACGCTTTATTTAATACATTATTTTCAAAAACAATAACATGGAGATAAAAAACGAAAGAGAAAAAACAGATTGGTTAAGATATTTTTACACCTTTGTAATAACCGCTTTAATATTTGCCACCGCTGTATATATTAGCGATTATTTTAGCAATAAAAAAATCGCCCAGCTAAAAACAATGGGAGACAAAATATCTTTAGATATTATTTCATCAGAAACTCAATTTTCACTATTGGCAGAATCGTCATGTAAAAACATGGGAGACAACACTCTATCAAAAGAAGTCGGCCAACTTGGTGATAAGCTTTCTTACGCAGAATCAAAAATAGGTTCTGATAATATTGATTTTCAAAATCTTAAAACATATTATTCCCTACTTGAAACGAAGGATTACTTGCTTATGAAAAAAATAAGCGAAAAGTGCAAAGACAAAACAGCTTTCATACTATATTTTTATTCAAACAAAGATACTTGTTTAGACTGTCAAAATGAAGGATACGTGCTTACAAAATTACATGAAATGTATCCTCAAATAAGAATATATTCATTTGATTATGATTTTGATATACCAACTATCTCAACTCTAAAATCAATATACAATATAGAAAACAAACTTCCAGCAATGTATATAAATGGTAAAGTCGTGTACGGATTAAAAACGATAGATCAAATAAAAAAGATTATTCCTGAAACAAAAATCTGGGATAAAGAGGCCCTTGCAAGCAGTACGAAGCAAACATCAAATTAACATTTAATGTGGCTTAAAACGCTGTATAAGCCCAAAAAGAACCTATTTACACTGAGACTAATTAGATAAACAAACCCCTATAAATAGGGGTTTGTTTTTTGGGTCACCTCACAAACTTAGCTACTACAGAACCAAGTGCTTTTCTACCTCGTTTACACTCATACAGAAAAACCTTTCAAGTCCGGACACGAGCAAAGCAGTTAGCTCGTTTATCTGTCTCAAAGATAAAACCCTTTAATTAAAAAGGGTTTTATTTTCTGAGCCACCTCCCAGACTTGAACTGGGGACCTTCGCTTTACAAAAGCGTTGCTCTACCAACTGAGCTAAGGTGGCATATTTAATTTTACTAGCTACTTAAAACAATACACGAAATCAAAATATCAACTCCTTGTGCATACTAATCTAGCAAAAAAATGTAAAAAATACAAATATTTTACTAACTATTATCTAGGCAAATTTTTATCGTGGAGAGAATCTTTATACTCTGAAACTTTCTTAATAAAAAAAGATACTGAGTGTTTGTGTATATTACTTGGTTTTTGAGGGCTTAAAAAAAAGGCTGGTTGTTTACTATCAAATCTTCTTTTCAAGAAAATAATTTCTCTCTTTATAAAATCGGCAATAATTATCGTTAATCTATGAAAATTCTTGAATTTTATTTTTGAAGCGACATGTTTACTCTTACGAACTATTTTATGACAATGTTTATCGTTCTCACAAACTATATTTGATATAAATTCATGATGATGAAAAGATACACCAAAATACTTCGTCGCAAACATTGCGACCAGAGAAATTAAGGATAAATAAAATATAGTTATAACCATTTCAATTAATAATCTTAAAAACCAAATAATATTGACCTATTTAGATCAATATTATTGATTAACAGAACTAAATTGAGCAAACTTGTGCACTTTTGTTTTCACCTACACTGAAGCGTACAAATCTAGATACTTCGATCTTTTCGCCAAATTTTTGTATAGCATTTTGAATAAGAGTGTTTACTGTCAAACTTGGATCCTTTATAAAATCTTGTTCAATTAAAATTCTCTCTTTAAAGAAAGCATCCATCTTACCTGTAAGAATTTTCTCTCTCATTGCCTCTGGTTTATCTTTTACTTCATCTGCAAGAGCATCCAAAACTTTTGTTCTTTCTTCCAAAGAAACGTCCTCCTTCTTGATATATGCTGGATTAGTTGCTGCTATTTGCATAGCGATATCATAGGCTAGTTTTTGGAAATCTTCATGTTTAGATACGAAGTCTGATTCACTACAAAGTTCAACAAGAACTCCAACTGAACCTATTCCGTGGACATATGATACTATTCTGCTTGATTTAATAACTCTATCAGCTTTTTTGGCTGCAGTTTCAGCACCTTTTTTCTGAAGATAGACGATAGCTTTGTTCATATCTCCTCCTGCATCTTCGAGAGCTTTTTTACATTGCATTATAGAAATACCTGTTTTTTCTCGGAGTTCTTTTACTAATTCCATTGATATATCCATGATAAAAATATTTAATTATTTTAATAAGAGCTTTTTTAAACACCCTTCGCAATAATAAACTGCAAAAAGGATTTTATGCTTTAGCTGTTTTTCCAGCTTTATATGATTTTACTATTTCTGACACAAAAAATGCAATACTTGAAACTGACGCATCGTTTGCAACAATAGGAAAATCTATATTTTTTATATTGCAATCAGTATTAGCAAGAGCGATAACTGGAATACCTGTTTTTTTAGCTTCAGCTACAGCTATAAATTCTTTCTTTGGATCAATTACAAACAAAGCCTTAGGAGCATCTTTCATATTTACGATTCCAGAAAACATTGCATCAAGATTGTCTATTTCTCTGTCGATAAGTAGTCTCTCTTTCTTTGTATACTTTGTTAATTCACCTTTTTCTTTTTGCTTTTGTAAATCTTCAAATTTAGCAATTCTCTTTTTTATTTCTGAAAAGTTTGTTATTGCACCTCCAATCCATCTGCCGTCTACATAAGGCATATCCACAGACATTGCACCGATTTTTATTGAACCTCTTGCTTCACTCTTTCCTCCAACAAAAAGTATTTGTTTACCTGCTTTAGCAAGACTGGTAACAAACTCTTTAGCTTTCTCGAGTTGTTCATTTGTCTTTTCAAGATCAATAATTTCTACTTTGTTTTTAGTTCCGAAAATAAATGGTGATGTTGAAGCATCTCTTCTTGATTTTTGATAACCAAAGTGAGCACCTGCCTTGAACATTACGTCAATAATATCGTTATTTTTTGATTTTTTTTCTTCTGTCATAAGTGGAAAACAGTCTATCAGAAAAAAGGCTTTTAAGCAACCTTTTTATTCATCATCCCCTTCTGAATCACCTGCTTGAGGTTTACCTTCATTTTTTACAATATAATCAATAACATCTGCAGCTCCATCTCCAGCTAATATATTTTCAATATTGTACCAAGAATGTTTTACTCTGTGATCAGTAACTCTGTCTTGCAAAACATTATAAGTTCTAATTTTTTCAGATCTATCTGCAGTACCTATCTGTTCTTTTCTTTCTCCTGCAAATTTTTTGGCATCTTCTTCTTCTTTTTTTGCTTCCAATTTTGCAATCAAAATCGACATGGCTCTTTCTTTGTTTTTTACCTGACTTCTTTCAGCTGTAGAACGAACATCCATGTTTGTTGGCAAGTGTACAATTCTTACGGCGGTTTCAACCTTGTTGACGTTTTGACCTCCGGCTCCTCCCGAGCGTGAAGTTTCTATCAGTAAATCTGAAGGTTTAATTTCAATTTTTGACTTCTTTCTTATAGGTAAAATTGCCACTGACGCGGTCGAAGTGTGGACTCTTCCTGATTTTTCTGTCTCTGGAACTCGTTGTACTCTATGAACTCCAGTCTCAAATCTCAATTCTTTATAAACATCTTTTCCTCTTATTTCAATTGAGACTTCTTTATATCCGCCTTGTGCTGATCTTGATTCGTTTACAAAAGTAAATGACCATTTTTTTAATTCACAAAATCTTTTATACATTTTAGCCAAGTCTTCGGCAAAAATTGCAGCTTCTTCTCCTCCTACTCCTGCACGAATTTCCATAATAACTTCATTAGGAAATTTTTCGGCATCATCATCTACTGTCGTGATACTTTTCATTTGTTCGAATAGATTTTGCTTTTGCGATTCAATGTTTTTTATTTCTTCATCAGCCAGAGAAAACATTGCTGGATTCTTCTCTGCCATTTTCTTAATAGATTATGCCTCATTTTTCAAACGACCATCTTCTTGAGCTACAAAAGTTGTGTTTTTGTTTTTTATATAT
>Ga0172381_10007852_pt1 | contig 10504 bp, 27 predicted proteins | sample Leawel6488metaG_FD_119754 | JGI IMG/M metagenome (GOLD analysis project Ga0172381, IMG submission 119754) | Leachate microbial communities from a municipal landfill in Southern Ontario, Canada - Leachate well 64-88 metaG | ecosystem: Engineered > Solid waste > Landfill > Unclassified | place... | reverse complement strand
CCGATGACACGCCGCATTCTAATTGACGACATCCGGCGTTTCAAGGACGTCTTTGGGTTAGATTACCAATCTCCCAAAGATGACACCGAGGTCGTCGCTCGTGACTACAACGCCGGGGTTCAACTTCTTGCAACCAACTCTTGGGACGAGCTCTATCTCGACCACGATCTCGGCGACCACTCAAAGACCGGGTACGACGTCATGTGTTGGCTAGAGGAACATTCCAACAGGCTCCCACCGAAAGTGTTCTTCGTCAGCGCTAACCCTGTCGGCGTCGAACGCATGAAGCGGGTGCTAGAAAGGATGAAACAATGTCCTACGACGTCAAACTCGTCGACCCAATAACACGCGAAGCTCTTCATGTCGAACATCCCCACCACATCACCGGCGGTACCTACTGTCTCGGCGGAACAACCAAACTCTGGCTCAACATCACGTACAACTACGCCAAACACTTTTCGCGTGTGTTGCCCGAGGGCGGCATCCGGTCGCTTTACGGCAAAACAGGCGCTGAGACAATCCCGACACTTCGCGAAGCAGCAAAATTACTTGGCGACGACGTCGACCCCGACTACTGGGCATCTACCGAAGGAAATGCCAAAAGAGCGCTACTGCAGTTGGCAACGCTCGCAGAAATGCGCCCCGATGGGGTGTGGGAAGGAGACTAGATGACCGGCACCGAAATGGTCGAAAAATTCCTATGTCCTGGGTGTGTCGCCGGCTGCGACACAAAGTGCGGCAAATTCAAAACCGGGAATCACGGCTTTAGCACCCAGGGTTACTTCGATTGCGAAGGACATGTGCTCGGGACACACAGGCTAGGAACCGGGAGTTTTGCGTTGGGAATGCCCCGAGGTTTCCAGCGCCCGCCACAACTCAACGGAATCGAGCATACGAACAAGATGTTCATCTACCTGGCCCCCCGGGGTTGCCCGATGCCGGACATGGACAACTTCAACGTGCCGACGTGGGCAATGGAGAAAGAAGGGTTCCTGTTCTTGCACGTCGTCAGTCCTCGAATCAACTACATGAGGACCTTCGTGCTCGAAAGCCGAACGTTCGCAGAACTCCCTCCCGGCGTAGTTAACGTTGCGGCGTTCTACGACGAGATGGACTGAAACACCAAACAAAGGAGAATCCGATGACCGAAGAAACCAAGATCGAAGAACCGAAGCCCGAAGAGACCGGCGCATTCGTTGCGTCCCTGCGGCGCAACAACAAGCAGATCAAGGACGACCGCGCCGCGGTCATCGCGGAAGACGCGCAGATGACCTACAAGCGCGAGGTCGAGAACCTCGTCATGGCCATCAAGCGCATGAAGCGCGAGCGCGAGAACATGCTCGATCTCTCGCCCGAAAACACGTTCTCCCTCATGCTCGGCAAGAACTTCGACGGCCCGAAGTTCGTCGAAGTCGACACCAAGCTTGCCGTCGACATCCGCAACTCCGAGATCAAGCTCGAGCTCATGCAGGAGCGCTACGCGTACCTGTTCGGGGGTGCGTGATGGGAGGAGGAAGCTACAGCTACGACAACAGCGTCCGAAGCCGCACCGACAAAGGGTGGGCCAGCGAGAACCTGATCCGCGGCCACGGCATGACCGTGCCCACCGGCTACAAGGTTGCGACCGCCAACGCCGTATTCACCGAAACCTCGATCAACAACGCCATGTCTCCCAAAGGGGTGAAAGTCCGGGAGAGCAGGGACTCGGAAGAACACCCCGAGTCCCTGGCGATCGTCGTCGCCCTCGACGAGACGGGATCGATGGGGACCGTCCCACATCACCTCGTCAAAGAGGGACTTCCGAACTTGATGGACAAGATTCTCAAAGCGGGAGTTCGAGACCCACAGGTGCTCTTTCTCGGCGTCGGCGACCACGAGTGCGACGACGCGCCGCTGCAAGTGAGCCAGTTCGAAAGCAGCGATGAGTTGCTCGACAAGTGGCTCACCAGCGTCTATCTGGAAGGTAAGGGTGGGGGGAACGAAGGCGAGAGCTACGCCCTGGCCTGGTACTTCGCGGGGCGTCACACGGCGATCGACTGCCATGAGAAGCGCGGAAAGAAGGGCATCCTGTTCACGATCGGCGACGAACCGGTACTTCAAAACTACCCCGCCCGGGTCCTGCAGGGCCTCATGGGGGAGGGGCAGTACAGCGATGAAACTGCATCGACGCTGCTCGCAAAGGCACGCGAAAAGTACGAATGCTTCCACGTGCACATCTCCGAAACCGGCGCGGGGTCGATGCGGTCGACTGTCGACGGCTGGAAACAGCTGATGGGCCCCGACTACCTCCTGGTCGCGAAGAGCCACACGGAAGTCCCGGAGCTCATCGCGGCGGCGATTCTCAAGACCGTCTCGGCGTGGGCGGCGCCGGCGGCCAACGTAGCACCCGCGGCAACCCCCACCACTCCTGATCAGATGCTCTAACCAAACCCACGAAACCCGGGCGCAACAGAAACGCTGCGCCTGGGTTCCTCCAAAGGAGACAAACATGCACGCAGTGATTGGCGCCCTCATGGGGGATGAGGGCAAGGGCAGGGTCGTTGACTGGCTTTGCTCTCGTTCCCCTTCTCCTCCCGGCGTCGTTCGCTACTCCGGCGGCCACCAGGCCGCTCACCGCGTAGTCGTCGGAGACAAAGAGCACGTCTTCGCCCACTTCGGAAGTGGGACGCTCCGCGGAGCTCCCACCTATTGGTCTAGTTACTGCCCCGTCGCTCCAGTGCATCTCATGAACGAGTTAACCGAGCTGGAACGCGTCATCGTCGAACCCCCCAAACTGTACATCGACGGCCACTGCCCCGTGACAACACCGTACGACGTGGCGTGGGGCCGGTGTGAGCAGACCATCATGAAGCAGCACGGCTCATGCGGCATGGGAATCTACGCCACTTGGAAGCGCGAACGTGATGGCTGCCACTTCTTGTTCGAAGACACGCTACATCCTGAGATTGCGCGGATGAAGCTAAAACAGGTGAAAGAGTACTTTCGGGGAGTGCTAGAGGAGTTCCTGGAAGAGCAATTCGTCGAAGACTGCCGGCTAATCGCCGACTACGTTCGATCGGGGGCCTTTCACCTGGCGTATGGAATCGACGACTTCGACGTAAAACCGCGCCGCGCACTACGCGATCAGAACTTGATCTTCGAAGGCTCGCAGGGACTCCTGCTCGATCAGTCCTACGGCTTCTTCCCACACGTGACCCCGTCGAACACCGGAACGCAAAACGTCGTCGAAATGCTAGGCCCGGAGATCACTCCGGAGACTTGGCTCGTCACTCGCGCCTACTCCACACGCCACGGTAACGGCCCGTTCATCCCGTTCGAAAGCCCGGAGTACGAGATCAAGAATCCGTGCGAGAAGAACGGCGACGACGGTCCACAGGGGAAATTCCGGACGGGACCGGTGTCTTTGGAGTTACTGCGTTACGCAGTAAAGAAGGACCCGTTCCTGCGCAAACACGGCGTCGATAACGTCGTCGTAACCTGCGTCGATGTTCTACAGGGGAAAACACCGTACTTCATCGACGACGGCGGAATCTACGAAGCGCGAAACGTCGAAAAGCTTCTGGGAATGATTAAAGAGGCGACGGGAGCAAAGACACTTTGGACAAGTTCGAGCCCGAACGGGGAAGTACCACTACGGCGAATCTAACGACAAAAAGAAAAGAGATCACGTCTTAAACGTGGTCTCTTTTTTTGTCGTTGCTACCTATAGCGATTTGAGACTTTTCTTCGCCGACTTCGGATGCATCTCCACCACGTATCCCTGAGCACAGGAGAGCCGGAACGCCTTCTTGGTTCCGTCTACAAATGTAAACGTCACCTCAGCGCCGTCGGGGATTTCATGGACCGGCCCATCGCCGACGCGCCACGTTATTGAAGGCTGCACTTGTTTCTTTTTGGTCATCGCTTCTCTCTTTCTGGCGGCCCTCCTGGCCGCGTACAACGTGCAACTAACGGATTGGGCGTAATCTTAGCATGAACGCATCCAAGATAGTCCTCGACACAGACAGTACAGAACGGGTGCGCCGGTACCTCTAGCCTCGCGTCAATAACTTCGACAGCTGCGACTGCTAACGCCGCTACTTGTATTAGCCTTCTTCGTCGCTTATCTTCGCTTCCCATCGCCCCCATTCTTCTTGCCCACGCATTGTAATCGGCGATCATCTCATGCCAATCGCCCGGTAACCACTGCGCGTCGTCAAATTTCCCAGACCACTTCGCGATCTGGCGGTCGCGTTCAGCACTGATATCTTCTAGTATCTTCGTTCTCATCGCCACTCCCAACGTGTGTAGTATCCCGGATACGCGCGCTTCGCTCGCCAGAAGTAGTACAGCGCCCGGATGAAGCTCTCGCCGAAATAACAAGTCTTCAGAGTGTCGTACCCGCTGAGTACGACGATCTTGTGTTTGTGGCCCATCAGTCTTCCACTTCTCGTGCGATCCACATCCTTTTAAACATTCCCGCCACACGCATCTGGTTCAAAGTATTGAGGCCCAAAACATACATCCGAGGAGTAGGATTGTTAGACCGACGATCGACGAGCGCAAAGAGATGTCGATGCTGCATTCTTCCCGCCTGCAACGCCTCTTCTCTCTCATCGTGTCTGAAGAACAACTGTTTCGGTGTTTTCATCGTACCTGCCTCGCTAAGCAGAAACGGGTTCTGCGTGGCTTGCGCTTCACAACGCGAAGCGACTCTCCCAGGAACGTATCGCCCTTGAGAAAACAGGAAGTAGTGACGTCGTCGAGACACCGACACGCTTTTCCACAGTAGCGCTTATCCCGAGAATCGATGCTAACATCCACCGCCACTTTGACTTTCATCGTTCGTACTCCTCCTTATAGAGCTGCATCAGTAAGTTGTAAAGCCGGTACGCGTATTTTGTTTTTGTCTCGGGAGTTCTTGCCCCACACCAATTGTCCCAAATGGTGCCGGATTCGCCGCAGCCACGCGCAGTTCGTAGATATAGGGGGCAATCCTTACAGTCGTCACTGATCGCAGAAGACGAGTCATACAACGCGCAGAGACCGCACTGGAGGCTTCCCCTCCCCTGTTTCTGTCCCCGCTCCGGCGACCACTTCGCACAGGACACGGCCAACGCAATCGCCGGCCGCCATTCTACCGGCGTATCCCGCAAAAACTCTTCTGCCCGGTCGTCGTCGGCGACTTGGCGCAGTTGTTTCCAGGTCGGTTTTTTCATGGTTTAACCTCCTTGATCTTCTTCTCAAACTCAGCGTATGTCATCGAATCGCCGACCTTTCCGGCGCCGGTGAATATGAACTTCCCGCGTGAAAAGTGAACACACTTTACCCCTGTCTTCTTCTTCCGGCCCGTGTAAGGCACGTAGGTAATTTCTTCGCAACCGGTGCCTTCGCAAGACAGGCAAACGACGGGCTCGCCCTTAACTTCGCAACACCCCTCGTAAAGTCCGGTACCAGAACACGACGAGCACTGCGCATTGACGACTGTTCGAATCATTTCGCTTTCACTCCTAAATCGCGAAGCAACTTTTTGACTGCCTTCTCCGCCGCCATTTCCGCTGCAATCCTATAATCTCGGTCCCCGCCAACTTCCGCCTGGATTTGGCGGCCAAGGGAGACCAAGCACTCAAGTCGATGCTTGAGTTTGTCGTAGTTCGCTGACAGCGGCAACGGCGATTTCTTCGCTTTCTTCACCGCGTTGCGCAGCGGTTTCAGCGCCTCATCGGCGATCTTCTTCGCTGCTGCGTCTACTTCGCGGGAATACCCCGTACACTCGCACGCGTGTCCCGTGTAATCACAGAGATAGGGACCAAAGGGTTTCCGCCGGTGATGTTGTGACTGTGCGTGACCGCACTTACAACGTGTTGTCATCTATTCCTCCCTCGAAACAGTCTTGTTCATCCCCATAATATGAAGCTGCACTTTTGTAAACTTGGTACGGTAATCGATGAGCTGAACCGCAAACTTCTCCGCCCAAGAACGCAAATCCTCGTCGCAATAACGAAGGTCCATCGGCGTCTGGTTATCTTCTGAGATTACCGTCTGCATAAGTACGCGGTTGAGTTGTCCAATGGGCACCTCCTTGGCGAGATCGTAGAAAAACGACGTCAGCGTGTTGAGAATATCGGTGTCTTTAGGCATTATCTTTTACCTCCTCCAACTCCTCAAACCACTCCCCGTCTTCTTCAGAAAGACCGAAAGCAGTTAGCGCCATTACTCGTTGTCTGTCTTCTTCATCGAACACTCCGGGAACTCCGAGCTGACCCCGGAGAGTTGCGATCATCGAAATCAACTGTCTTCGACTGATGTCTTTGGACATGCGTTGCTTGTGCAATTTAGCCACCTACCCTCCCCCGTATCTCCTCGATACGTTTTGCAATCTCCAAGTCGCCCTCGTAAGAGCATGTGGCGTAGAGCGTTGGGTCAAGGCCCTCGGAGATGGGCAGCTTAAAGTTCTTCAAGTTGTCCACAACGCGGAGCAGGTACTTCATGTCTTCTTTGAAAAAGAGGATTTGTACGCCACGGCGACAGTAGGCTTTGTCGAGTTCGTCGTAGGTTGTGGGCATCTATACCTCCTTACCCGCTTCTTCCAGAACACCGAGAGCCTCTGCAACCTTGAGAAGACGCAGATGTCCCTGAGCCTCGTGGATGTGCCCCCGCAGATTGGCCTTCTCCTTTTTCGCCTCCGCAAGTTCTTTATCTGAAGCCGCGCGCTCCTCCACGTACGCCAGAGAATCTCGCGCATCGACTTCATCTAATATCTTGGCGATCTTGTCCGACACGGTCTCAAGCATCTCGGACAACACGGACGTATCTGTCGACTCAATCACGGCGTCGATGTCTTCACGCATGCCCTCCAGAGCTTTACGAAGTTCTTCCGCCTCTTTCCCCGCACGCGGACTCATCTCCAGTTGCCCCTCCAACTCTTCGACCCGTTCTCTCAACAACTCCGACTCGTCACAGCCGCAGGGTTCTTTAGAATCGCTCATGTGTAATCCTCCACCGTAACCATGTCCTCGACACGTACGAGCATTGCTTTTTGATTCCCAACGTTTTTCCCGTTACACCCATACTCTCCGCAGTCTTGTCCTGTCTCTGCCCCGTCGATGAACGCCATCGCTTCGTCGAGATTATCAACGATTTCTGAGTAAAGATCGTCATCGGCGCCTACGTAGATGACGACGTATTTATTCTCCATACGTTGCCTCCGGCGCCTCTACGCAAGAACACGTCTCCGTGTCCTCAACGATCTTGTACGCAAACGCCGACATCAAGAATGCCAGCGAGAGCAACATGAGCAGGGCTACAACCATTAACGCCTTGAAGAGCCAGCTATCCATCAGTTTTCTCCTTAGTCTTTCTCTTTCGAGAAAAGTTCTGTCTTGGGGATATCCTTGTTACTGCTTAACAGCGCAACTAAGCTCTCGCGCCAACTAGTAAATCCATTTTTCTTGTCGCCCTTCCAATCCTCTTCCCCGATCGCCTGCCGCATGACATAATAAATCTCCCTAGGCCCTAGGCGAGACAATGCAATCAACGCCACCAATTTATTTATCCGATCTGACCCAAAAACTCTATTATCAATCCCCCTCCAAGTTACGAGTGTCTCCTCGGAACACTGTTCCAAAATTGCACAGAACATAGTTTCCGCTTGATCCCCATCAAAACTACCATCCGCGATATCGAATGCCGCTTTAACGAGAGAATATTGTTCTTCGACAGACAGCGAACGAAGAATCTTCTTTTGCTTTTTAGGCATGTTAATCTCCTTGTTATTGTCTCGTACCAAAAAAGAGAGCCGTCTGCGCAACGCGGCTCTCTAAAAACGCTACCAGAACTTCGCTACGAAGTGCAGAACAACGTAGATAATCCCGCCCACAATCGCTAACCAGAAGAGTATGAATAAGCACATCGCAACTACTAAGCCCCATCCAGCCATGCGTCGTTTTTTCATTTTAACAACTCCTCAGCTTCGCAACACCGACACGGCGTCCCGTGCCGATGTGCATCTGCGTCACAGTCCCAATTGTCGCGAATACTCTTCGCAAACTCTTTGAGCTTCGTAAGTCCTACAGTTTCTTCTACGCGGTCTTTATAGTTGTTCGACCTTATTCTCTCCAGTTCTCGTTCACGACTTTCCAAACGCTTTCGCGTCTTGTCGTGATTCGCGGTCTCTTCGAGAAACCGACGCTCGAGCCGGGCGATCTCAGGAAGCTTCGCCTCGGTGCATTCAGGGCACTCAACAGTTCCACGCAAGACTGTGTCCTCAGGCAATTCTGAGGACACGGTGGCGCCGCAAGTGAAACAAGTTAGCTTCATGTTTCCTCCGGCGCGTTGTAAGTAATCTTCGACGAATCACACGCAGGACACAACATCCCGTCGACGAGCTCTGCTTCTGACTCCCCGGTCTGTCCGCAAGCTTCACACTTCCAGGGACCAGACTTCTCGTCCTCTTCTTCTGTGTCCTCGTCTTCTGCGAGCGCCTCCACAAGTCTCAAGCGCTGGAGCAGCAGCTTCCTATTCGTGTAGTCGTCGCTGGCGTTGTATATCGCCTCGTCGGTGAGCTCGATCGCCTTGAGAATCGCCTCGTAGCGCGTTGGCGGAGCCGCCGTCTTCGTGGTCCACATCTACTTCGCCTTTTGTCCTTTCCTTCGCAATCTTAATCCCTCTGTCAGGATCATTCTTACTAAAGAAGAACGCCCTATGCCCCCACCCGTCTCGGTATTAACGCAATCTAATTCGGCGTCTAATTGTTCTAATATCTCCGGGGACAACGAGAAAGACACACTTACCGTGGTTGCATGTGTCCCTTTTTTTTACAACCATCACTTCGCCTCCTTCGGCACGATGATCGGTCTCGCGCGCAGCGTGTCGCTGCACTTGATGAGCATCAACGCCTTGTCCTCGAACTTCAGGGCCCGCGTCTCCTGTTTGGTCTGCTCCCCCAAGTACCCTTTACGCCGTAACGCCTTCAGATGATCGGCGACACCGTTCGTAGAAACAATGCCCATGTACTCGCCGATCTCGCGGATCGACGGCTGGTAGAGGCGTTCAAAAGTGTATTGGACGATGAAGTGCAGACATTGGAGTTGACGTGGAGTTAGGTCATGCGAGTAACTCTTCAACAAATTTCACCTCCTTGTCCCATGCACACAACACGTAGTAGAACTCGCCGAAAGGCGCAGCGGCGAGCAGGATGGGGTCGCCCTTACGGGTCTTGAAAAGCGCAGTAGGAGCGACAACAGAGAGGACCGGAGACTGAAGCTCGGGCTTGTCGGAGAGAGCCCGTCGATAGACCGCCGTAAAGGCCATTACTTCTCTTACGGCCTCTTCCGGCAGTTCCGGGATAAACTCTCCTATCCCCCGATGCTCAACCTTATACTTTTCGCAGATCTCTTCGATCCTCTCTTTTGTCGTCGTTCGCCACGGGATCGACGCCTTGAGCTCTGGATACTTCTTCCGTGCTTCGAGCATGATGATCGCATGATTAATTTCGAGCGGAGCTACGCGCTTCAGCGTTTCTTTCCAGAACCGCTTGCGCTCGCGGAGCTGTTCTATTTTCACATCGATATCGACGAGAGAAACGTTTGCACCGGCTTCGATAAACTTGATGAGATCAGCCGGGGTTATCTCGACCCGTTTGTCTTCCGGTTCGCTCTCCCCCAAGTTTACGAAGCGCGCAGCGGTGACCGTCACCCCGCCGCTCAACGGCATCCCAACGCGCGTCGTCCGAAACCACGGAGTTTCGGTGCCGTCGTCGGTCATGATGTACGCCGAGTGTTTGGGTTTGAGTTTCAAGAGCCGTCGTAACCATTGCCACATCACTTCACCTTTTTCTTTCCCTCAGCCAAGATGAGAACTTGAGAAATCTGTTTAAAGTATTCTCGTGCCGCTTCGAGTTGATGTTCGACAGCTTCGTTGGGATCGTCGGAGTAAAAGTGATCGGTCCAGTGACACGCTCCTCCCATCGGAGGAACCGCCTCCGGGTCGTCGTCGAGAAGACAATGGAAAGGAGCTTTGCCATCAGACGTGTAGAGTTGGAGAGGACCTCGAAGCAACATACAGTGCCATCCCAGGTTCTCCCAAACACGAACAGTCCAGGTCGCCGGCTCAGACATCAACGCTCGCACTTTTCGCGCGGCGTCAGTTGCTTGTCGTCTTGTTTTCATCGGTCTTCTCCTCTATCCTGTGACACGCCTCGATAAATCCCTCGCTCGATTTTTGAAATCGCTGCATCAACGCGTCTATTTCTTTGTTGAGTTCTTTCATGCACCGCTTATGTTCTTTGTGATCTTCCCAGGCCCGGCGAATAACAAAACCCAGACAGAAGACCTGAAAAGCGACGAACACCCAACCGACGACGTTTGCCCAACCCGCGTTGGGGTCGACCCCGAAGCGGCTAACGAGCGGATCAAAGAGAAGGGCAACGGGAATGATCCCGCCCCAGAAATACCAAGGCCACGATTTGAAGAACTGTTTCATCGTAGTATTGCCTCCACGTTTTCAATGTGTTGGTTAACCATCT
>Ga0172381_10007851_pt1 | contig 10505 bp, 5 predicted proteins | sample Leawel6488metaG_FD_119754 | JGI IMG/M metagenome (GOLD analysis project Ga0172381, IMG submission 119754) | Leachate microbial communities from a municipal landfill in Southern Ontario, Canada - Leachate well 64-88 metaG | ecosystem: Engineered > Solid waste > Landfill > Unclassified | place... | reverse complement strand
GTCACCTCAAGGGCAATGTTGAATGCCATCACGGCCTCTTCGAACATCCCGACTTCTACCAGGGCCATTCCCTTATTGAAGAATGCCGGGGCATAATTCGGGATCAGGGCAAGGACACGGTCAAATGCTTCAACCGCTTCCGGGTACCGGCCCAGCCGGGCCAGGGCAAGCCCGCGATCGTACTGAGTCATTGCTACTGAGGGATTGAGTTCGATTGCATGGTCGAAGGCCGCAACGGCTTCAGCGAACCGCTCAAGACTGGCAAGAGCCGTGCCTTTGCTATGCCAGTTCTCCTCGGACTCCGGCATGATTGCAACGGCGGTATCAGCAGCCGAAAGCGCCTCCTCATATCTCCCGAGATTATTCAAGGCAAGCGATTTATTGAGAGCCGCACCGGCAATAGTCCGGTCGGATTCGAGCGCGTGATCGAATGCTTCTGCCGCTTCCTGGTTGCGCCCGAGTGCCATAAGTGCCATCCCGCGCTGGAAATGGGCTGGGGCATGCCGGGGTGAGAGGGCGAGGCAACGATCAAATGCGGTGATTGCATCATTCTGGCAGTCCAGCTGCATTAGTGCAAGGCCATGGTGATAGAAAGCCATCGCATTGCCCGGATCGAGATTTTCTGCCTGATCGAATTCCGGTAGTGATTCGTCGAACCGTGAGAGTTCAACGAATGAGAGTCCCTTGTAATAATAGGATTCCGCGGAAGTCTGATCCAGCCGGATGGCATGGGAATACTCTTCGAGAGACTCTTCGTGCAATGAGAGATCCGACAAGGCCCGTGCCTTGAAATAATGGGCCTGGAAATTGTTGGCATTCTCTGTTATGACCTTGTCGAAATCATGAATTGCATCCCTGAATTTTTCAAGATGATACAGGGCAATACCCTTGCGAAGACGGGCATCCGTGTAGCGGGGCTTGAGCTGGAGGGTCTTATCAAAAGCAAAGACCGCGTCGCTGTACCGGTTCAGTTCTGCATAGGATTTACCTTTGTGATAGAATGCAAGGGCATTTTCAGGAGCATAGATGAGCGATTTATCGAACGCTTCGAGTGCATCCTCGTGCTTTCCGAGTTTTTCGAGAGCAATTCCCCGGTTGAAATGACCGGGGGCATTGCTGGTGTCTTTTGAAAGGTTCCGGTCAAACGCAGCAAGGGCGTCGGTATATTTTCCTGTCTTTAAAAGGGCCAGGCCGAGATAGTAATAGGCCTCGGTATATGCCGGCTCAATCTCGATTGCACGGGTCAGGGAGATAATTGCGTCAGGGTACCGCCCAATCTCATTGAGGGATTTTCCCTTGTAATACCAGCCCGGTGCAAAATCCGGCAGAAGCAGGAGGGTCTTTTCGAAGCTGGTAATGGCATCGCGGTGATCCCCGAGCTTTGCAAGAGACAGTCCTTTGTGGTACTGTGCTTCACTGTTCTTCGGATCGATCTCAAGGAGGATTTCAAAGACGTGAATCGCACCTTCGAACCGGTTCACCTTCTCAAGTGCCAGGCCTTTGTACTGGAATGCCTCGATACTCCGCTGGTTTAGCGATATGGCGTTGTCGAATGCATCAATAGCATCCTGGTACCGTCCCATGTCAAAGAGCGCCCTGCCGTGCCGGATCCAGCCCGGTTCATTGTCCGGCTCGATCTTGAGGGATTTGGTATACGCAATAATGGCATCGTCAGTCCTGCCAATCTGGACCAGTGCATCTCCCTTCTTCATCCAGATCTCGCTGAGCGATGGATTGATGTCAAGAGCCCGTGTATAGGCGCTGATAGCATCCTGGATCTTGCCGAGATCATACAGGGCATGGCCTTTCCGTACCCATCCGTCAGCAAGGCCGGAATCAATCTCAAGTGCCTTGGTGTAAGCGTTGATAGCATCCAGTTTCTGGGAGAGGCTTGCATAGGCATCGCCTTTCTGCATCCAGATCTCGATCAGGGTAGGGTTGAGCGAGAGGATCCGGTCGTCTGTGTCGATCACTTCGGCAAACCGCCCGAGAGTGGCGAGCGATCTGGCCTTGCAGATCATAGCTTCAATCAGCGAGGGATTGGTCGCAAGGCTCTGGTCGAGAAGCGGGATGGCTTCTTCATGGCGCGATACTGCAGCAAGGGCAATACCCTGGTACATGTATGCATCGGTCAGGGTGGGATCGAACTTCGTTGCCTGGGCAAAGGCTGAAATCGCATTTTCATACTGGCGGGACTGGATATACGCCAGCCCCTGGTAATAATACGAAGATGCATTCTCCGGATCGAGCGTCAGGGCCGTTGAAAAAGCCTTGATTGCATCCTCATACCGTTCCCGGTGGACAAGGGCAATGCCCCGGAAATGGTGGGCATTGGCATTCGAGGGTTCAAGCGCAAGAGAGCTGTCGAACGCCCTGATTGCATCGTCGAACCGTTCACGCCCGGCATAAGCGATACCCAGATAATAAAATCCTGATGCATTCTCGGGTTCAAGGGCAAGGGCACTCTCGAATGCCTTGATTGCCTCATCGAAGCGCTCGCGCTGCGCAAGGGCAACACCCTTCTGGTAGAGTATCCGTGGATCATCGGGAGAAAGTTCCAGGGCCTGATCGTACGATACAACAGCCTCCAGGGGCTTGCCGAGCCGGAGGAGCGCATTGCCTTTCTCAAAAAATGCCCGTGGACATTTGCGGTTGATCTCGAGTGTCTTGTCAAATGCCCGTACAGCCTCATCATACCGTCCAAGCGCAGAGAGGGAGAGACCCTTATAACACCAGCCGTACACGTCCCGGGCATTCTCACTTAGCGCCCGGTTGAGCATGGCAATTGCATCATCGTACTTTGCAAGGGAGTAGAGGGCTATACCTTTCCGTACGCCGGCCTCGCTCAGGTGAGGGTTAAGCCCAAGGGCTTTGTCGAAAGCAACAATGGCCTCTTCCATCTGGCCGAGGTGGGCCAGGGAGATCCCCATATACAGCCACCCTTCCGTAAGCGCCGGATTCTGTTCGAGTGCTTCCTCAAATGCTGAGACTGCATCCGGGTAACGCAGCAGGTGGAAGAAGGCAAGCGCCTTCTCGTACAGGGCATTCGTGTTCTGCGGGGATATGGCAAGAACGGCATCGAACGCAGCAATGGCATCCGTGTACCGGTTGAGACGGGCAAGCGTCAGCCCCCGGTGATAGAGTGAGAGCGTGTGAGTAGGATCGATCCCGATGGCCTGATCGAACGCTTCAATCGCGTCGTCGAACCGCCCGAGCTGGACCTGTACGAGACCGCTCTGGAAATGGGCATTGATATACCGCGGGTTGATGGCAATCGCCTGATTAAACGCATCCAGGGCCTTCTCGAACCGGCCGAGCCGGACCAGCGCCGATCCTTTGTCAAAAAGGGCCTGTGCATACGAGGGCTTGAGGGCAATGCCGCGGTCAAATGCCTCAATCGCATCCTCGAACCTCCCGATCTTTGCCAGCTGGAGACCTTTCTGGTGGTATGCCTGTGCATTGTTCGGGTCGAATGCAACCGTGCGATCGTATTCCTGCACCGCATCCTCGTTCCTGCCCAGTTTGGAGAGTGCGAATCCCTTGTGGTAGAGTGCATCCGAGAACCCCGGGTTTATCTGGAGTGCTCGGTCATATGCTGCAACTGCCTCAGAGAACCTGCCAAGGCTCGCATAGGAAATCCCTTCCTGGAATGCTGCGGACGAACATTCATTATCCAGACGGAGCGCTTCTTCAAACGCCTCGATAGCATCTTTGTGCCGGCCAAGGCGCGTCAGGGAGATGCCGCGGAAGTAGTGCGATCCAGCATGGCCGGGTTCAAGATCAAGGCGGCGGTCAAATGATTCCAGGGCTTCGTCGTACCGGCTCAGGTTGATACAGGCAACCCCGCGACGGTACCAGGCTTCGGCATTTTCAGGTTCAAGCCCCACGGTCTGGTCAAAATCAAGCACCGCTTCGCGGTACCGCTTCAGCCGGAAACAGGCAAGTCCCCGCTGGAACAGGGCACCGGAATTCGATGGATGATGTTCGAGACTCCGCGTGAATGCCTCAATGGCGTCCTCGTACTTGCTGGTCTGCATCGCGGAAAGCCCGAGATAGTACCATGCATCACCCAGTTCCGGGTTCAGGTCGGTTGCCTGCTGCAGGGCATAGACCGCATCCTCGTATTTGCCGATCTTGTAAAGGGACATGCCGCGGATGGTCCAGATATCCGCATGCCCGGGTTCATGCCGGAGAAAGTTCTCCGCAGATTGTGCTGCATCTTCATGCCGCTCCTGCTTGGCGAGAATAAAACTCCGGTAATACCAGACCCAGATATCGTTCGGATCCAGTTCATATGCCCGGTCAAATGCCACAAGAGCTTCATCTGATTTCCCGATCTCGTACAGGGAAATTCCCTTGTTATAATAGGCTCGGGAATACTCCGGGGCGATCTCGATGGCCTTATTATATGCGAGGATTGCTTCCTGGTGCCGCCCGAGATCAGCGAGCGCGATGCCTTTGTTGTAATAGACTTTAGCGTGGCGGGGATCAACCATCAGTGCATGGTCGTAGGCGGAAATTGCATCCTGGAACCGGCCCAGTTCGTAAAGCGCGATCCCTTTGAGAATCCAGGCTTCGGCATTATCGTATTTAATGGAGAGGAGACGATCGCAGGCTTCCAGGGCTTCATCGTTCCTGCCGATCTGTGCAAGGGTTGCGGCTTTGTTGTACCATGCATTGGGATCGGAAGGTTCAATCCTGACGGCTTCGTTATAGGCTTCTATGGCCTCGTCGAATTTTCCGAGATCATACAGTGCGATTCCCTTAAAATAATGGGCCTTTGCAAGTTTCGGATACAGGGCAAGACCCCGATCAAACATGACGATGGCTTCCTGGAATTTGCCAAGATCATAGAGTTCAATGCCCTGCCGCAACAATGCTTCCGCATCACTCTTGTTCATGGATGGTATTACCTCGCTCTGAAATGCCGGGTTTCCCGCAGCCTTCCGGCTCCTCTCCGATTGCCGGTAGTATCCACTGATCTAAAGGTTTTATAAAGGCCGCATATACCCTTTCCGGTACTCGTTTGGTACACAGCAATCTATGAATACTATTTTTATACTCAATCCGTATTAAGGGAGGGTGGTTAAAAACAGGGGATGAAGGGATATGATGACAAGGCAGGGATCGCGGGTCGCACGAATTATGACCGGGACAGTTCACGGATTACATCGGCTAGTCGCTCCAGCCCGGTACGAATCTTCTCCGGTGTTGAGTTGGAGAAGTTGAGCCGAAGGGTATTATTCCCGCCGCCATCGGTATAGAACGGGGTGCCGGGCAGGATCGCCACGTCTTTTTTGAGAGCATGCTCGAAGACTTCCATGGATGATATATCGTCCGGCAGGGTGACCCATACGAACATTCCTCCCCGGGGTTTTGTGCAGGTAACTGAAGGTGGCATCAGTTCCTTTATAAGATGATACATGAGTTCGCACTGGCTCCTGTACTGGGCGCTGATAATTCGGATTTTTGCATCAATGTCCTGCTTGCAGAGATACTCGTACGCAATCCGCTGGCAGAGGTAATTCGAATGGAGGTCCGATGCCTGTTTTGCAATGACCAGCTGTTCCATTATCGCCAGGGGTGCAACAACCCATCCCATCCGCATGCCCGGTGCCAGGATCTTTGAGAATGATCCGGTGATGATGGTCTGGTCCGGCAAAAATTCCCGGAACGATGGGAGTGAACTGCCATCAAAATTCAGTTCACCGTATGCATCATCCTCAACAAGGATTGTCGTCGTTCCTTTAAGGAGTGCTGCGATCTCTTTCCTGCGCCCGGGGGTATAAGTAATCCCCGAGGGGTTCTGGGAATTGGGCACGCCATAGAACAACCGGATGGGATATTTCGTGAGGGTATCGGCGAACTGCATCGGGTCGAGTCCCTCCTCCCGGAGGAGAACCGGGTGGAACTGCGGCTCGTAGAGAGAGAATGCCTGGATTGCACCAAGGTAGCCCGGCCGTTCTAAGGCCACGTGATCGCCCGGGCTGATGAGGACCTTGCCGATGAGATCAAGACACTGCTGGGAACCGTTCGTGATCAGGATCTCGTCAGGAGAGATCGTAAGGCCGAGACGCTTTTTGTACCGGTCGGCAATGAACTGGCGGAGGGGACGATACCCTTCGGTAGTGGAATACTGTAACGCAACTCTCCCGTCCTCATCGAGTACAGCAGCCGTTGCCCGGGCGATTCCCCTGACATCGATAAGTTCCGGGTTCGGAAGACCGCCGGCAAAGGAGATGATACGGGGATCTTCGGTCACCTTGAGGATCTCACGGATGAATGACTTAGGAGTCTTGGCCATCCGCGATGCAAACGTGTACTTGCGGCCGGATGACAGGGTTGTACCGGCCTGTGACGAGGTCTGCTGTCTCATGGTTCACCTTATATGTGCTCTTACCATAGGAGAGGAAAATCCATAAAACATTCCCCTGATCAAACCTGAAGCCTGCAGGGTCACATTCACCCCGCGCACGGTCAATCTTGATATTTCGGTCTGATCGTTTCATTGTCCATGATGACAGACATAGCAGCACACAGGCTCATAAGAGATTATGATTACCAATACCTTGACCGGATCCGGGAAAAATTCCATGAAGTATTTGGAAATGACTGTCCTCTCCAGGACGACATGATTCTCCAGCGATACAACCTTACCAATGAAGGAGATCTCGTGATGTTTCTCCAGTGAAACGTGCATCCGGTTTTCCCCAGACCGGTATGAACATCCAGCCGGGTTTGCATTGATATATGGAGCCCTAGGTGAATATATCACCCAATCCGGATGAAAAAAATATATATGAATTAAAACTCTTTTTTTCCTATGCCACGCGGAAGACCCAAACTGCTATCCGGATATGAAAAAACCAAGGCAAAGAAAATCCGTTCATTTCTTTCTGAACAGAACAATACCCGTTTTGATGGGCTGCACGATTCGGCACTGTTGAACACGATCCTGATATCCGACGGCCGCGTGTTTGTCAGCCTTGATCATCACGATGCCGTGATAGGAAAAATCGCCAAATTCATTGATGAGGTGAAGAGCGTATAATCGGTTACCATAATCATGGATTCATTGTTTAATCCCGGGTGAGATCAATTACGATACCAGTCTCCAGGGATTTTTTTAAAGGACAGAATAATAGAGACGCTCATGAACTGCCATTCGCACCCGAACATAAAAATTGTTAAAAATTTCAGGAGGTCTCCTCACCATGGATGGAAGCGGCAATAATGTCGGGGAGCATGGATGCATCAGCTTCCATCATCAGTTCTTCCAGATAACATGATTTTCATAGAAAAAATGTGATCATTTTCGTGACACTCCAGTAAATTCAGCCGCCGCCTCCCGTACATCACCCGTTTGCGATTTTTCCGGATTACCGGAAAAATTACACGAGCGGAATTAATAGCATTTGCTGGAGGCATCGCGATGCATACCATTCCCTTTGATAAACGGGTACTGCAAGATAGGGGCACCCATATCTTCTGAAACTGATGTTCTACAGAATCGAAAAACCGGATGGTTTTATAAGAGAGATAATTTCCTGCGATCCAGACATATCGCGTCGAGATGGGGGGGTCGCATGGGTACAATTTCCCTATTACAATCCGGGGCTGCAAGGATATCTCCCGTCATAATTTTTCAGATTAATCTTTACAACACGGCTCGTAAAAATGCAACTGTACCCGCACGACCCCCCCATTCCCCCCACCCATTTTTCTCTTTAAAACGGAATTTTTACTTCTGAATAGTGATGAAATATGAACAATTTGTGAAGATGGGGGTCGCACAGGTACACGTATATCAAGGCCGGGAATTCACCCTCTTTTTGATTTCCCAACACGGTATCCTGCATTATACACGGATTAGTAAAACACGGTGCCGGTTTTACAATCAGCACTTACCGGGTCAGGTACATGGGAATAATCCAGATTCCTGCTCGATATCAGACGAAAGAAACAGAACGCGAGTTCTTGTAAACACAAAGCAGGGAAATGCGATACTATACGCTGAAAAAGAGCAACCAGATGCGAGGAAAAACTGATAAAACAAAAAGATTCGGATGTTAAAATTCAAGCCTATGGCGAGATTTGAACTCGCGACTTCCTCCTTACCAAGGAGGCACACTGCCGGGCTGTGTCACATAGGCATGTTTTGCGCCCGTCGGATTCTCATCCATTGCGGGTTGCCTAACTACGTTGTGAGTAATCCCTATAAAACATTGCGGAGAAGCCTTGAAAAGTAAAAGTCATTTTACCCCGGAGCGGGAAAAACGCGGGCTCGCACAATAGAGTTGGGATATCAGAGCGCATTCAGCCGCGCCATGCTTTTTGTTGCTGCTGAAAAGTTCTCAACCTCGATTATAGGATCGAGACCAGACTTCCTCACTGCTGCCATCACTGGTGCAAAATTGATGGTCCCGTCACCAACAGCGAGATGGGCGTCCCTGTCCCCGGCATTGTCATGAAGGTGGAAGTGCCCCGCAGGGCAGGAGAGGAATGCATCAAGGCACTTCATCTGGTACGCATGCCCGACGTCGAGCGCGAGCGGAGCCGGGCGGATGATGGGCAGTTCATCCGGCGTCTTGAGGAGGAAATATTCCCAGTCCCCCATGTTCTCGATAAAATACTGAATCGAGTGTTCTTCAGCAATGGCAGTCAGTTCGCCAATCGAGCGGGCCAGCTGCTGTCCGGCCCGCTCCCGCTCTTTTGCCCATGCAAAATATCCCGGGTGGATAACAACACCTGCACCGACCTCCGCTGCAATACCCATGCACTGCGCCATAACCTCTATGCTTGCCTTACGGATCGGCTCAAGCAGGCTTGCGATATTCGTCCCCCGGCTGGGTGCATGAATGGAGAAGTAACCATCATGGGAAAGAAGGGGCTCTGGCGAATTGAGGAAATGAAGCCCCTCGTCCATCACCTCAATCCGGTCTGTAATTGCTGAGATCTGTTCCTGCGCATCCCCTAGGGGAACCTGGTGCAGGCAGAACGTGGAGACCCCTATCATGATGAGAGATCACTCGCAATGACCATAAACATGAGCAAACAGATGCGGCAATAAGAATTAAAAAAGGGAAACGGGATTCCGGTTATTTTACCATGTGAATATCCATCTGGGGGAAGGGGATCTCGATCCCTTCCTGTGCGAACCGTTCGGAGATCCGGCAGTTGATCTCATCCATCGCTTCATCCGGAACATTGTATTTCCGCATCCAGACACGGAGGGTGAAATTCAGGCTCGACTCGGCAAATTCAGTAAAGAAGACTGTCGGGGCGGGATCCTCAAGAAGGTAATCGGTTTTTTTTATCGTATCCCTGGCAATCTCAAGAAGGATCTTTTTCACCCGCACGGGATCTGTTCCGTATGCCACAGTAACCGGGATCGTGAGCCGCAGTTTCTCATCGGGTTCGGAATAATTCACGATCACATTGGTGGTCAGTTTGTTGTTGGGGATGGTGACGACCTGGTAATCCAGCGTCTTGATGCGGGTGCTGCGTGTCCCGACCGAGAGGACATCCCCGTAATAATTCTCGACCTTGATCCGGTCGCCTACCTTGAACGGCTTGTCGACCGTGATGATCGCACCGCCAAAGAAGTTGGAGATGAAATCCTGTGCCGCCAGTGCAACGGCGATACCTGCGATACCTGCGCCGGCCAGGAACGGAGTGATATCGATCTCGAAGAGATCGAGAATCGCCATGATCGCAGCGAACCAGATAACGTATTTGATCACCAGTTCGAGCAGTTCGATGAGCCGGTCATCTGTGTCGGTATCGGACATCTGTGCGAACTGACGGCCGTAGGTCGCAATGATGTCATGCAGGAATGACGAAATGATCCAGGCACTGATGATGATATAAAAGGCCGTTACGTACAATGGGCTGAGGATCCATTGCGCGTTCTCCGGGACAAGACCAAACCGGGTGATGGCAAAATACACCGAGACCACGATGATGGTTATCTGGACCGGCAGGCCTAATGCCGCGATGATGATATCATCCCATTTGGTTTCCGTTGTTTCGGCTTTTGATTTCAGCCAGCGGACAAATGTTCGTGCGAGAAAAGCAATGACGATACCGAGCAGTATCGTCAAGGCCGCAAAGATATAATTCATATCGAATCCGTAGAAGCCGATCTCCATACCGTACTCTTATGTGAGAGTACGGAAAATACTTTGGAGAGATCTATGGCGACGGGAAAAGAGATAGCGGATATGCTGCATGAACTGGTTGACCGCGACATGACGTTCATGCACATCTGCGGCACGCACGAGGCAGCAATCGCGCGGACCGGGTTGCGCAGCCTGCTTCATCAGCAGCTGAAGATCGTGATGGGCCCCGGCTGCCCGGTCTGCATCACGCCCCAGGGTGAGATCGATGCTGCCCTTGACCTTGTTGAGAAGGATTGTATTATCGCAACCTATGGCGACCTGCTCCGGGTTCCCGGATCAAAGGGATCGATGGAATCCTGCGGGGGGGATATCCGTGTCGTTCAG
>Ga0172381_10007850_pt1 | contig 10506 bp, 13 predicted proteins | sample Leawel6488metaG_FD_119754 | JGI IMG/M metagenome (GOLD analysis project Ga0172381, IMG submission 119754) | Leachate microbial communities from a municipal landfill in Southern Ontario, Canada - Leachate well 64-88 metaG | ecosystem: Engineered > Solid waste > Landfill > Unclassified | place... | reverse complement strand
TTGACAAAGAAAAATTGAATGCTGCTGGAAAATCAATAAATGATTTTGATTTTAAAGATTTAAAAAAGTCAATCGAGGATTTTAATTCATACGTTCAGGTAATCGGCATTGTACCGCGCTACGGCAATCTGAATTCGTAATAGCAGGAATATGCGCATAAAGCAGGAAGGGAGGAATCAAGTTGAAAATATCAGACCTAGACCAACATTGCGGCGACTGTCCGCTAATCGAGTATTGCGGAGACGCTTATTACTATTGTCTCTGCTGCGATGAACGATTTGAAAACATGAGCACAGGGCGATACAAAGAATTGGCAGATAAAATTGACTGGTCGGACTTTGTAGAATATGAGCCGTGCCGGGGTTGCGAAAAGGATTGTGACGGGTGCGAAGAGAGGCCCGAGAGCGAAGATGAAAAGGTGCGGTATATTGCTGATAAGGTAGCGGAGATTATGAGAAGGGAGGAATGAAGGGGATGGAAGAAAAACTGACACTTGATGATGAAGTTGAAATATCGCGTTTATTGAGTGACTATCTTAGTATAATAGAACGATTTCCACTTGTGCGGGATGAATATTGGAAACGCAGGAATATAATACAAAAATATCAGAGGTATGTTGGGTCGCAGTTAACTGATGGGGAATGAAAGGAATGATTGAATTGATCGGAGATAAGAGACTGGAACTGCCGAATAGTTACAACAAAACGTTTCAAATATTAGACATGTTTAAAATAGCAGCAACAGACAGCAAAAATATTAATATGCATAATGCCAAAAGACTGGTAGAGTTAAACAATGAGGTTTACGATAGGCTATTTGAAAAAATGGCGTGAAGGATATAATGACAGAATTATTGAGGAACAGGAGCAGGTGGAAGGAAAGGAAGTGCGAAGGGTGACAAAAAACGAATGTGCAAGTAAAAAGTTTATAAGCTACGCAATACTGCTTATTGCTATAATGTGCTTTATATTTGGCACATTAATTGGTGGAGTGCTTGAACGATTATTAGGTGAATAGATTAACCGAAAGGATGGTGATGGGATGAAGAAATATATCTGTGTAGCAAAATGTTACGAATTAGATATAAACGGAACACAACATTGCATAGCAACAGAAAGCGAAATTGAAAACACAAAAAACATATATGGTGATTATTGCCCCTGTGCTAATGAGTCAAAGTGGGAAGAAATAAAAGAGGCTTCCGAAACTGTATAGATGAAAGGATGATGACGGGATGGATGAAAAGCACGGCATATTTAAAAATGAAGTTGAAAACAGATACGAAGCATGGGATCGCGGCTACAAAATTGGTTCAATTTCATGTCATTGTTCAGAACGCACTATAATCATATGGTATGATAGATATTCAGAATATCTGGGTGTACCCGCTGAAAGTTTACATAAAAAATAAAAAGTATAATGTTAACCAAATGGAGAAAAACATGCAAATTTGTCAACTGAAACGAGAAAAGCCCCCGAGACCATTTAGGAACCGAGGGCTTTGTTAATGTATTTTCATAACTCCGTTTTCTTCGTGACCTGCGTACCAAAATAAAACGATATGATCACCGTAAAGATGGTTATAAACTGTTCAGCGGTAATTTTACCTGCTACAGCTAAATAGGCGAACACTGCCGCCAAAACGAGCGTTACAATGGACTTCACATCGATTAGCTTCTTCAGCTTCTCTAACATAGTTATTCTCCTTTCACATATTTGTTTATCAGCGTCAATACTTCCTGCATTTTACCTTTTGTGATCTTGCCAACTATTCCATCGGCTTCAAGACCAAATGACTTTTGGAACTCTTTGACCGTCATATCGCGTGGATCTTCCGGTCGTTTACCTTTCAGCAAATCTGCGGTAGTCAAGCCGCCTGTCCACTGAAAGTGCGGACGATCTACAAACGGCTTGCCATTAACAATAAAATCCCCGCCCCAGGTCAAGCCTAACTTTTTGCCTATCAACGCAGCTTTTGCATACTCTGCATTTGTCGGAAACGATACATCATATGCGAGGCCATAGTTGTGCATGGAATATCCGGCCTTTGCATACGTCAATATTGTACCCGGCTTTGTCCGGCCAATCGCGTATATGTCTGTCTGCTTCTGCATAGTGCGCAGCGTGTACGTAATTGTAGGATGCAATCCTGCTTTTTTGCACTTTGCTATATGCTGCTCACATAGATATTTTACGTATGGGTGCAGGGTGTTTAAATCTTTACTCATGCCTCTACCTCCCTTTCTACTCTATCTATCCTGTGGTGTGCCGATTTTGCGGATTCTTCCACAACCACCATGCGTTCAACAAGCCCATTGTGCTTGTCAACTTTTTTCTCCAGTTCCTTGATCCGCCATAGCACCGTTCCGATCGTCATGCCCGCACTGAACAGATAGACAACAATCTGAATAATAGTTCCCTCTGACATTTGACACCTCCCGTTTACTTTAGTATGATTAATAAGCCTTCCCTTAACGGCTCCCGTGCTGAAGGGGAAGGTATAACAAGCCCGTGGGAGTTTCAGTCCTGCGGGCTTTGGGATTTTTAAAACAAAGCTAATAGCTTATCTATTGCTGCCAATATTAAGTTTATTCGCTGATCTTGAAATATTTTGACTGATTCTTTTATATCCATGCCTCTTTTTATGCGTCCTTCGCTTCTTATTTCAGCAATATATATGTCAGATTGAACATATTCGTCAATAAGTACCCATGCTTTATATTTTTGAAACGCAGGATTTACAGCTTTATTTTTTTCAATAAACTCCTTTATTTCAATAAGTTCAGTTTTATAATTATCATCCTTCGCACCTTCAAGCAAAGCAAACTCAGGCATAATTACATCTTTGTCAAAAACAAACTCATCCAGCGATCTATTCGGTATAGCACTTATAATCAAACCGCGTTCAGTGCAGTTATAAACATCCGGTTTTATGCGTTTTACATATTCTTCATACCAGTTTCGCATTGACACAAACGATGGTTCCGTAAAACATGTTTCACCCTTATTATTTGTCATTTGCAGCAGGTTTGTTTCTTTAATGTCTTGGTTAAACTTCGTACCGCCACAATATAATTTATTATCCGTGTAAGACAAGTCCATCCCAACCAAAAGAATAGGACTGCATCCCATTTTATGCAGCACATCAAGCGCGACATTTGCTACCGAAGGGCCTGATTCAAATATAGGCAGTTCGTGCGTTGTGTACCGATTGACGTTCAATTGTACTTGTATCTTGGGGCCTCTGTAATTTAATGAATTTTGTGCGATTTGCGTGTCGTAAATAAGCGGCACGTCTGAGTCAAGGGTTTCATGAAGACCGCCTGACGTAACGGGATCTTGATCTATGGCGATGGCATAAGTTGGTCTGATACCGTGAGAATGTAAAATTTCCATTGCTGTTGACGCTGCAATCATAACAACTTTTCCTTGAATTTCCTTTAATTTTTCAAGTTGTGTTTGAAGACTTGGGCCGGCGCCTACAACAATACCAGGTAATCCTTTATGAGCGTTTATTAAAGCCTTTCCATCATATGAAGGTTTGCGAGCATTAATTATTCTATTAGTATACCACTTGTCAACTAAACACTTTTTTGTATTTACCATGACAGCCCAATCGTTCAATATGCGCTTAATACCGTCAACCAGTGTATTAAAATACTCCTGATATATGCAGCCATAATACGGAAGTAGCATTATGCCTCTAGCCAACGGGTGAGTTATCAGTTCATGCATTTTAGCTTTAACAAGATCAACAGGTTCATCAATCCATATTGTGCAATTTTTAATGATAAACTCAAAATCGCGGATCTGTACCGCGTTGTAAAATATCCTTTTGTCGGGTTCAATAACGATTATTTTTTTATCGGGATATTTTTTAATCAAAGACTCAACATGATACCCCATTCCCAAACCGAATACGATTATTGTATGCAAATCCGGGTTTACGTTTGTAAGCCATACCTCACTATCCGGAGCGCCTACAGCCATTATTTTTTCATCAAGTTTCACTATTATGTTGTCTACAATTTGGTTCTCATTTACGCCAAACATAACCTGTTCTGTAAATGTCAATGATGCTTCCGGTGATTGCATTTGTTTGTACGTTTCAGGCATGTACTCGCTCAGAATTTTCATGTTTCTTTCAAGAATATAAATCACTCCTTTGTAATTTGTGGATAAGCCATCCCAGCGCCCATTTTGCCCTCTGCATCAAGAGCAATAAACATATTGTCAAACGTCTGTGTTCCGTTTATCACAGTTGGATTAAACGTTATTACTTGAAAGACCACGTCAATATTTTCTTCCATACTTCCCCCTTATAATTTTTGTCATTTTCGCAAACTCGGTCGGTTCCAGCGATACAGCAGAATCTACACAAACATCATTTTTGAGCATAAAATGCTTTTCCACAATGTCTACGTGGTGCAATTTAACAGCATCCAGCACATTGCGTATTCCTTGACAATGGCATGATACTCCGACATTACAACCGTATCGGTTTCGTAATTTGTCTATCTCGTTTAAATCATAATCAGACGGTAACGCAGGATACAGACTTCGACAGTAAAGCAAAGTTACCGGAACTTTAACATTGTCAAATATAGCGTCAAGCTGATCTTGCGTTGCTGCGCCAGTTGAAATTATAAGCGGTTTGCCATATGATGCAACATGTTTTACAAAGCCTAAATTTGCAGTTTCGGGACTCGCAATCTTAAACCGCTTTACGTACGGTTCAATTGCCTCTGCACTAAAGCGATCAAAGCTAGTACATAAAAACTCTATCCCCAACCGTTTGAATTCGTCCGAAAGTATAGGAATCCATTGCGGCCTCATGCGTATTTTGTCCAGTAGCTTGTAAGCACTGTAACTGTTACGGTTAACACATAATATATCAGTGTAGTAAAATTGATACTTTGCAATATTAGCTCCGCATTCCTTTGCTGACCTTGCCATTTCGATAGCCTTGTCAAGATTTCCGCCATGATTTAAACCGATTTCGCAAATAATATCCATAGCATTCCTTTCAAATTAAAAGGCGCCCTTTCGAGCGCCCCGATTCATTTTGCCATTTTGAATTTTGGTATTTCAACTTTTTTATCTTTTTCCTCTTGCTTGGTAGGTTTTTTTATTTTTAGTTTATCAGCCATGTACAATTCTGCTTTGTTGCCGATTTCCTCCATAAGATTGCTTATAACTTTGAGCTTAACCTCATCGTCAAAATCTGCGAACTCCTTTCTTTTAGTAGATTTAGCGGTAACTAAATTGTCAAGCGTTGTCCAAGTCATTTGCCCAACATACTTTTGCAAGTCAGCCTTTTGATCGTTTGACAGTGGATACTCCGTACCGTATATTTTTATTTTATTAGTCTGGAGTTTTGGGAACTGCGACGTTTTGCCCGTGGACTTATAAAGGTTTTTCAGCAGTTCTCTCCCGGGTGACGTTTTGTAAATTCCCAAATATCCCGGACTTAATAAAACATTCAGCGGATTGTTTGAACCGCCTGCGTACATTTCTTTTACTTCGCCCGTAGTTGTGAGCACGGCTGGCAGTTCTTTTGATAATCCGGGTATACGATTCTTTAAAAGGTTGATTGTTTTTATCCACGGATCATCACTTGATGTATCGCGCTTTGTGTTATCAGACATTTGCCTTACTTGATTTACTATAGAGCCTAACGGCACAAATCTTGATGGCAAAGATTGCAATGTCCGAATTGCTTTTTCCTCAAATGTTTGATAACTACTGCCAAATAAATTTGACATTGCGTCGCTTTCGGAAAACATTTTCATGCTTGCGCCTAAAGTGTCAGGAATAGCTTGTAGGTTGTTAAGTTTGACACCTTCTTGCGCAATATTTGCTCCTAGCCCTACATTAAGCGAAAATGGCATCATCCAATCATAAGTATACCATCTATCGCCGTTTTTTGGTTGCAAATCTTCATTTTTAAATCCACCTTTAGCCCATCGCGCAATTGCATCAAGATTAAATGAATATTCCTTTTCACCGTTTTCGTCAAAAAACTCTCTCGCTTCCTTGTCACTTGGAGCTTTTCCTTTTAGTGCGCCTTTAGAAGCCAAATACCATCCTGCACCAGTAAGAACCAGTGTGCCTCCAACGGCTTTTCTTATAGATTCTGCAAGCTTTTCAGTGTTTAACCCGCCCGTACCTTTAACGGTTTTATATACTCCATCAGTTATATAATACAGTGATTTTAGTATGCCTAATGGGCTATGCTCTACAGCTATATTTACAAGAGATCCGGGCGTTTTTGCAAACATTACTATTGCGTCACCCAGCCCAACTTCATTTGATGAAAATATGAAGTTCTTTTTGCCTAATTTAATAGACTTTGTTGTCACGTTTCCAAAACCAGCTATATTTCCAACGTCCTTTACACCTTGTAAAACAGCACTCACTATATTGTCATCCCTAAACGTAGCCTTTTCGCCTGAGCGGTTAGCCTTAAACAAAACATCTTTTGCATAATCTGACATATCTTTTGCAGAATTAATAATTTCATCTGCGTATTTTTTTACTGCTGTCTTTAAAGCATCGCCCTTCAATCCTTGATTCATTGCCTTTAAATAGGCTTGTTCGCCTATTGTGTCTTTTACAGCTTTCATATAAAACGGATAATCGCCCGCACCGCCAAGGAGTGCTCCAAGTGTTTTTTCAAGATATGTCAACGGATTATACTTGCTTTGGAATGCCTGCGTAGCCATTTTGAATTCACTTATAGTTCCATAAGGATTATACCCTTGATAGCCCGACTTTGCGCCAATTCCTGTATCTTCCATAAATTCTTTAAATACATTGTCAATGCCTCTTCCAGTTTTAAACGTTACCCGTCTTTCTGTACCGGTAAGCTTTGAACGTGTAAAATCTATTGCAGAGGCGACATATTTATCCATTCTCATGGATATCATTTGCGCAATGTTTCCTGGAACGTTCCTAGCGATAGTAGTTTTGGTATTCAAAAGGGTATTTATCATGGTATATGATTTTAGTTTTGCCGCAAACGAAGATGGTATTTTCTTCTGTATATCCGACATCATTTTATTTGTTGCAGCCTGCCGTTTAAACACATCTGTCATGCCTTGAATTTCTTCTGACTGCTTAATAATTCTTTGCACGTCATCCGCGCTTAATTCAGGTATGTTATACTTTTCTTTCAAGATTTTAGCATATTTTTCTTCGCCAATTGCGCCCATGTTTGACAGTTCAATTACTTTGTCAGATAAAGATTTCCTTTGATACGTTTTCTTTGTTTTCAGCATCTGGTCAAGTATTTGCTGCTTTTTGGTAGTTGTCATTTCCTTCATGCGCTGAATAAATACTTTTTCAACTTTTTCGGCCGCATCTTCGGAAAGGCCTAATTGATTCACAAATTTTTGCGCTAACGTCTGACCTGTAGCATCTATTTCAGATACGTGTTTTCCGGCAATTTCCTGAATCTTTACACCATTTTCGCTCATTATCTGGCGAATTGCTTTGTCAATGCTGCTTGCAGACGCTTTTAAAGATTTAGACTTAATCAATTTTTGCGAATCGCTGTATACCTGTTCCAAGTAAGGTTTTATTTTTTCACCGAATTCTTTTAGCATTTCAGCAGACCATTCAGCAAAGTCCAGCGTTCTTCTTGCAAGCTTTGCGGCTCCAATAGTTGCAAGATCGGTTAAAATTTCACCGGGAGGCCCGGAGCGCATTTTAATAATTCCGCTTGTGTCAGGCTTAAAAAAGTCTTTTACTCTTTGTGTTGCCGCCGCTTCTTGCTTGTCAAGATATTCGCGCAATGCTTTTGTAACTTTTGGCTTTTCGCTTAAAAAATCTTTAAAAACATCATCAACGTTGTTTGCATTGACTTTGTTTATTTCATTAAGCACTGATTTTGCAGCTTTAGTTTCAGTTTTTATCGCCTTGCTTATATCATCAGGAACAGAATTATCCAGCATTCTTTGAGCTTTTACAAGCGTGCTCGCTGGCCCTTTGTCCCATGCCGTGTCTGTTCCCTTTAATCCTCTTGCCGTTTCACGCGTTTTTTCTGTAACAGTAGGCAACCATTCAAGCAATTCGTCTGTATCGCCTTTTTCAGCTTTTGCAACAAGTTCCTCCGTGATAATTGCCGCTTCGTGAGCCTGTGTTCCTCCGGAAATAGAATCAGTTTCTTTGATACTTTTAATAACTGCCGCCCTGTCTGTTTCGATGTTTTTTATAGCCTTATCTTTCCATTCTGGAGATGTTTCAGGTACAAAGTCGTAATCTTCGGGTTTAAGCTTTTTCTTTATATCATCTGGTATCATAGTAGAACGCTCTATTGTGTTGGTTCTAAACTTACTCGTTTTAAGCTTCTGCACGCCATTTTCAGCCGTTGTTTTTGCTGCAGGTATTTCCATATCTTTAGCTGTTTTTAAAGTCTTCACGGGTTGCGTAGGCTGTGTAGTAATTCCAGTTACACGTTCTTTTGCATATTTGCTTTCCACTTTGTTTGGCGTTGTAGATTTTGATACAGTAAATGGGGTTTCCTTGCGATACTGTTCAGGAACATTATAACTTGTGTTTCTGGTTGCTTCTTCATATTGTCTGAGTTTTTCTTTAAGTGCCTTTTTTTCAGCCAGATCAGCAGTATCAATTTTGCGCAAAGACTTTACCCAGTCCGCTTGATTTTTTATCACAGGCTTCTCGGGTATTAATTCAGACTGCTTTGTTATATTTTTAGGCAAATTCATTTTTTTGGCTTCGTTTTTTGTAACGCCAAAAGGACGTTCTATTTGCTTTGCTTTTTCAGACAAAGATTGCATAACTTCCGGCGCATCTAATAACAAAGGTGATTTCTGACTACTTTTTAAAACGTTGCCATATTGGTCAACAGTAAAGTCGGGCTTTTTTTCAATAATTGCCTTTTCTTTTGGCAAATTTTTTACCGGGGTTTTTAATTTCTTTATTTCCGTGCTTTTTGGCTTTATAGGCATTCCTTCAATAACATCTGGTGTGCGCAATTTTGGAGCTTCAAGCATAAGAGGTTGTTTTGCCTCAGTAAGCATACCGGGTTCTTCTATTTTTTTTGGTGTAATGAAATTGTTCTGGAGTTCAGCCTTGTTTGCACCGCCAACAGTATCAATCGCTCCAACCGCCGTTTTTCCAGTTTGTTTTGCAACCATAGCGAACTGCCTTTCCCCAGCCAATTTGACAAATTCAGTGGAAGGCTTTGAAGCCTTTCCTGTTATCCCGGCTTTTGCAAGATCATCAATCACGCCGCCCATGACATAAGTTGTAGGGTCGAGTCCCATATTAATCAACATATCTATGCCTTGCGCCGCTATTTCTCCGCCTATGCCTTTTGTTGCAAGTTTTTTTAGTGCGTTGCCATACGCCGGAGGAAGAATATCTTTGCGCAAAGTTTTGTCAGACCAATCTTGCGGCTTGCCCTGAATCGCATTGCCGATATTCGATACAACTTTCATTGCGGCTTGTGGGACTGCCTCTGCTACTCTTGAAGCTGTGCCAACTCCATAGTTGACAGCATCCTTGCCGAGTTTAGCCAGTCCTGTATCTTCTTCGTACGTTGGTATAAGGTTCTGACCAACAACATTATATCTTGAAGAATCAACAGGCGTTTTGGAAGGATCCTTTGATTTTAATTTAGCTGCAGCTTTTACAGCTCCATTCATGTTTTTCGACAATTTTAACAATGTTGTATCCGGCTTAGAATCAGTTTTCTTTTTGCTTTCTATGTCGCGGGCAAACATGTCTAACGCATTAACAACACTTTTCGGAAGAACTACTTTATCTGATTCATCGGCAGCAGGAACTACGGGGATTGATGCAGCTTTAGTTTCTGCCCTGGTTTCTTCCTTCATCCACGCAGGAAGTTTTTTTGCTGTTTTAGTTTTTTTGACTTTTTCATCCTGCATCCACACTGGTACAGCCATAAGGCATCAACCCCCATATTCTTCTAAATAAGCTTCATACGCTGACTTGCCAAGATAAGTAATAATGTCTGATTTAATGCTCTTTATGTATGCCAATTTTTCTTCTGGTGTGCTAAGCGAATCAAGTTTACCTTCAAGAGATGCTGTCATTTCATTTTTTGTTGGTTCTTTTTCTTCTTCTTTTTCGTTTTCCAGAAGGGTTTGTTCTTTGTCAAATTCAAATTTATCGCGCTGCAATTGTATTTGTTCAGCTACTTGCGCCGCAGATATGTTGCCAAGTTTCATGTCTTGTTCAAGCTTTTTAAGCTCTAACTTTTGAGTCTCTGACAAGTTTTCATATTCCAATTCCTTTATCTTGTACTCCAATGCGTCCATATTAGCCTTATTGTAATCATCTATAAAACCGCGTATTGCATTAACCGCATCACCTGCAACCCCAGCTTCCTTCAACAACTGGTCAAACGCTTCATCCTTTTCAGCATCGCTCATTTCAGCATAAGACTGTGAAGCCTCATAAAGCATTTGCGTACGTTGTTCAGCAAGATTTGCAATTGCTGTTTGTTCATCAATAGTA
>Ga0172381_10007849_pt1 | contig 10507 bp, 10 predicted proteins | sample Leawel6488metaG_FD_119754 | JGI IMG/M metagenome (GOLD analysis project Ga0172381, IMG submission 119754) | Leachate microbial communities from a municipal landfill in Southern Ontario, Canada - Leachate well 64-88 metaG | ecosystem: Engineered > Solid waste > Landfill > Unclassified | place... | reverse complement strand
TCTTACTTCTTACTTCTTACTTCTTACTTCTTACTTCTTACTTCTTACTTCTTACTTCTTACTTCTTACTTCTTACTTCTTACTTCTTATTTCTTACCTCTTACCCCTTACCCCTTACATTTCCACTTATTTCTTCCCAAAAAACAGAAACAGTGCTAAAATATTCATAATCTCAAGCCTCCCGAAAAGCATTTCGAATGAAAGAACATATTTGGCAGCAGCGGGTAAAGCAGCATAGTTATCCAATGAACCTACGTCACCAAATCCCGGACCTACGTTTGCAAGTGATGCAATGGAGGCGGAGAAAGCGGTGAGTCCGTCAATATTCATAAAAGTGAGGATTAGTGTTGCAATAAAAAAAGTGAGGATGTATATAACCAGAAAGGTGAGTGTTTGCAACTCAATGCCTTCCCCAATGACTTCGTCATCTATTTTGGATGCAAATATCCCCTTTGGATGTTGGATCATTCGCAATTGTTTTTTCAATATCTGAAAGAAAAGATAAATTCTGTCGAATTTGAATCCGCCTCCCGTAGAACCTACCATGGAACCTTGAAAAGTGAAGTAGACAAGAATAACTACGGCGAAAGCAGGCCATATAGTTGTGTCTACTGTAGCAAAGCCGGTTGTGGAAACCAAAGATGTTACTTGAAAAAGGCTGTGACGCAACGAATCTCCAAAACTATAAAGGTTTTGTTGATAAAGGTTGAATGCAACACCAATAATTCCAATTACAATGAAAAGAATATAGGTTCGAACAGATTTTGAATGAAACAGATTGGGTTTTTTACCGATAATGGTAACATACAGCATGCCAAAGTGCAAACCGCTCAATAACATAAATATCACAACGGTCAGCTCCATCCAAATATTGTTATAAAATGCCATGCTTGTGTTTTTTGTAGAAAACCCCCCGGTTGCAATGGTGGACATGGAGTGACATACAGCATCGAAAAAAGTCATTCCTAACTGCCAAAGAGTAATTGTTTCCAACAAAGTGAGACTTATATAAACAATCCCGATGATACGTGCAATCTGTCTTGCTTTGGTTTTAAAATTCATGCGCGAAAGATTGGAAACTTCCGTTTTGTAAAGGCTCGAACGCAATCCTCTTGCCTGCGGCAATATGAGCAAAACAAAAAGAATTACTCCCATTCCGCCAATCCAGTGCGTGGAAGCTCGCCAAAAGAGAATTCCTTTGGGAAGTGTTTCAATCTCGTTTAAAATAGTGGCTCCGGTAGTTGTATATCCCGACACGCTTTCGAAAAAGGCATTGACAAATGTAAATTCTCCGCCCCACATCACATAGGGCAACATACCCACCACACAAGTTATAAACCAACCCACCACACTGATTGCCAATCCTTCACTGAAACGAATTTCATCAATTTTTTCAGTAAATATTAGCGGGAAAAGTCCTAAAATGGTACAAACTAATCCGCTGTAGAACAAGGGAACGAACGATGTCTCTTTAAGGAAAAATGATATAAATGCCGACAGATATAAAAACAGTGCATTAAAGAGCAAAACGTACCCAATGTATTTTATGATAGCTTCTTTTCTCACTTATTCAGATTTACAATACGATAAAACTCTTCTAATTAAATTGTCAATTTCTATTTTAAGCGTTTTCAACTCATCTTCTGAGTTAATCGTCACGTTCAAATTGGTTAACGGAGGCTTGTAATTTTTCGTCGCATCAATTAGTTTATGTAAGGGTGTTACAAAGTAGCGGGAAATGAAAAAATTAAGCAAAAGTGCAAATATAATCGCTAAAATGATGGATACAATTCCCGGCATCATGGTTTGATAAAGCCTGTTGTGCATTTCCGTTGCCTTTGAATACATGCTGGTTTGATTTAATTCCATTAGGAAATTTACCTCTGTTTTGGTTTTGATAAACTGATTGTGCAGCGTTTTATATACCATTTCATTTGTACCGGTTTTGTTCAAAATGGCCGAATCTAATAGAGCCGAATATGTTCTATATTCTGATTCTATGTTCTTGATAACTCCTTCTTCACCCTTTTCAGTTGCATTTTTCTTTATCTCGATCATCGATTTTTGAATGGTTGAATCGGCTGCATGTATCACGGACAAACCTTTGGAACCATCTCCCAAATAAACCATCAAAATTCCACTATCTTCTCTTTCTAATGCATAAATGACCTTTAAAGCATGTTCAATGGATTGATAATTATTATCGATTACATCGCTGAAAGAATTGTTCATATTCCGTAACTCCCATATCGACATCAAGCCAGCTATTAGTAACATAAATACCAATAGCATGAAACTTGAAAATATTTTTACTTTCAATTTTTTTATCATTTTCACTGAGATTTAAATGGATTGTAAAAGTAACTATATTTTGCATTTTTAGGTGCATTTCCTTCTTTTTTAATAAAAAAAATTAGGACATCTTTTTATAGATATCCTAATTTTTAAAAGGTTAGAACTGCATGTTGATTAATTCATCAACGACATAAATTCTGCATTACTTCTATATTTTGCAAATTCCAGATCGGTTGCCGCTTGCATTTTCATCGCGCTGTCGCGATCAATTGCTGTGCGCAGGTTCGATGTTACTTCAGCAAAATTATTGGTACGTGCTGCAATTAAAGCTTTCAGGTAAGCTGTTATTGCATCCGGATTTTCAATAGCATTGAGAGTTTCGGATGCTTTGTTGTAATTGTTGGTAAGCAATTGTGCCAAAGCAGCATTGTTTGTTTTAACATCACCAAAAGCTTCTACTGCTTGTGCGTATTGACCATTTTTTAAGTACAAGAGAGCCATTGCTTGATCCAGATTTTTTGCTCCGGATGCAGTTCCCAATAGTTCTTCGGCTCTGTCAGTTTGGTTTTCGTTAAGCGCAAGCAAAGCTAAGTTCACATTGGCTTCGGGAGCTTGCGACTTCACTTGCAGTGCACGATTGAATGCTTGCATAGCTTTATTTATATCACCTTCGCGATAAAAGCTTGTTCCGATATTGTTCCAAGCACGGTAATCTTGCGGATAGGTTGCTGTGACGTACTGATATATTTTTTCTTTTTCCGGTGTGTTATCAATAAGTGTGGCAGCATATAGCAACTCTTCTATGTTCAGTTCGCTTGGATTGCTTTTCCAGAAGGACAAAATTTCATCATCCGACTTGCCAATTATTTCAATGTTTGCAGTCAATCTTGAACGACGTAGTTGTGGTAAAATAGTTTCGGCAAGTTCTTGAAAAACAAATGAGATGTTTTTTATCTCTCTTTCGCGTGTTTCGGGATCAGGATACATCGATAAAACTCGCAAAACTAAATCTTTGTCTTGCAAATTTGAGGCTTCAACCAATTGGCGAAAACCTTCCCAGTCTTGAGCAGTATAATGTGCGTTGATATCGGTGTTCACATCTTGCTTTTTCATTTCACTATCAAGATAGGCAGAAGTTCTCTTTTCGCGCTCTGCTGCCAATCTTTCGTTCAATGTTAAACCTCCATCAGGTGATGCATATGCAGATACTTCAATATCAACATTTTGCCTCGGATCGGTGTAAGCTTCTTTTACACGTCTTTTCCATGCTGCAATTTCACTTTTGTTTAGTTCGCTTGATCTTAAATCAGCTTGTTGAATTAAGAAAAGGATGTTAGCATCTTGTTGTTGCTGAATAATGCGTTGGAAAGCATCTTGTGCATCGGATGGATCGGTATTGAGGGCGCTTGCAAGTGTGGATGTTGCAACAACTCCGTCGGCAACTTTTACTTCGGGCAATTTCACCGGTTTCCCTTTTATCTTTGCGTTGAAACGAAGGAACAATTCCGATTCGCGCATATCCGGTTCGTATTCGTATTTAAAATTCATTGCCATATTACCTCCTTTGTTGCGGTTGATAATGATACCATTTCCGGCAACTTTATCACCTTGGTATGTATAAGGAGTACCATATGCTTCTTTGCCCGCATATTTAAGAACAGGTGTAACAACTACGGTAGCATTAGAGTTGAACCATTTTTCAGGAAAAATCCCATTTACAGTAACCGGCACTTCATTTCCAACTGTCTCTAATGGAGAAGGGGTTACATTAAAATGCGACGGCGTTAATGGTTTCAACGAACTACTGCATGAAGTGCTTAAAATTCCTATAAAGGCAAGCACAAACAACGATAAAAAAATGTTTTTAGTTTTCATGTGTGAATAAAATATTATGTTAATGATTTTGATTGTGATTTACAGACAAAAATACCTTTTTTTTATCACATTAAAAAAGAAAAGGATGTTTTAAAATTATATTAATGCACTTAATCGGTAATAAATCCTAAATTTCTCATTATATGCTGATTCTGTTCGTGCAAATTGATTGCGTTATACGCTTTATACTCTCTACGTAACGGATAATGAGAGCGAAAATAATAAAAGTTGTCGGGGTTTTCTTTCAATAATTTGGAGTCATTCAAAGGATTGTAGGTATGAAGAACAGCATGAGCTATTTGCTCATCGACTGCATACCTCGATAAATCGATCTCCTTATTTTCAGGTTCCGGAATAGGAATCAACTCAATATGTTCTTTTTTCAGATTAAAAAAATCGTTTATTGAATATAAACTCATTCTGGTTGCATTCCATTTTCCATCAGCAGAGTATCCTGCAATATGAGGAGTTGCAATATCCACTAACTGAAGAAGTTTTAGATCGATGTTCGGTTCGTTTTCCCAAGTATCGATAATGGCTCCAGAAACATTCCCTGCTTTTAAAGAGTTTTTCAATGCTTGATTATCCACAACGGCTCCACGAGAAGTATTGATAATGATGGGTTTTCGGTTTAAATCGTCAAAAAAAATTCCATCGGCAAGATGAAAAGTAGGGTGTCTGCCTTCTCTTATTAAAGGTGTATGAAAAGTAATAATATCAGCCTGTTTTTGAATCGTTTCCAAATCCACAAACAGATCGCTATTTTCCGTCTCACGCCGGGGAGGGTCGTTCAATAAAACTTTCATTCCAAAAAGTTCGCAGGCACGAGCCACCTCTTTTCCCACATTGCCAACACCCACAATACCAATTGTTTTGTCCTTTAACTTAAAATTGTTCTTTTCAGCCATGTATATCAACGATGCCGTAACGTATTGTTCCACCGAACGTGCATTGCAACCCGGTGCTGTACGCCACGCAATGTTGTGTGCATCGCAATAATCTGTATCGATATGATCAAAACCAATGGTGGCGGAACAAATGAGTTTTACGTTGGAATCTTTCAATATTTTTTCATCGAAATGTGTTACCGTACGAACAATCAATACATCTTTATCCTTTACGGCTTCTTTTGTAAACTGGTCGCCGGGTAGATAAGAAACTTTTCCAAACTGTTCTGCAACACCTTTGAGATAGGGAATATGTGCGTCAGCTAAAATTTTCATATCTGCAATTTTATGCTCTTGATTTAGAAAGAAGATCTTCTGCCATTGCTTTCGCTGCTTTTCGTCCGTCGCCCATGGCGAGAATTACGGTGGCACCTCCTCGAACGATGTCGCCTCCGGCATAGATTTCATGTTGAGCCGATTGCATGGTGTCGCTGTTGACAACAATTGTTCCACGATCCGTAATTTCCAAACCGGGAAATGTTGCCGGAATAAGTGGATTTGGAGAAACTCCAACACTCACAATCACTTGATCCACTTCCACCCAAACAGTATCTCCTTCTATGGCAATGGGTCGTTTGCGCCCTGATGAATCCGGTTCTCCAAGTTCCATACGCTGCAATAGCATGCGCTGTACGCGTCCGCGTTCGTCTCCTTCATATTTAAGAGGGTTGTGCAACGTCAGGAAAACGATACCTTCTTCTTTGCCATGATGAATCTCTTCGAGACGGGCAGGCATTTCTTCTTCCGAACGTCGGTAAACAATCATGGCTTTTTCAGCACCTAATCGTCGGGCGGTTCTCACAGCATCCATTGCAGTATTACCACCACCAATAACTGCCACCTTTTTTCCCATATATACAGGCGTATCGCTTTCGGGATTGGCAGCATCCATTAGATTGATACGTGTTAAATATTCGTTGCAAGACATCACACCATTTAAATTCTCCCCTGGAATGTGCATAAAGTGGGGCAATCCTGCACCACTTCCCACAAATATTCCTTGGTAGCCTTCAGCTAATAGATCTTCGTGCAAAATAGTTTTTCCAATAATGCAATTGGTCATAAATTTAACGCCCATTTTTGCCAACACGTCAATCTCTGTATCAACAATTTCGTTGGGTAATCTAAATTCGGGTATGCCGTAGCGCAAAACACCTCCTAATTCGTGCAAAGCTTCATAAACGGTTACGTCGAATCCTTTTTTTGCCATATCTCCTGCAAAAGAGAGCCCAGAGGGACCTGAGCCTATAACAGCTATTTTTATGCCATTGGCAGGATCTGTTTCCGGGATGGCAATGTTTCCGCTCTCTCTTTCGAAGTCTGCAGCAAATCTTTCAAGGTGACCAATTGCTATAGCCGGTTTGTTTAGTTTTTGAACATAAAAACATTGGCTTTCACACTGCCGCTCCTGCGGACATACGCGCCCGCATACTGCCGGAAGTGCACTCGCTTCTTTCAAAACTTTTGCTGCTTCCAAAAACTCATTGCGCTCTATATTTTTTATGAATTTAGGTATATTTATTTCTACCGGGCAACCCGATATACAGGTAGGATTTACACAATCGATACAGCGATGTGCTTCAGCAATAGCCTGTTCTGCAGTTAATCCTAAGTTGACTTCTTCATAATTCCTGCTTCTTACTTCAGGATCCTGAGAGTTCATTTCCACACGTGTCATTGAGGTGCGCTCTTTGTTTTTAATCGCTTTTCTCAATTCTTCGCGCCACGGAGCAGAACGTTCAGCTTTTAAATATTCTTGTGAAGACATTTATTTTTTATTTAGCTTTTAGCCGTTAGTTTTTAGCCAACAGCCTGTTTTTTATTCTCTTATTTTGACTCTTTGTTTTTCCGACTAACGGAAGGAATCTCTGTATAATATTCAACTTGTCACTGTTCAACTATTCACTGTTCACTGTTTCCTGTTCACTGTTTCCTGTTTCCTGTTCACTATTAGCTGCTGACCGCTGAATGCTGACCGCTGACAGCTAATCTCTAATTATAAGCCTTCAACCGCATCAACATCTCATCAAAATCTACCTGATGTGCATCAAACTCCGGTCCATCTACACAAACAAACTTTGTTTTTCCACCTACCGTTACGCGACAAGCGCCACACATTCCGGTGCCATCCACCATAATGGTGTTGAGCGAAGCAATGGTAGGGATATCGTATTTCTTCGTTAGAATCGAAACAAATTTCATCATGATGGCAGGACCAATCGTTAGGCACAGATCAACTTTTTCCCGTTGGATCACTTTCTCAATACCTTCCGTTATCAAACCTTTTTCGCCGTATGATCCATCATCGGTCATAATGATAATCTCACTGGCATATTTCTTTACTTCATCTTCCAGTATCACCAGTTCCTTTGTACGTGCTGCTAAAACAGCAATCACTTTGTTACCGGCTTTACTCATTGCTTCAATAATGGGCAACATGGGTGCAACACCCACGCCGCCTCCGGCGCAAACAACAGTTCCAAAATTATCGATGTGCGTAGCTTTTCCAAGAGGACCAACCAAGTCAGTAATGTAATCGCCCACTTCCAAATTACCTACTTTTTGCGATGATTTCCCAACAATCTGAATGACAAGTGTAATGGTTCCCTTCTTAATGTCCGATGAAGCAATCGTGTAAGGTACTCGTTCTCCTTTTTTGCCAACACGCACAATCACAAAGTGTCCTGCACGACGACTTTTGGCAATCAGAGGAGCTTCCACTTCTAATTTTACCACTTTTTCTGATAAATATTCTTTCCCTACAATCTTGTTCATGAACAGGCTGGTTTTTTCTTAATGCTACAATTAAATTAAGCTGCAAAATTAGCTAATTTCTCAAGACTTACAGATTTATTAAATGGAAATTGTCTTAAAATTTTGATAAAGCAATTTATGGTTTGTGTTCTGTAGTGTGTGGAGCCAAATCAATTACGAATTATTAATTACGAATTACGAATGATTCAACCGTGAACGGTACACATTTTAGGAGGGTTAAATATTGCACCATTGCACCCTAATTCTGATTTTCGAATACCTGCCTGTCACCTTATTTAATAAGGTCATCACTTATCTTTAAACAGTTAAAAGTTGGGATAGTGCAGAGTACGAGATGAGGTATATAGACTGTGTGAAACAGTTAACCCGCATTATTCATCACAATTAAACAATGTAAGCATTACGTGTTTATTAACCAGTGACTTATCTGCTCATTATGCTTTAATAGCTATAGCCATTTTTGGGTATTGTTCGCTTTTATCTTTACGTATCTGCTGTGTTGCAAACTCCTTGAAATAGACCTCTATATCAGCGGAGTTCGACGCCTTGCATCTACGCAAAGCTAAAAACATGAATAATACGGGTTAAATGCCTTTCTAAAATTCCGAATCTCTTGTCCCTCCTCTTTTTCTCTTTACGCTCCTTGCGGCTGTATGTGCCAATCTCCTCTATAATTCACGCCACACATGCAATGCGTGACATTTGTTTTTCTTTTATTAAAAGTGTTGGTTATCTTTGTATTATTATTATTTTGTATAAATATAAAACCACACCATTATGAAAACATTCAGTGAAAATGCCAACGCTATTTTTGATAAGGCTACAGCCGATTATCACATCAAAAATGATGTAAACACACCCATCACCAATCCTTTTGAAGAGGGAACCATCGATAGTTTTTTATACGAAAAAAATTGGATTGATGTAGTTCAATGGCATCTGGAAGACATTATTCGCGATCCCAATATCGATCCGGTAGAAGCTTTGAAAATTAAACGTACCATCGATAAATCCAACCAGGTGCGTACCGATTTGGTAGAACAAATAGATAGTTATTTCCTTTACCTCTATAAAGATGTAAAACCATCACCAGCCGCAACTATCAATACCGAAAGTCCGGCATGGGCGCTCGATCGACTCTCTATTTTAGCAGTGAAAATATATCACATGCGCGAAGAAGCTCATCGCACCGATGCTACGGCAGAACATATCGAAAAATGCGACCAAAAACTTAGCGTTCTTTTAGAACAACGTACCGATCTCTCTTCTGCTATTGATGAATTGCTGGACGAAATTAAGTCGGGGAATAAAGTAATGAAAGTGTACAAACAAATGAAAATGTACAACGATCCTTCCTTAAATCCTGTACTATACGGTAAAAAATAAACCATCGGCATGTTTTTAAACATACTTGTAATTCGCTTTTCAGCGTTTGGTGACGTAGCAATGAGTTTGCCGGCTGTTTACTCCGTTGCAAAAGCATATCCCAATCACACATTTTATGTGTTGACCTCCCAATCTTTTGAGCCTTTGTTTACCAATCAACTGCCCAACATTAAAGTCATTGGCGTTGATTTAAAGCAATATAAAGGGATGGATGGTTTGTACCGATTGGCTCGATTCGTTCATAAAAATTACGATATAGATAAAGTTGCCGATTTGCATGATGTTTTGCGAAGTAAATTCTTGCGCGCCTATTTTCTCCTTCATGGAAAACCGACAAAGCACATCAATAAAGAACGAGCTAAAAAAAGAGCAATTGTTAGACACAAAGCACCGTTAACACAGTTGAAACATTCAATTGATCGCTATCGGGATGTTTTTTTAGAACTGAAGTTAGATTCAGAAATGACTTTCACTTCCTATTTTGAAAACACTCCGCGAAATGTTGATCAGCTAAAAGCGATCTCTTTCGATTCTTCCAAAATCAATATCGGATTTGCACCTTTTGCCAAACATGCTGAAAAGATGTATCCCATAGATAAAATGGAGACTGTGCTGAAAGAAATTGCTTCGGTTGACAACAGGCATATCTATCTGTTTGGTGGTGGCAGTGCTGAAAAACAAAAGCTTCAGGATTGGGAAGCTAAATACCCCAATGTAACTTCAGTTGTTGGAAAACTATCGCTTAAGAATGAGTTGTTGCTGATGTCTTATCTTTCGGTTGTTGTCTCAATGGACTCCGCCAACATGCATCTATCTTCATTAGTTGGCACACCGGTAGTATCTGTTTGGGGCGCTACACATCCTTTCTTAGGGTTTTATGGTTTCAATCAATCGCCCGATAATGCGGTGCAAATAGAGCTGGATTGTCGTCCATGTTCGGTTTTTGGCAATGTGCCGTGCTGGCGTGGAGATCATGCATGTATGGAGTGGTTGCCGGAGCAGATGATTGTGGATAAAATTAAAGCGGTGTTGATGAAGCAGTAGAAAGCGAATTAGTTCCGCATTTGAACAAGAATTCAAATCCCTCGAGCTCCACTAAGTGGCATTTAAACAATCCAACCAAAACATTAAAAAGTCTGTGAATCAATAAATTATTGAATTACATGTTTTTTTTGGTTTGCTCTGTAAAATCGTAAAAGTTAAATCCAAATATCATCCGGATACTCCAC
>Ga0172381_10007848_pt1 | contig 10507 bp, 13 predicted proteins | sample Leawel6488metaG_FD_119754 | JGI IMG/M metagenome (GOLD analysis project Ga0172381, IMG submission 119754) | Leachate microbial communities from a municipal landfill in Southern Ontario, Canada - Leachate well 64-88 metaG | ecosystem: Engineered > Solid waste > Landfill > Unclassified | place... | reverse complement strand
GTTTCGTGACTTGCCGTAAGACGCCTGCCGGCTAAATTAGGAAAAGCGTTTCTTTTATACCAAACCACTTCATTTATAATCTCTATATTAAGTGCTTGATACGCAAGATTAATAAGCCCTATATTGTGATATGTTCCAAAAACCCAAACCGAACCCGTTGGTTTTAAAATCCTTTTTATTTCAGCTAGCCATTTAAAAGTAAATTTCAGGTAATCATAAAAAGGCATATTATCCCAATCTTCCATAACCTTATTCCATTCGCCACCAAAACCCTTAACCCCCTTATTATTAAAATTTATTTTGCTTCCCTTTGAAAGATTATAGGGAGGATCAGCTAGTACAAGATCAATGCTTTTATCCGGAATTTTTCTTAAATTTTCAAGAGCATCCCCACAAAAAATACTATTAATATCAAAATCCCCAATTTTCACTTTAATTGGATTAATATTTATCTTTTTTTTGAGGACTAATTTGGAAGACATTTGTTTAATTATCTATTATTTTTGATGTTATTTCAATTTAATCTTTACCAATACCTATCTTTAAACAAACCATTTTATTTTTAATTTCCAACTTACTCTTTAGACATTCCAAAACCTCTCTTTTTTCATCTTTCGATCCATTAGACAAAATATATTTAATATAATTCCGAACATCCAGTTCTGTCGGCTTCTTATCGAACTCTGTCGCTTGTCCCAAGACCGCATAGCTAAACTTTTTATATTTATTAATATCCTGTTGGATTTTTTCTCGAGTACCTATTTCATCGATATCCACTTTATCGGCTATATGAATTAATTGTTTTATTAGTTCTTCTTCTCTAATTGTTTTCTCTTTGCAATTTCTATCCGCTCCTTTCGTACAGTGATAATAAACATAACGAAGCACTTTTCCGGTTTTTAATTTTTTGAATTTTTCTTCAGCACAAATTCCTGATCCACACGCACCGCATTTAAATAATCTTACAAAATCAAATTCTTTAGTTCCCGGATGGCGCCTGGGTGGAGCCAGAAGATTGGCTTTGGCTTTAAGATACAAGTCTTTATTTATAATCGGATCATAAGACCCTTTGTACCATTTTCCAGTTCTTACCGGATATTCAAACTCTCCATAATAATAAGTATCTTTTAAAATTAGATATATTCGACTCAGGGGAATTCTTTTATCGTTCCTGGTTCCTATTCCTATTTCAACCAGCCAATTATAAATATCTCGGCCGCTCCAATCTTCGTAAGCAACCTTTTCAAACATCTGTTTAATGATCGGGGCACGCACCGGGTCGATATTTACTTTTTTCTTTCCCTTATCCGCGAACTTGTCATGTATGTATCCCAACGGAGCTATTCCTGGGCGCCAGCCCTGTTCGCACTTTGCTCGCAATCCTCTTTTTACATTTTCTCCTTTATGATCATTTTCTAATTTAGCCTGACTACATAAAATCATTAGAAGAAACTTTTCGTTAGGAGAATTAGTAAATCTCTGACCGTGAGTTCTTATATCTATAATTAATTTTTGATCCATCAAATCCACAATGGTTCCTAAATCTCCGGCATTCCTACTAATACGTGACGGGTCCCATGCAATAATTCCATTAAACATTCCTTTTTTGATATCGATGATTATTTGCTGAAACACCGGCCTTTGGCCAGACTCTTTAGCCGAATGGCTTTCTTTTCTAATTTCAACAACTTCTAACCCTTCGCGACTTGCCGCTTCGGCCATTTCTTTTATTTGAGAGTCTATTGAAAGAGCTTGAAGTTCGTCTTGTTCCGTGCTCTTTCTTGCGTAAAGCACGTATTTGACCTTTTGTATCACGGGGGCGACTGACTGGTCCCATTTAGTTTGTATGTGTTCCATACCACAATGAATGACGCCAATCGTTGAATGAGTCCAGACCTAGTTGGTAGATTGTTGGCAACTCGGACTTCGCAAGCCTCGCAATCTAAGCTATGAATGAATGGACGCAAGGGTCGATTTTGCGGTAAAATACATTTACAACTAAATATCAATTAAGCGATCTAAACCCTCTAAAGAAATTTGGAAGGCATGATCAAAAATCACAACGAGTACAAAGATCCCATTATCAGGATCACTCGTTGTGTTATACGGGGAAACTCGTATAGGGGCCGCAAGGCTCTACCTGGTAGTGGGTTTTTTGTTTTTTAATCATTAATAAATCACAAATATGTCAAAGAAAATTATTTATAGCATCGGGGGAATTATTATTTTAATCTTAATTGCTGCCATTATTCCGGCCACTAAACCAGCAATAGTTCAAGAACAAAAAAATAATATAATCACCGAACCTCTAAAAATTACAGCAACAACTAGCCCAGAAACAAAGACTGCTCAGCCAGAAAAACCAACGCCCGTGACAGCCACAAAAACAAACCCACAATATGAATTTTATCCCGTTTCCGAGATCGTTGATGGCGATACAGTCAAAGTAAATATAAATGGCACAATTGAAACGCTTCGCCTTATCGGTATGGATACTCCGGAAACAGTTGACCCAAGAAAACCAGTCCAATGTTTTGGTAAAGAAGCATCTAATAAGGCTAAAGAGTTGCTTTCCGGACAAAAAATAAGAATTGAAAAGGATCCTGGTCAAGGCGATCTTGATAAATATGGCCGTCAACTTGCTTATATTTATCGCGAGGATGGCCTGTTCTATAACAAATACATGATTGAGCAAGGCTACGCCCACGAATACACTTACGACATTCCCTATAAATACCAAACTGAATTCAAAACCGCCCAAAAATCAGCCCAAGAAAACCAAAGAGGATTATGGTCGCCTAATACCTGTAATGGAGATACCACCTCAAGCGCGATCACTACAACTACAACTCTCGCCCCCATCACCCCTCAAACATCCATAACAAATTCATCAACCGAGAAATATTACACATCATCTTATCGCACTTCTAAATATTATTATCCGGCTTCTTGTCAGGGGTGGCAGAGTTTAAGTCAGGATTATCTGAAGTCTTTCGATTCTCTAGATCAACTTTTGGCAACGTATCCGTCTCGGACGCTGAGCCCTGGATGTCATTAGATCGGCATGGTCCGTGAATAGACCCCAAAACATTATCAAACCAATCATCGAGGTACCATTTATATTTCTCGATTTCTAAATCAGAAATTTCATCATAACCATGAGGCTTTGAGGGTAAGACCGTGTGATATCTATTCTCATAATCATTCCTAAGATATCGCGCCTTCAAAAGCCTAGTCAGGCCCTGACCAGGAAAAGTATTTTCAAATTCTTTAAGAAGCGGCAAAAGTGGCTGCCGATATCTTGGAGAATTATTTTTTAAATAGAACTCGATAGATCGCGGATCTCTTTCTTTTACATTCATCATCAATCCTTGTTCGGCAATATCTACATTGTTTTCTCTACCGATAATTTCTGCTTCGTCCATCTTATTCCTGAACTCTTCGTCTTTTTCTCTCCGGCGATAAATTGTTGATCTATGAATTCCAACACGAGCCGCGGCAACTCCAACATTCCCACTTTTTTCAAGTTCTTTAAGAAACTTTTCTATCGTCTTCTCATCTATCATGTCACATTATCTTTATTGGTTTTTTGCCGACAACCCTTTCCCAACGTTTAAGTATCACCTCCACATAAGTCGGAGATTTTTCCATAAGGTAACATCTGCGATTCATTTTAATTGCCGCTATTAAAGTTGATCCACTACCCCCAAAAGGTTCAACTATAAGGTCGTCTCGTTTGGTAAGTACTTTAATATATGGAATCAATATCTCCGTCGGCTTAGTTCCAAATATCACTCCTTGCCCCGATGACTTTTCATCCGCTGCTTTAAATTCTAAAAAATCAGTAGGACAAATCTTTTTCCCTTTCTCGTATGATTCCCAATGCGGCTTACCATTTATCGCATATAGAGCCGTTTCATATTCATTCTCAAGAAGTTCGCCCTCATCCTCGTTGTTAAGTTCTACTTTGTCAGTTGCACCAACCATAGCGATGTCGTGCTTATTAAAGAATCTATATTTAGCCGAAAATCCTTGAACCCGATTTGGTAAGTGCCAGACGATCATATTTTTTACTTTCCAATATTTTTCCATTTCATTCCAAATTGTTCTGATGTTCTTCCAATTTTCATAACAAATAATCGCAAAATTTTCTTTGGCTATTTTACTAATATTGCCCATCCATAATTCGGTGAAATTATCCGGTAAAAAATCCGTTTCAAGATAGCGTCTATTTTTCTTGGCCCCAAAGCCGGTAGTCACCCCATCTTTCTGTTTTGTTTTACCTTTTAAGTAATCCAAAATATAAGGGGGATCAGTGAAACACATGTCAGCTTTTACGTCGCCCATAAGTTTAAACATATCTGCTTCAATAGTTGAATCTCCGCATAATAATCGCGATCCATCCAACTCATAAATATCTCCTTTTTGAACGGTAATACTTTGAATATTTAATTTTTCCAATTCTTTCTTAAGATCAAATTGCTCAATGTCATCTTCTACAGGAAAGATGTCGTCTAGATCCTGACTATCAAAACCGACGTCGGCCAAAAATGCTTCGTCAAATTCAGCTAATAGATCAAGGTCAAAGTCTCCGATGTTTTTGTTGAGGCGGAGATTTAATTCTTTTTCTTTGGCGAGATCTGCTATTTTTACATATACAACCGGTACAGTTGTCATGCCAAGTTCTTTAGCCGCCTCATTCCTAAAATGACCGCCAATTATTATATTTTTTCTTTCCGGCACGCTATTACAAATAATCGGATCAACCAGGCCGAATCTTTTAATTGATTCTTTAAGCTGATCAGTCTGTTCTTTGGAGTGTTTTCTAGGATTGTATTCCGCGGACCGAAGTTCATTGATCGGAACTTCAACGATTGTTAATTTTGTATTACTCATGTTTTTATTTTTTATTAATTTTTAATTAAAAACGCCCGGACACTCGCTCATACCACTTTGGTATCAACGAATGTCCGGGCGTTCCGAACTATGCTCTATTAAATTTTCAACTTACTGTCAGATACTTTTTGCTTTTAGGGGAGCAATCTCATAGGTCATCCCTAATTGAATTCCACTTGTCATAAAAGTGATGGTTCGACCGCATTTTTCACAATGCATATCAAATTTATCTCCTGAATATCCCATTAGAAATTTTACCGGCTCGCCTTTGTGAAACTTAAGAAATTCAAGTTTCCTGCTATCCAAGCGTTTTACCATCGGGATACCACATTTACATCGCTCCGGTTGTTTGTTTGAATTGTTCTTCATAGACTCAGTCTGCCATATTCCAAAATAACTGCAATACCCCGCCTGTGGATAACTTGTGTATCTTGTGTTTTAACTTGTGTATCTCAGCTATTGATTTTTCATTATAAATGACTTATAATGTAATAACATATGAAAAAAATAACTATTACCCCAAAACAACGGGAAACCATTAATTTTATTAAAAAGTACATTGTCGCCAAGGGAGAATCCCCCACGATAACAGAGCTAGGCACTGGACTTAAACTAAGTTCTCTGCGTAGCGTTACTCAGCGCATAGAATCCCTTGAAACAAAAGGACTCCTTAAAAGGAATCGCTTCCAACGCCGGGGCATTTCCCTCATTGAAAGAAATGACAATGCATTCAATACAATTCAAGTACCTGTAATTTCTGCTGGATGCGACGCCAAAAGCGTTTACGCCCAAGCACATTATGACGATTTTTTAATAATTGATAAAAAGCTTACAAAAAACAAACCTAACGTAGTTGCCATTAAAGCGATTGGAGACAGTATGTTGGATGCTGGAATCCAAAACGGAGATTACATCCTGACCGAAGTAACGGAAAATGTTTCCAGTGGCGATCGAGTCGTAGCAATTCTCGGCGATATGGCGGTTATTAAAAAACTACGGGTAACTCAAACCGCAACAGTGCTTGAGCCAGAATCTAAAGGCAATGGCTATTACCCAATAATAGTAAGTGAAGAAAATTCAAAGATTTTTGGAAAAGTGATAAGCGTTATACCTATGTCCAAGACGGATGATGACTATCAAATTATTTATAATCCAGGCATGGACCCCAAACAAAAATGAGTTTATTAATTATTAAGGCAAAACCCAATCCATTGGGCAAGGATCGCACTGCGTATGGCTTTGTTCCAGCAATACAACTTGCCGCTGAATGGGTAGATTTTCAAAATGTTGTTCAAAATTCCATAAATTTAAACGGCGTTCAATTATATCACTGGGCATATACTAATGGAAAAAATGAATGGCAATTAGCTATTGAACTTAGTGGTCCATTAAAACCTGGTGAAATTGTTCGTATCCATTCGGGAGGACAAATTCCATTGGAACAAATGCGCTATGAAGATAGAGTAGGAGTAAATTATCATCTCTTTACTGGTAAAAATTATATTTGGAATAACAAACAGAAAGATCATCCTAGTCTGTGGTACAAACCAACTCAACAATGGATAGACCAAACAGAATATGAGGCATATCCTATAGAAGGAAAAATATTACAACGTTACGGTAATAAATTAATTTAAAAAAATGACTAAGAAAAATTTTCACAGTGTCCCCTGGGGCAATGATTGGGCGGTTAAAAAAGAAGGGGTTAGCAAACCGATCTCAGTCCACAACAAACAATCTACGTCAGAAGACAAAACCCGCCTACTCGCGAAAAAAGCTGAAGTTGAAGCCGTCTATCACAATAGACATGGAGTCATAAAAGATAAAGACAGCTACGGAAACGATCCATGCCCACCGAAAGACAAGATAAAATAAACACATGTTCAATTTTTTAAAAAAAGAAGTCACTAAAATAAAGGCAATAAACGACCAAGATCTTATTCCGTATTTCAAATCTTTGGGTATTTATGAAGATTTTGAATCAGGTAAATTTAAGTGTAAATTTTGTGGGGTAAAAATAAACCTTGATACTTTCCAGGCACTTATTCCCCAGGAAGGAAAAATTGATTTTATTTGTAAAAATATGAAATGCTTATCTCAACTTTATCATGATTAATTTCATTTGTTCAGAATCAAAATTTCTTTGTTTAATAATTCCAAACTTACCCATGATATTTATTTATATTATTATTGGATTTCTTGCTATTTTAGGATTAATTAATATTTTGGCAAATTTAATCCCTCAATTAGATACCTTAAAAGGAAGGCTAATAACTCCGCTAGCAAAAAAATGGGCATTTAAAAAATTATCTAAACAAGCTACAAAAGCAGATATTAAAGGAGGGGTTAATACGGCAATACTAAAGCTAGCTTCGGAATTTCCAACTGGGTGGCTAAAACCAATAGATATAGAATGGGTTACAAATGAAAGTCGGGAAGATTTTTTAAATGAAAATGAAATTGTAATTAGAATGAGGCCAGTAGAAAGCCAGGAGCTTAATTTTGTAACAGCTGTTTATTATTTTGTAAGAAAATCTTTTTTTCCAAGAACTAAAAAAGTTGTACCAGAACGATATTTTGAAGCATCGGTTTTATTTGCCTCACGCAAAATCATTGAAAGACAGAGGCCGGAATTAAAAACTACCTTTGAAGACAGTGTTTTAGATCCAGAAATAGATAGGGATAGCAAAGTCCTTGATATACTCCAGCGATATGAAACTATTGATAAACAAGGACTATTTAACGGAATATTTTTAAGAGAAATACATACCGTTGCCTCCGAAGCAAAATTGACGCCAATGAGGAATAAAATGCGTCAAGAAATCAACGATATATTAAAACATATCGAAGATTTTCTTGGGTATTATAATGAAGGTGTAAAACAAGAAAAATGTTCCAACTCAATTCCGGCAAACATGTGGACACGAATTGGTCCAATTACTAATTATGGCTTTCTTCTAATTGCTAGTCCGATGAAAATTTCTGGCGGCGTCTCCATCTACGTCAATAGAGCAAAAGAAAGAGCTGCGAGCGGCATAGATCGTTTATATGTACTCGGAACCGAAAAGGAAAAAAAATTTGCTAATCAAATTATTAATGCCATTAGTAATCAAGTTCCGGAATATACACTAAAAGAAACATTGGTACTATCTCACGATTACCGAGGAGATATTGGAGGAATTGGAGCGGTTTTCATAAAAAAAGATAATAATACTGTTGTAAAATAAAAAATTAGTAATTTTTTATTTTTTATATCAATTTGGTACTTTTTTATTTAAAGCTATTTTTTATCATATCAAGTATCAAATTAAGCGGAATCGAAAATAAAGATGCGGCATAGAGAGACAAATATCCAATTAAAAATATAACCACGCCCCTTAAAAATATTTGAACCTTTGATTTTGCTTGACCAAAACCAAATATTTTTATCATAAATTTTAAATTTATTAATGGTTTTAAAGAATATAGAATTAAATAGAAAAACATTCCAAAAAGAGGAATGACTAAAAACGCATGCCACACTCCACGAAATTCTAAAAACCAATAAAATACCAAACCCCAAAGCCCCCATAACAAAACATAACGAAAGAGTAATAATTTAGGACTCATTTTTTTAGGAAGCTGGGCATATAATTCGTGCCAAACAACAACCATCCCTATTATAAAAATAAATGAAAGACTCTTACTCACCCACTGGATTTGTAGATTATTAATAAGTGCGATTATCGTTGCAAAAACCGCTACCATAGAAAGCAGTATATGATTTTCTTCTATAAATTCTTTTAGAGATACTTCTTTTTCTTCCATATTGACAATATAACCCCGGGACCGTCACATTTGTCGCATTTTACCCTAACTCAAAGCTAACATTTACTTTTATATATTTTTATATATCATATAAAAATGTCTTTATCAGATAAATCAATCAAAGAATTTCAGGACGTATTCTAAAAGGAATATTATAAAAAGCCGTCTTATAAAGAAACCTGTGATGCCATGAGAAATTTACATAAAATAATTTGAGCAAATTAGATTTAAAAAGAATTTTCTTAAAAGATTCTATCGGAAACTATTTCCGTCTTTTTAGCATTTCAAATCCAAATGATAAAAAAGGAGAATACTATATAAAAGCTATTTTCTCTAATTTAAGAAATGTACCTCTTATAGGATTAACAAATATAGATGAAAAGATAACAAAACAAGAACTTATGCTTAATGGAATTCAAGAATTTTCTTTTCATTACAATGCCGGTGTATCTCATTATAAGGACAATTCAACTTCTTTTATTGATCGCCAATGCTCATTACCAACCCTAAAAGATTTTCCGGCATTACATTTATTTAGATATGTTATATACGATATTAGTCAATTTAGTCCTTACGATAAAACAAAAATATCAAAGAACGATTTCATACTCCCCCGCGAATTTAACGGAATGGCACGAGGCTTTGAGGTATTTATATCAACCAAGCAGAAAGTTCGAGAAATTGCTTCTCCCGAAGAAAATGTGATTCCTTACAAAATTAATCTTAGCGACAAGCAAATTAATCTATTTATAGCTGATGGCTTTTGGCAAAGAAAATCAGATATTCCGAATACCTATACAGAAATATTTAGGTACGATAATCCCACCGATTGTTTTCATTAATCTTTAGTGCTTTCTAAATTCTTTTCTGATTTTTGCCCAAAAGATAAAAATAGTTCCGCCAAACTACCCAGGTGTTCGATTGCTTCTTCTGGCGTAAAAACAACACCGCATTTCTTTTTCATATAAATAATATATTCTGCAATGAGCTTTTTAGAAAATTTTGATTCCATATATTTATATAAAAAATTAATTCCTTAGTACTGTCGCATTTGTCGCATTTCTATTACGCCTCAAAGCGACCCGTCCCCCTCCTTATCCATCTTAATTAACAACTCAAAACACCCTACAAGTTCCGGACTTATAAGGTTCTGAACACGTACGGGGAGCCCTGTTGGTCGTTTTGAGAAAGTGAGTACGTGATTAAACGGAGAACGTAAGGAAAACTCTATCTTTTTTGCGTTCACGGTTGGGTTCTGAAGTAGATAATTGAGCAAAGCCCGTTTTTCGTTCAGTTCCGAACTTTCGAAAATCTCAAGCGCCCTTTTAGCCAAATTTAGTACAGTAGAAGCTGTTAAATAATAATTTTCATCTGCCTTTGTATGATCCTCTAATTGCAAATTTATATCGTGCTGTTTTATTTTTATTTCTTTCACTTTCTTATCATAGTCATCCTTAGTAATACTACAATCGATCATAAGGTCCATTATACGGCCCAATTTTGCTTGTAACGCATCATATTCGGCTCTAAGCGCATCTATGGCGTTTTTGTGGTATAAACCCTTGGCCTCGCTTGATTTTTTAAGTCCATCCACGATCTCGTCTATTTTTTCCTGCGGAATCGAATGCATGGCCTCTAATACTTCGTATATGGGCTTCAAAAGTTCTTTTTCGGGTGCGTATATCTTTTTACAAATATGCTTTCCGTTTGAACAACTATAATAAACGAATTTACCCTTTGCGGTTCCAGGACTGTATTTGCATCCACAATTTGAACACGTAAGTAATCCGCGAAGAATATAGGG
>Ga0172381_10007847_pt1 | contig 10507 bp, 6 predicted proteins | sample Leawel6488metaG_FD_119754 | JGI IMG/M metagenome (GOLD analysis project Ga0172381, IMG submission 119754) | Leachate microbial communities from a municipal landfill in Southern Ontario, Canada - Leachate well 64-88 metaG | ecosystem: Engineered > Solid waste > Landfill > Unclassified | place... | reverse complement strand
CTGATCAGGGTATCAAATGAATTCAGCGCGCGCGTTCCGTATGACCAAACGCTGGCCGCGATGCCGGCGACATCGGTTTTGGTGGCCACAGTATCCAAGCTTGTTCCCAAAACAAAGGATTTGTCAATGCATTGCCGCGCCGCGTCCGCGTCGCAACACATTGACGCCCGATACAAACCATTGGGCGAAGCGATATTGGCAGTGTAATAATGCCAGCCATCGTTTTTATCGGCCATATTAACGCCGTTGGCGATAACTGAGTCTGCGGGATTGGTGATGGTGATCTGGCAATAATTATCCGTGATTACCGGCGTGTGGCTGTCATCGCCGTAGATAAATTCGCCGATGATGCAATCGGTGCTTGGTTCGCACCGTTGCGGCATCGCGTTTTGCGCAAGAGCAAGATCGCCAAAAAGCAATGCGGTGAGCGCGATGGCGATTATCATTTTTGATTTCACAAAATTATCCATTTATTTATTATACCATATCATCGCACAACAATCTCTAATTGTTATTGGTCGCTGTCTGTCGAAGTTGCGTTTGATACCGGCGTTTCGTAAGTTTTTGAAATGGTTACTGATGATCCGGCCCGGGCAATCAAATCTTTTAGCTGGTCTTTGGTGAGGCAAACCGTTTCGCCGTCGGTTCCCGAAACGCACATTTGCCGGGCAGTCATCTGTTCGGTTTGGACTTTTCCGATATTCGCTTCCCCGCCGGTGAACTTGACGGCAATTATTTCTGTGAAGCTGGCAATCCCATTTTGTATGTTTATCCCCAGTGCTTGCAGGCCGTTTATCAGCCATTGCAAATGATTTGCGCCGTTTTTGCCGATATCGAGAGTGCTTGTTGGGTTGATTGTTCCCAAATCATTTAACGATAATTTCAAATCATCAATTTGCCCTTGTTGCTCCTTGATTGCATTAACCAGAATAAACGGCAAAGCGTGTCCTTGATATGATTTAAAATCGTTGACTGTTGTTCCGCCAATTTTGCCTTTATTTGTTTCTACCATGTATGGTGCAACGAGTTCCAATTCTTGAGCGATAATACCAATATGAATCTCTGTGTCATTAAATCCTACGCCTCCCAAGCCGTTATACTTGTACATTGTCGGCCTAATTTTTAGAACCGTTTCTAAGCCATCGGTAAAGTTGCCAATATCGGTTTTGATTCGGGCATCCGAGGCAATGGTCCAAACATTATGGGTTGGCTTTGCCGCGGAATCGGTGGAAAGCTGCAATTGGTAAGAGGGGCTCGCTGTTCCGATGCCGACGTTGCCGCTGTTAAAAAAAACTGTTCCCGAATTAGGGATATTATTAGTCGCTGACGTATTATTAGAACCAATAACCGTACCGTTGGCTCCGGTACAAGCGCCACTGCCATTCCCCGTGCATATCGGACCGTATGAATAGATCGAGGTCCATGCGCCAATTGATCCCGTACTAACATTATACCAATTATCTTCCCCGCGACCTATCGTGTTAATGTTGTCAGTATACATAACACCGTTAACAGTAACAGGCCCATTAAAATAAGAAGTACCATTTACGTATAACTTAGAGGTTGGCGTCGTCGTTCCAATACCGACGTTGCCGCCCCCCGTTATCAAGGCGTAACCCGAGGCAGAGGCAAAATAACCCCCAATACCAGTACCAGAACCAGATCCATATACGGCGTAATTGGTGCCGGAGCCGTAGAGGCCGTAGGGTCCGATACCTTGGACGCCAATAGACACACCATTGCCGACGATTCCGTAGACACCGTTACCGTAAATTCCATAAGTAGAATTACCGTTTCCCCCGACACTCAATTTAGATAATGGTGCCGCGGTTCCGATACCAATGTTGCCGGAAGAATTCATAACAAATGCAGAGCCTGTTATTGCGTCGGCACCTGGATTAATGCGGAATGTATTGTCAGTGTTTACTCCATATGTGTACCAAGCTGTACCGTCACCATAGGCCTGTATAATATAGCTTGGGTTGCCCGCAGTTGATGATATTTGCATGGCGCGATTGCCAAAGTTTGAGCCGCCATGCTGTATGGATATCCCGCCGATTGCATGATGTTCTGCCGCGCCCGCTGTATTTACCGATAAACTTCCGCCATAAATATGAAGCCTATTTGTTGCCGCAGTTATTGTCCCGATGCCGATATTCCCCCCCGATAAAATCACCATTCTCGCGGTTCCTCCAGTACCCGGATCCAATGCGGTATCGGAATGAACACCATCTTCATAAAAGGCGAAATTAGAAGATGTTCTGAAGTACTCCGTACTGCCTTGTACTCCTATCCCGTAACTTGTGCTATAAAGGTTTAGCATTTGGCGTACATCCGAGCCAAACGATATTGAAGTATCCGCAGTTGAAAAAGTTGCGCTTCCGGCAGAAGTAATAGTTCCGGTGAAAGACGGGCTGGCCAGCGGTGCCTTCAAACCCAGCTGCGTTTGAATGGCGCTGGTTACGCCGTCAACATAATTTAATTCCGTCGCGGTGGCGGTAACGCCGCCCAAGTTGGTTAGTTCCGCAGCGGTAACTCCGGTCACTCCATCCAAAATATTCAGTTCCGCGCCTGTGGCAGTGAGTCCATCTATCAAGTTCAATTCCGTTCCGTTGGTGGTAACACTTACCGCACCCAAGGTAAATGGCGTTGGGATGGTAACCGTGCCGGTGAAAGTCGGACTGGCAAGATTAGCTTTTAAGTTGTCCGCGGTGGTGGCAAATGCTGTTGTTGCCAGCTGTGTCGTGTTTGTTCCCGCGACCGCGGTTGGCGCAGCCGGAATTCCTGTGAATGTGGGACTGGCCAAGGGTGCGTAATTGGCAATTGTCGCATATGCTCCAGTGCCCAATGTTCCGCCGGTCCCAATGGCCAAAGTTGACCCGTCGGTGGCGGTCAAGGTTAAAGTATTGGAAGCGGTCAATGTTTTCCCGGCGCCCAAAGTCAGAGTTCCGGTTCCGGTTGTGATTGTGTTGCCATTGATCGAAGTGGCCGTGGCCGCGCCTAAAATCGGGGCTACTAATGTCGGCGAGGTAGAAAATACCAAATTAGTACTATTGGTTCCGGTCGTGCCGCCCGCGGAAGAAAGATAATTTAATTTTGCCGCGGTAGCAGTTACACCGTCCAAAATATTTAATTCTGCGGTTGTAGCAGTAACTCCATCCAATAAATTCAATTCAGTGCCCGTGGCAGTAACACTGGTCGCACCCAAGGTGAATGGTGTTGGAATGGTAACGGTTCCGGTGAAAGTCGGACTGGCAAACATCGTAGCTTTGCTTTCGTTGGTCACATTTCCCAAGCCCACCATTGTCGAAGTAATGCCGGATACGCTGCCGGTAAAAGTCGGCGAAGCAATGGGGGCTTTGAGTTCGCTGTTGCCATTTAATTTGTTGATCGCCTGTAGGATTGTATCCGTGGCTGCCACGGTTCCCGATCCGCTTACGTATCCGGTGATTAGTTTTCCGGTGACGGCCGCGTTGGTGAATGACGCGGAGGGCAGTGCGTTGGTCGCCAAAGTTCCTTGCGCGGCGGTGGCGTAGTCGGAGCTGGCGGTGAACGCAGCGGTTCCCAGCAACCCGGTAACCGAATTCAAATTAGTGATTGTCGCAGTGAGACCAGTGAGGTTGGTGGCGGTGGCGGCGTTGCCGGTAATATTCGAATCGGTGAACGCAATTGTTTTTCTTAATGCTGCCGGAGTGAAATAAAGGTTGGTGCCGTCAAATTCCATCGCGCCCGCTTCGACGTTATCCAGATTTGATCCTGCAGTGAATTTTAGCGGTGCGGAATTGGCGCCGGTTGAGCCAGCTTTTAAATGCAAAGCCGCGGTTGGTAAAATCGTGCCGATGCCGACGCGGCCGGTCGCGGTATCAACATACAGGCTGCCATCGCTGCCGATGCGCAAATTGTTGGTTTCATTGCGCAAACCGACCAGGTTTGACCCGGCCTGCACCCATTGCGAAACCTGCCGCTGGCTGCCGAAAACAAATGCTTGCGCCTGGCCGGTGAGCAAGGAGCCAACCATCATTCCAACCAAAACAAAACCAATCAGCTTGGATGTTTTTTTCCAGTTTCCAAAAAATTTTTTGATAATGGAAATCATTTACCGAAATATTTCCTATGATAAAATTATATCATCTTAAGAACACGAAACAAACTTTGGCCATGTCAATTTCACAACCAAAAAAAACGAAGAAAACAATTGCTGTTTTTTTTGGTTTAATTTTTGGGATTTATTCCGAGGTAGACCACGGGCTTGCCCGTGGAACCGAAGGAATGAGGATTCCAAAGGAAGCATCCTTTGGTCGCCAGGCGTGGTTGCAGACCACGTCGGGCGAAATACAAATTAAGATATATTTTGATTTATTGGTTTAGAATCGCGCCCAGCCGTTTTATGGCTTCGCCGTACTTAGCCCAATCGCCGTTTTTTTGCGCTTGGATGGCTTCTTTGTAAATCGCAGCTGCTTCTTCCATTCGTTTCCGATCGCTTTCTGTTGGCGGGACGGTTTTTGTTTCGCCGGTTTGCGTTTGCCCGGTTGTTTCCGTTGATTCCCCTCCGAAAATTTTTGACAATCCCTCTTCCAGCGTTTCGGCCATGGAAATAGAATTCTCATAAGCCACGATCACCCGTTTTAATTCGGGAATTTTTCCAGATTCCGCTTTGAGATAGAGCGGCCGGACATACAATAACGATTCCTCGATCGGAATCACCAGAAGCGGGCCTTGGATCACTTGCGAGCCGCCCTGATCCCACAGTGAAATTTGCTGGCTGATTTCCGGGTCCTGGTTGATGCGACCGATGATCTGCTTGGGTCCGAAAACAAGCTTGTCCTTCGGGAAGCGGTACACTAGCAATTTTCCGTAATTTTCGCCGTCGTTGCGGGCAACCATCCAGGCCGACAGATTGTCTTTGGCGCGAGGAGTGAACGGCAACATTAAAACATATTCCTCGATTTTTTCACCGGGCAGTTTCATGATGATGTGCCGCGGCTGCATCGCGCTTGACGATATTCCCTCCCCTTCGGCCGAAATGGCCGGAATTTCCCATTGATCTTCTTTGTTATAAAAAATCTGCGAATCATCCATGTGGTAGACCGAGTATGCCGCAGTTTGCAGACTGAAAATATCTTCCGGATAGCGCAAATGGGCAACAAGTTCCTCTGGCATTTCCGACATTGGCCGAAATGTTTGCGGAAAAATCGCCTCATAGGTTTTTAAGATCGGGTCTTCCCCATCCGCCCGGTATAAAACAACACTTCCGTTGTAGGCGTCAACGACCGCTTTCACCGAATTGCGGACATAGTTCACGGGCGCCCCGTTCAGCGATTGCGGCTGGGAGTAAGGATAGCGGTCGCTGGCGGTGTAGGCGTCAACGATCCAGTATATTTTGCCGCCGGCGACAACAATATAAGGATCCGAATCAAAGGTCAAAACCGGCGCGATCTTGCCCACTCTTTCGGCGATGGTGCGGTGGTACAAAATGCGGCTGTCATTGGTGATATCGTTGGACAAAAGCAGCTTGAGGGATTGGAATTTCGCGGCATAGAATACTCGCTTGGCCAATGAGTCGATTTTCACTCCGCCGGTGCCATCATAGGCGGCGTAGACATTTTCTTCGCCCTTGGGGTAATTGAATTCAAGCGATTTGGTGTTTGTGATGACGTAATCATTGGAAAGCTCGCCGTAATAAATTTCCGGCCGTGCGATTTCAAGTTCTTTTTTGTCGGATTTTGGAGGAATATCTTTAACGAACAGCACCGGCAATCCTTCGGGAGTAACTTGGTTCACCGGCCCGCCCGCCGCCCCGTATCCATGGGTGAATGTCAGCCGCTCGTTGATCCAGTTGCGATTGGGCAGGCTGGCGGAAGCCAGTTCCCGCGGCGAAAGCATGATTTGGCGGATTTCTCCGTCAATGATATAGCGGTCGTTATCAACTTGGGAAAATTCGTAATAAGTTCTGATCTCCTGGATTTGCGAAAAAGTTGACAAAAGCGGCGTCCGATCCCAAAGGCGCACGTTTTTAATCGTAAGATCGTTGGCGGCGATATCGGCCGCGGTAATTGGTTTGTCTCCCGATATTTCCCGTTCTTCAATTTTGTCGAGAGCGTAGGCCTTTCGGGTCGCGGCAATATTGTGTTGGATGAACGGAGTTTCTTTTACGAGCTCATTCGGCGCAACCACGAATTTTTGGACAATTGATGGGATCACCGGCAAGATGAGCGTCGCGATCAAATAAAAAGACGCGCCACCGGCAAGAGGCAGTATCTTTCCTTTCCATGCCCAAAAAAGAGCTCCAATCGCGGCCATCGCGGCGGCAAAAGTTGAAACCAGAAGCATAAACATCTTCACCGACACATCGGCATATGTCGCGCCGAATACCAATCCGCTTTGGCTTGTAAGAAGATCAAACCGTGACAGATAGGTTTGAGCGGCGATAGTTACCAGCAATGCCGCGCCCAAAATCCCAAGATGGATCCGGGTGGCTTCGTCAACGCGAAACCGTTCAAGAAATTTTAATCCGGTTGTCGTTGGCCAAGCGGAAAAATGCAAATGGCCGCGCAAAAAATAGATGCCCAAACAGCCGGCAAGCGCCAAGAAAACGAGCGAATTCAGAAAGCCGAGAATTGTTTGCAAAACCGGCAGCGTGAAAACATAAAATCCAACGTCTTTGCCGAAAATCGGATCTGCGTTGCCGAAAGGCGCAGCCGAGATGAATTTCAAAACCTCTTGCCAGTTTGCCGCCGCGGCGAATCCAAAAAGAAGCGCGGCAATCAGGCTGGCGGCAACCGCCACTTTTTTGACAGTGCGGTCGATGATGTTAACGACTTTTCCTGTGATTGACGGCGGCAGAATTGCCGACCATGAAACTTTGGAACGCGCCGCCAGCAAAAAATTGGCCAGCAAAAAAACGGCGGTAAATACCGCCGCTCCCAAAAACAGCCCTGCTTCGGCAGCCAATGATTTAACAAAAATCTGCGAATAACCCGCCTCGGAGAACCACCACCAATCGGTGATGAGCGCCGCCGAATTGGAAAGAATAATGGCGGCCACAACAAAAACAGCTAAAATTAAATTGAATAATATTCTTGGATTGATCATAATGCTTGTTAACGGTAACAATACCCGAAAACCCGAAGGGTTTTGTTTCTTTGTGGACCTTAGCGGATTCGGACCGCTGACCTCCTCATTGCAAATGAGGCGCTCTACCAGCTGAGCTAAAGGCCCAATGTTTAGCGTTGGTTGCAGGACGTTTATCGTCCCCATATTACTCAATATACAATAGCAAAATAGAAGCAAAATGCAATAAAAATCAGAACAAAAAGGCAAAAATGCTATTGCTGAATTTGAGGGGCTTGCTATGATGCCGTAATAATCAAAATCTATGAAACATAATCGCTGGTTTGTGGTTTTTGGAGCGCTTTTGATACAGGTCAGCCTTGGCGCGATCTATATTTACAGCGTTTTCAAACCAGCGTTAAAAGAACATTTTCCAGCTTGGTCGGCAACCGATATTGCCTTGCCGGCGCAAATTCTTTTGGCGCTTAGCGCTTTGAGCATGGTTGCGGCGGGAAAAATCCAAGACAGAATCGGGCCCAAAAAAACCTCCATAATCGGCGCGTTTATTTTGTTATTGGGAATGTATGTTGCCGCCAAAGCGCAAACTCTGGCGCAGTTTGTATTCGGCTTTGGGGTTATGGGCGGGATTGGCATCTACACAGCCTATGTTTGCCCCATTGCGACTTGCGTTAAATGGTTTCCGGACAAGCGCGGTTTGATTACCGGATTGGCCGTGGCGGGTTTTGGCGCCGGAGGCTTGGTGTTTGCACCGCTGGCAAGTTATTTTATCGCACATATTGGCATAATGGCGGCCTTGTTTTATCTTGGTTTGGTTTATTTTTTTGCGATTATTATCGGGGCGCAGTTGATGCGCGTGCCGCCGGCCGGTTATTGTCCTGCAGGATGGATGGCGCCCGCGGTTGGCAACAATCAAAAAATTGATTTTACGACCAAGGAAATGATCCAAACCCGCCGCTTTTGGATTTTGTGGCTCACTTATTTCATCGGCTGTACCGCCGGATTGCTGGTGATTATGAATTTGGTAAATATTTGGCAGTCGCAGGCCGCGGCCGGTTTCGCGAAAATCGCCGGAATTATTACCGGGGCGCAATTTTCGCAAATTTTGGCGCAGGGAATACTGGCAGTTATGTCAGTTTCAATTTTAAACAGTTTGGGCCGGATCGTTTGGGGTCTGATTTCAGATAAAATTGGCCGCGAAAGAACCTTGATGACAATCTTTGCGCTATGCGGCATTATGCTGTTGATTTTGAATGGATTGAATAGTTTTTGGAGCTTTGTTTCAGTTGTAGCTATTATCGGTTTTTGCTTTGGCGGCTTCTTGGCGCTATATCCGGCGATTACCGCGGATTATTTCGGTTCAAAAAATATCGGCGCCAATTACGGCTTGATGTTTTCAGCTTATGGCGCGGGCGGATTGCTGGGGCCGTGGCTAGCGCCAAAATTGATGGCCTTGGGCCAAATTATTCCCTATGAAACCGCGGGTACGGCCGGAAAAACTATTGTTAAGCTGTTTGAAATTGGCGATTATTCAACTTCATTTATTTTCGCGGGGTTGATGTGCATCGCTGCCGCACTATTGGTTTCGCGATTAAAAACAAAATCCCTTTAGAGGGATTTTGTTTTCTTGGGTGGGACGCTGAGCGTCCCTTGCACAACGCTTAGCGTTGTGGGCGCGGAAGGAACCCGCCTTCGTTGAAACTTCGGCGAGGCAAAGTCGAACCTTCGGCTTACCAAAATGTCATTCATTTTTCGGGTGGGCGCGGAAGGAATCGGACCTTCGGCCTCCGTCTTATCAGGACGGCGTTATACCACTTAACTACGCGCCCGTTTTTGCGACTTTAAACACGATTAAGATTCTACCTTATTTTCCAAATTTTGCAACAGCTTCATTGATGCAAAAAAGCCGGTATGACCGGCTTTTTAAATCAAAGGCTTTGATCCTACTTATAAATGCACCCTTCCTCAAGCGAACCGTAATATTTGCCTGTCGGGCAAGAGCATGTGAACCCGGAACGGACTTCGGCAGTGCAGGAGGTGTTTTTATTAAGCCTGGTTGCCTTTGTCGCGGGAATGCATCCAATTTCGGAATAAGTCCAGTTTCCGCCGGTTTTTTCGCATTGTTTTTGTTCCGCGGTGACGCTTGCCGGGTCCTTTGGATCAATGAATTTGAATATTGTCGGCGTGCAGGTTCCGGATTTGATGGTTTGCATGTGGCATTTGAATATCGTATCCTGATGCAATCCGCAACCCTGGTCGGCCATTTGCGCCGTGAACGCGCCCGCGCCTTTAACACAACCCTTCATTCCCATATCCGTGGCATTAGCGGTATAATATTTATCCGAGAGGCTGTTTTGCGATTCGGCGTCGAACAAGAAATTCACGGTGGCATTGGTGCCGTCGGCAGACTCTCTTACCGACGCGACGACGCAATTCCCCGGATATGTATTATAGGTGCAATTTCTTCCCACGACCTTATTATTGCTCTGGTTTCTTTTATTAAGCAGCGATATTATGTAAGCGATCTGCCTTTGAAGGTCTTTTACGATCGCTTGCAATGATTCAATGCTGGCAGTGTTTTGATTTGTGTTCGATTGGGCGCTCGCAACTCCATTTTGAAACGAAGGCACTAGAACGCCGGCGATCAATAACGCGGCTAAGCTTGCGGCAACTTTATTTTTGTAATTCATTTTTTAAAATAATTATTTACAAGTCTATTATATATTATTACTGAAAAATTAAACAGTTTTTCTTGATTTTGTTTTCTTGTTTATTTTGATTCCAATTTTATCCTTCTTAATCTTTGCCTTCTTTGGCGATTTTTTTCGAACCAAAGAGAAATTGTTGCTGATCATGTCCGGATTGGATTTTTTGAACGCGGCAGGAGTGATTTTTATCGAGGTTTCGTAGCTTCCCGCGGAAAGGATGATCTTGGGAGATTCCAGCAGTTTTTTATCGCAAAAAATTTTTAAATCCCATAGTTTTTCGAATGGCGGAATCGCGCCCGGGTCGATACCTTTGAAGGTTTCGCCAATGTTTTTTTCTTTGGCGAAATCGATCTTTTTTGCTTTCGTTAATTTCAGCAACTTACCCATATCCAAATTTCTGTCTCCGCCAATCACTGCCATTGCCAGTTCCCGATCGGCTTTAACCACCAAGACTTTGGCAATCGCGCCTGGTTTGATTTTTAAGGTCGCGGCCTTGTCAAAGGCGGTATAAACCGTTCGGTGCTCGATTAATTCATATTTCATTCCGGATTTAACTAATAAATTTTCCACTTTTTTGGGAATTTTAATTTGCTGTTTAATTTTTGAATTCATTTTCGTTTAATTTTGATTGCCGAATTATTGACCGGAATGTGCCATAAAGAATTTCTTTGCCGTGAACGGGCACGATTGCGACCAGTGTTGGCGATTCGATTTTGCGGTATTTGGCGTGG
>Ga0172381_10007846_pt1 | contig 10507 bp, 10 predicted proteins | sample Leawel6488metaG_FD_119754 | JGI IMG/M metagenome (GOLD analysis project Ga0172381, IMG submission 119754) | Leachate microbial communities from a municipal landfill in Southern Ontario, Canada - Leachate well 64-88 metaG | ecosystem: Engineered > Solid waste > Landfill > Unclassified | place... | reverse complement strand
GAGCGATGGCGTTAGCGGGAATTATAGGGAGATAGATGAAGATGTAACCATTCATGCAAAACTAAAGGCCCTTCATAAATCCAATACTACAGCCGCTTGGGATAGCACCAGCCAGAGGAAATTAATCCAGACCTCAGCCGGCGGCAATCCTCGCTGGCTTCATCAGGTTTATACCAGCGCCGGTCATGTTTGGATCGAACACTCCGGGGATGGTGGCAGTACCTGGACGCTTGGAAATAATGGACAGCCATTAGATGGAACTGCCGGCGGCAAGTGTCCCTCGATTACTTATGCAAATCAAGGTTGGTTATATTACGATAATTATATAGGTGTAGTATGGCAGGAGAAGGATGGCACACATTATAAAATAAAGGGTAAAATATTTAACCAATATGGTGATGTCAATTTACCACCATCTCCGTACTACGAAGTAACTACACTATTTACTGAACCGAATGATACTTATGATGGCGATAATGCCAATCCTAATCTTGTTATGTACGTAGGATATGCCAGTCCGTACTTTCTTACATTTGAAAGAAAAAGCACCCACGGTAGTTTACAGCCCGGTATTAACTGGCTGGGTGGGTATACGGAAGATAGTGGACAAAGGTTTTTAGGCCCGTTTGGATTGCCGGATGATCAGGGGCTCATCACAGGAACAAACTCAAGCACAACAAACGTGCAACTTTCTATAGTTTCTAGTGATCTTGATTTTTGTATTAATCTTGTTCAACAAGCCGGACCGACTGGCGGAGTCTATGGTCATTTTATTTACTTATATCCGGAGGAGGGTGGCGATTGGTACTATTACCAGGAAAACCATGGCCGAATATCCTACCCTTCAGCCAATAAAAGTCCTTCGATTGTATCTCTTATGAATTATTTATACAACGCTTGCTGGATTGAAGTTGAAAAGATGGTGTTTTACTATCGTGGCACTCCATCAGTCCTTCGTTATTACGGATATAGTGCAACCTCATGTTCGATAAATCGGGGCGGCGGTGGTAGTAATAGCGGTTTTGCAGTTTGGAGTCAACAGCCTTCTTCGGGAACAAAGTCGAATAAATCGATCCGCTTCAGTGGTGGATCACCAGTTAGTGGTACTACTCAGACATTAAGCACCTCGGGTAAATATGTGCAAGTGGGAAACGGCCCTACTTCAGATCATTCATATATGCAGGTGTCATCATTCTACCCTAACACCCTTCCCTATTACTTTAGCACTTCTCAGACGCTTGGCCCGTTAAGTAAAAGCTCGTCTGAACTTGTCGAAGGCCGAGGATTTATTATTAACAAGGGAGACGCCTCGTTTAAATATTGTTTTAACGATCTAAACGTCGATGGTATAAATATTGCCTTCGTTGATGTTTCAGACACACTGGATTATGACAATATTGACGTTCTGAATAATGCTCTAATTACGGAACCATTTCAGTTGAATACAAATTCGAAAGTAATATTTATGGAGCAGTCAGGATTTACCGATTCTGCTGTGGCAAGTAAAGCACTAGAGAAAGACGATTACATCCATTACAAGATAGAGTTGATTGATGATGCGACAGGCAAAGTAATTGGGGCAATCAAGAATGTGAATCTTACTTCTTTAAATGTTCACTCCTTCAAAACACCGACCTATTCGTTGAATACAAAAGGTCTTACCAGTAAAACGGCAAGATTAAAGATTACACTTGAAACCAATATAATAAATGAAAATTCAGAAAGATCTGCTTTAAATGATCAGGACTTGTCACGTATTCCGGCTACTATCAGGGAAAAACTACTTAATATAAAAAATCCTGACCTCATTTTAATAAAAAGCTTTTCGGAAGAGAATATATCTCTGGCAAAGGCTGTTTTTGAACTACTGGAGATGGAAGAGTCAGATGTTCCGATAAGTTATTCTCTTGCACAAAACTACCCAAATCCATTCAATCCTATTACAACCATTCGCTATGAATTACCGAAAGCTGGGAATGTTACGTTGAAAGTATATAATCTTCTCGGTAAAGAAGTGGCGACGCTGGTAAAAGGCGAACAAAAAGAGGGAAGGTATTCAGTTATTTTTGATGGCTCAAGACTAGCAAGTGGAGAATACATTGTGAGAATGCAATCAGGTAATTTTTCAAAGACAATAAAAATATTATTGATGAAGTAGTTTGTAAATTTCTTATTGTAGAAAAACCCGATCAATTGTCGGGCTTTTCTATATTCTAAACTAACGTGAGTGAGGAATCAAGATAATAAAAGTTTAAAGAAATTTATGACCCCACTTTAATCCTTTCTGTCCCGATTCAGATCAGGACTGGTTTGCCCTGATTGGGAAAAAATCTCTTCCGGTTGGTTCTGAAAGTAGAAAGAATACCTAAGAATGAATACAATGTCTATAGATCAGACATGCGTCGTGGAAAAAATCCTTGATTATAAAACCATCAGATTGTAAGTTTACCCGCTATTTTTGGATTATAAATAAGAGATAAACAATGTACAAAACATCTTTTCCAAAATTGACGGAAATTAAACAAGACTGGTATGTAATCGATGCCGATGGTATCGTACTGGGTCGTCTGGCCAGTCAGGTAGCCGCGATTTTGCGTGGAAAAAATAAACCATATTTTACACCGCATCTCGATACCGGTGACTTTGTCGTAATCATCAACGCTGATAAGATACGTTTGACCGGACGCAAAGCGGAGTTCAAGACCTATTTCACTCATTCGGGCTATCTGGGCAGTGAACGTTTTCTGCAATATAAAGACGTGTTGCAGAACAGCCCGGAAAAAATCGTCGAACGCGCTATCAAAGGCATGTTGCCGCACAATGCTCTTGGTCGCCAATTATTCCGCAAACTCAAAGTCTATCGCGGCCCGGAACATCCTCACCAGGCTCAACAACCGAAACTTTTAGCAATAGAAGGATAAATAACGGATGCCAAAATTAGAGTACATTTCATTAGGTCGGCGCAAATGCTCGGTTGCTCGTTTGAGAATGACTGCCGGCGAAGGGAAGGTGACCATCAACTCGCGCACTATGGATGAGTATTTCGGGAATGAATCCCTGAAACGCATGATCATTCAGCCATTTGAAATCTGCGGAGTGAGTGGGCAGCTGGATGTCAATGTCAATGTTCAAGGCGGTGGTTTTACCGGTCAGGCTGGCGCAATCCGCCTGGCGATTGCCCGCGCTCTGGAAAAATATGACCCGGAACTGAGAGCCAGATTGAAACCAGCCGGTTTCCTGACCCGGGACGCGCGGGTTAAAGAACGTAAAAAATATGGTCTGCGCGGCGCCCGTCGGGCTTTCCAATTCTCCAAACGTTAATACAGGAAACAATCGAACTATGGGAAATGTAACCTTCGAAATACTCTGGAAATCGGGTGCCCATTTTGGTCATTTGACCCGTAAATGGAATCCCAAAATGAAGAATTACGTCTTCATGGTCAAGAATGGTATTCATATCATTGATTTATCCAAAACTGTCGCCTGTCTCGACGAGGCTTCGCGTTTTATCCGCGAAGTGGTCCGCAAGGGCGGCGATGTTTTGTTCGTCGGAACGAAAAAACAGGCCAAAGAAATTGTTCAGAATGAAGCCGACCGCTGTGGCATGTTCTACGTTGTGGAACGCTGGTTAGGCGGGACATTAACCAATTTTTCGACGATTAAACGGAGTATCCGACATTTACAGAAACTGGAAAAAGACAAGTCGGTTGGTTATGGCGAAAATCTGACCAAGAAAGAAAAATTATCACTCGAGCGCGAGCGCGTTAAATTAGCCGATCTGCACCGCGGTATCAAAGATATGCGCAAATTACCCGATGTTCTCGTTGTAGTAGACACATTATATGACGATATCGCCGTTCAGGAAGCGCGCCGTTTGGACATTCCGGTGATTGCCTTACTGGACACCAACGCCGATCCCAGTATGGTCGATTATCCGATTCCGGCCAATGATGATTCAATTCAGACTATCAAAGTAATAATTACAGAATTGGCTGACGCCGTTATAGAAGCCAAAAATACCCGCCTGGTCGAAGTGCCACCCGTCGAAGAAGCGAGAATCTGACCGATTATTCAGAAAGGAAGATTATGCAAATTACTGCCACCCTGGTAAAAGACCTGCGTGATAGAACCGGTCTGGGTATGATGGAATGTAAAAATGCCTTGGTGGAATCCGATGGCGATATCGAAAAAGCCATTGAAATTTTACGTAAGAAAGGAATCGCCAAAGCCGAGAAAAAAGCCGATCGTTCGGCTCATGAAGGTGCAATCATTTCATATATTCATCCCGGTAATAAATTAGGAGTATTGCTCGAAGTCAATTGTGAAACCGATTTCGTTGCCGTTACTAATGATTTTCTAACTTTTGCAAAAGATATAGCTATGCACATCGCGGCCACCAATCCTCTATCGATTCGCCGTGAAGACATTGATCCGACGCTCCTGGAACGGGAAAAGGAAATCTACCGCGCTCAAGTACGCGAGCAGAAAAAACCGGAAAATATCATCGAACGCATTGTTGAAGGCAAGGTCGACAAATTTTACCAGGAAAATTGTCTGCTGGAACAACCGTTCGTCAAAGACCCGCAAAGCACCGTTAAAGATTACCTGACCGCGACGATTGCCAAGATCGGTGAAAATATCAACATCGCTCGTTTCGTCCGCTTTCAACTAGGCGAAAACCTTCAAAAATAGACCAACCAGCCGGGTTTCCCGATGGCCATAATTCCATATAAACGCGTAATCCTGAAGTTCTCCGGAGAAGCGCTTGCCGGTGAGAAACGCACCGGTTTTAATCCGGAAATGATCCAGCAAATCGCCAACGAAATCAAATCCGTCGCGGGGCTTGGCGTTCAGATGGGAATCGTATTCGGCGGCGGCAATATCATTCGTGGATTAAGCGCTACCGGGCAGACGATGGACCGCGTTAAAGCTGATTATATGGGGATGCTGGCAACGGTCATTAATGCCCTGGCAATGCAGGACGCGCTGGAAAAATTAGGCCTGCGCGCCCATGTATTTTCGGCGATCCAGATGATTGAAGTCGCTGAATTGATGATTATCCGCAATGCCCGTAAATATTTGGATCGGGGCGAAATCGTCATTTTCAGTGGCGGTACCGGCCGACCATTTTTCAGTACCGATTCCGGTGCGGCTCTGCGCGCCGTCGAGGTGCAGGCTAATGCCATTATCAAAGCCACCAAAGTCGACGGGGTTTACGACAAGGATCCGGAAAAATATGCCGACGCCCGTTTCTTTGAGAGATTGGACTATCAGACCGCTGTCGAAAAACGCCTTAAAGTCATGGACCTGACCGCCATAACCATCTGCCAGGATAACGACTTACCCATTATCGTCTATAATATGAAAGTGCCGGGCAATCTACGGAAAGTCCTGACCGGCGCGAAAGTTGGAACGCTAATCACACGGGATTAATCATGATTGATGAAGTAACCAAAGACGCCGAAGCACGCATGCAGAAAAGTCGCGAGACTTTTCAGCAGGAGATAACCGTTATCCGCACCGGGCGGGCGACGCCGTCTCTACTCGATCCGATCAAAGTCGAATATTACGGAACGAATGTGCCGCTCCGTCAGGTTGCCTCGGTTGGAGCACCGGACGCCCGTTTACTGGTTGTTCAGGTTTTCGACCGAAATGCCGTACCCAACGTCGAAAAAGCCATTCGTTCGGCCGAATTGGGTCTGAATCCGCTGGTAGATGGAAATTTACTGCGCGTACCAATTCCGCAACTTACTGAAGAACGTCGTAAGGAACTGGTCAAATATGTCCATAAAATTGCCGAAGAAGGACGCGTCGCCATCCGCAACATCCGCCGTGACGCCAATGATATGGCCAAAGACCTCGAGAAAGAACATGAAATTTCCGAAGACGCATTACATAAGGGTCAGGAAGAAATTCAAAAATTAACCGATAAGTATATCAAACAAATTGATGAACTGGTGAAGCACAAAGAAAAGGACATTCTCGAAGATTAGTCCGGCTTTCCAGGAATACTTACTACCTTAATTAAATATTTAAAAAAAGACGCAGTTGGGCTTGAATAAAATAAGCAGATGGGTATTTATACGGATTTGATTATTTTTAAGGCGGCTGATATTTCTGAACTGCATTCAGAAATTCATTCGATCAGCATTTCGAAAAGCCACAATTCGGGCAGGTAACGCAACCGCTTTCATGATAAACTGCCGAACCGCATTCCGGGCAGGTTGTGATCGCCTTTTTGTTGTCGATTCTGGGCGATGGTTTCGAAGCCGACACAGCTTGCTGTGGAATTGGTACTGAAGCGGCTCCATCAACTTCTAATAGTGAAAAACTCGGTTCCGCGCCGGGTGCTTTTTTCTTGCCTTCGCGTTCATCGAGATACCACTCGAGCGCTTTGGCGATGGCGTCCGGAGTCGAGAGAATTTGGGTGCCATTTTCCCAGACCGGTGATGGACCGCCGATGCCTTTTAATTGCTTGACAACATCGCGGGCGTCGATTCCGGATCGTAAGGCTAACGATATCAGACGACTGATGGCTTCTGACTCAACCTGCGCCTGACTGCCGGCTTTGCCGATATTCGTAAACACTTCACACAGACCGTAATCGTCTTCGTTGATGGTGATGTATAAAGTGCCGTTGCCGGTGCGCACGCGTTTGGTGATTCCGCGGGTTTCAGGGGGACGAATGCGCGGATGCAAGGTCTGATCGATTATCTGCGGTTGTTCGGAAACCTCGGATTTTGCCGACTCGGTTTGATTGCCAACGTACAATACTTGTTCATCCCGACTGCCGTCGCGATAGATGGTGATGCCTTTACAACCGGCTTCATAGGCCAGCCAGTAGGCGTCGAGCACATCCTGGACTGTTGCCGACTTCGGGAAGTTGCAGGTCTTGGAAACCGCCGCATCCACCCATTTCTGAAAAGCGGCTTGCATACGCACATGCCATTCCGGTGAAATATCGTGGGCGGTAATGAAAACACGTTTGATCTCGGCGGGAATCTCATCGATATTTTGTATCGAACCCTGGGTGATAACGCGATGCATTAATTCTTCGCTGTAAATCCCGGCTTCCCTACAAGCTTGTTCAAAATGCGGATTCACATACAGTAATTCGGTACCGTCCATGACCTTTTTAGTGAAAGCTAGTGAAAAAACCGGTTCAATACCACTTGAGCAGTCGGCAATCATTGAGATCGTGCCGGTTGGGGCAATAGTGATGCAAGCCGAGTTGCGATACTTAGGTCCATCGGGGAAAAAAATACTATCGTTCCAGGCGGGAAATGTTCCGCGATTGTTCCCTAATCCGGCGGAAGCATCCTTGGTCCGGGTATAAACGAATTTCATGAGTTCGTCGGCTAACTGGAGCGCTTCATCTGAGTCGTACGGTATTTTCAGTTTGAAGAGAATATCGGCAAACCCCATAATACCCAGGCCGATTTTGCGGGTCTTTTTGACCATCGTTTCGATTTTTTTCAATGGGAATTTATTGATATCTATAACGTCATCCAGGAACCGAACGGTATCATCGATGGTTTGGCCGAGCCGCTCATAATCGATTTTATTATCGGAAATGAAATTAGCCAGATTGATCGATCCCAGATTGCAGGACTCGTTCGGCAGGAGAGGTTGTTCGCCGCACGGATTGGTAGCCTCGATGTCGCCTAATTTCGGGGTGGGGTTCATCTGATTGATACGGTCGATAAAAATGATCCCGGGGTCGCCGTTCCGCCAGGCGTTTTGGGCAATTAGTTTGAAAACTTCGGCGGCATTAAGCGTACCGACGATAGTGTCATCGACCGGATTAACCAATTCATATTGTTCGCGCCGCCGGACTTTTTCCATGAAAACATCCGTAACAGCAACAGAAATGTTGAAATTGGTCAGTTCGTGGCTATTCTTTTTACAATCGATGAATTCCAGAATATCAGGATGATCGACCCGTAAAATTCCCATGTTAGCGCCGCGGCGGGTGCCGCCCTGTTTGACGGCTTCTGTCGCGGCATTGTACACTTTCATAAAGGAGACTGGTCCGCTAGCTACGCCGCTGGTGGTCTTGACAATGCTCTTTTTGGGGCGAATACGGCTGAAAGAAAAACCTGTGCCGCCGCCACTTTTATGAATGAGAGCCGTATCCTTCAAAGTCTGGAAAATCGATTCCATAGAGTCGTCAACCGGTAAGACAAAACAAGCGGAGAGCTGCCCAAGTTCCCGACCGGCATTCATCAACGTCGGTGAATTGGGAATAAAATCCTTGCGGATCATCATCTGGTAAAATTTTTCCGCCATTCGCGGAATAGTAGAACGGGGAGAGTAATTGATTTCAGCCTCGGCTACGGCTTCAGCCACCCGCCGGAATAGTTCCTCGACGGTTTCACCGACATTGCCATTTTTATCATGCAGAAGATAACGCTTTTTCAGCACTTCCATTGCATTATTTGAAAAAAGCGGCTTATTCTCCAGAGTAATCGGGATTGTGGCCGGGTTGATAGGTACGCTATTTTCACGAATTGCTTTTTTCTCGGTCTCGTTTTTAACACTTTCAAAATCGAGTGCGATTGGCTCGGACATTCAAAAATTTCTCCTTTTGAGAGTTGACGATGATTTCCCCATGTATTCACTCAGTATTAAACCTGAATCGAAGTTAGCATGCCCAATCAAAGTAGTCAAGGAAAAATACAAGATTTTGTGTTTATCGACGACAAAAACACCATTTGTTGAGGATAAAAGATGTAGTAAAAATAGGCCACAAACCTTGACAAAAACTTTAAAATAAGCCGGATAACTGACATGCAATCCAAGGCCTTAAAAACATTTTAAAAAATTATTTGGTACTATTAAATTAATGGTAGTTTTTTGCATTGCGGGTGTAGTTCAATGGTAGAACTCCAGCTTCCCAAGCTGGCCACGGGAGTTCGATTCTCCTCACCCGCTCAAATCAGCCGGGAATAATTGTTAAAAACCAACTGATTGACCTATAGCAACTGATTTTAAGAATTATCATTTTTAATGTAATTAAGCAACCTATTGTCCTCAGGACTATCCGTATATCATTTGACATGCGCTATCCCGTCGGTATGTTGTCAATATGTGAAAAATCACTTGAACAAATCTGAATGCGATCCGGTTCGTACCAGATAGATAGTATCCCGCTCCTCTTTCCATATTAATAACCAGTCCGGTTTCAGATGACATTCCCGATAACCCTCCATATTCCCGTGTAAGAAATGCGCTTTATACGCAGGCGGGATTATTTTTTGATTACATAACAATTTCAGGAAATCGTACAGAGCCGAAAGATCGAATCCTCTCTGTTCTAAACGCTTCAAATCCTTTTTGAATTGACTGGTAGGTTTGAGGCTTTTCAATGCGATTTTGAGAATTGAGATATACCCAGCGCCTGAAACATTTCGTCGGGATCGGAATAACTTTCTAAGTCCGCGCCATCCTCGACTTCGTGCATAGCCTTTAAGGTTACTTCGTTTGGTATCCGGACGGCAAAGGGCAGGCCGCGATGAAATGCGATTTCGCGCAAATAGAGATCGATTGCGCCCGACATAGAGATATTCAATGCCTTTAAAACCGATTCGGCTTTGACCTTGACTTCTTTTGATACTCTGACATTTACAGTTGCGTCATTCATAGTCATTTTCTCCAAGCCTATATTGTACGAAAGTAACGCAAAACGCAACACTTTTGTTCAACTTGGTTTTTAAAAAGTAATGGCTGGCTGTTCTCGCGAACCTATCCCGGCCAAGTGTCAATAAACTTATACTCGGATTTGCCCTACGGCAATGCCAAGGCTGATTTTGATTGCCCGGTCAAGTTCCGCTATCTTTTCCAACGACAATTTACCCAGTCTATGAATCAGGCGATTGGCTTTGTCAACGGTTCGGATTTGCCCGCAGTCAATGTAACTGTCAGCGTCCAATCCTGCTTCGTTTTTAGATAGAAAAACCATGACCGGTAACGGCTTGGTAATTTCCTTGACGCTGGAAATTGGCGCGATTATCGTCACCGGTGAATATTGATTTCCGATATTGTTCTGAATGATGACCGCCGGTCTGAGTTTGCCCATCTCAAAGCCAACCTTCGGTTCAAGATTGACCAGATAAACGTCACCGCGATTAAGCGGCTCAACCAGGCCGGAATAATTAGAGTTGGTCGGCATGTTTCCAGTCCTCTTGCTGTTGGCTGTAATAGGCCGCGTTAGCCTGATAACCTTCGGCAAGTTGTTTTTCTAAATCAGCCCGCTCCAGCCGGTCAAGATAATCACTTAAAGCCCGCCGCGCGATTTCGCTGATCGAAATATTCAACCGTTTTGAGATTGATTCAGCCCTGCGGGTTAAATCCGGTGTAGTGATAAGGTTTAACCGCTGGGTTTTTGATTGACTGATAATTGTTCTCATTTTCATCGCTCCATATACACTGGAAAGATACGCAATACAGCAGTGTAATTCAAGAGAAAATTAGGTGAACGCAAGCACTAATACAAATCCGCTTGACT
>Ga0172381_10007845_pt1 | contig 10508 bp, 16 predicted proteins | sample Leawel6488metaG_FD_119754 | JGI IMG/M metagenome (GOLD analysis project Ga0172381, IMG submission 119754) | Leachate microbial communities from a municipal landfill in Southern Ontario, Canada - Leachate well 64-88 metaG | ecosystem: Engineered > Solid waste > Landfill > Unclassified | place... | reverse complement strand
CTGCAACAAGGATTTCTTTGCATTTAGAGCATTCCCAAACAGGAATAGGAACTCCAAAATGTCTGTCTCTTGAAATATTCCAGTCCCATTCAAGACCATTGACCCAATTATCATATCTTTTGTGCATAAACTCCGGATGCCATTTTATTTTATTTCCCTGGGAAATAAAATCTTTCTTTCTATCGAGTATTTTGATAAACCATTGTTCTGTTGGAAGAAATTCAATTTCTGTCCCACATTTATCATGAACATTAACAGCATGAGTTATATTTTTTTGTTCAACAATAAGGTCTGCTTTTTTTAACTCTTCAAGAATTTTCTTTCTTGCAGCCTTAGTCTTAAGACCTTCATATCCTTGAGTATTAAGAGTCCCATCATAATTAAGAACTATTTTAGGAGTGAGTTTATGCCGATTAATTGCCTCTGCATCATATTTGTCCCCATAAGAACATATCATAAGAACTCCTGTTCCTTTATCAATTTCAGCACTTTCGTCTTCAATTATAGGAACTTCAAAATTAAACAAAGGAACTTTTGCAGTTTTTCCAACTAAACTTTTGTATCTTGTATCTTGGGGATTTACAAAAACAGCAACGCAAGCACCAAGTAATTCTGGTCTGGTTGTAGCAATAAAAATAAAATTATCTTTAGCATTTTTCGATTTTTCATTATCTTTAGATGATGAACCAGCTATCTTAAATTTTAAAGTTGAAAAAAATGTTGGCAATTCCTTGTCATCAAGTTCAGCTTGTGCAACAGAAGTCTGGCATTCAGGACACCATAATGTTGGAAATGATTTTTTATAAATAAGTCCTTTCTTATATAAATCAATAAAAGATTTCTGTGAAAGTTTTCTTGAATTATCATTAATAGTAGAATAATAACAACTATAATCACAGCTTACTCCAAGATTTTTCCAGTCAGAAATAAAATCAGGCGTAATTTCGGTTAAAGTCTTAAGACATAGTTGTATAAAATCTTCTCTCTTCATGCTCTTACTTTTGACATTGTTTAGTTTTTCTACAAGTCTTTCAGTTGGAAGTCCATTATCATCTGTTCCAAAAGGATAAAATACATTTTCATTGTTCATTCTGTGAAATCTTGCAATAAAATCCTGCTGAGAATAAGAATAAGAATGCCCAATATGCATTTTTCCAGATAAAGTTGGAGGCGGAGTATCTATGCTATAAATTTTTCCTTTCTTCTTAGAATCAAATTTATAGATTTTTTCCTTTTCCCAGAATAACTTTATCTTTTCCTCTACTTGTTTTGAGTTATATTGTTCAGCCATTGTCTCTTAAAATCATATGAAAGGTTATCTTAAAAATCTTATGCTACTTCACCTAAATACTTAAAAGTATAATAAATCAAAATATTTTATGGATAACTACCTGCATCCAGAATCTAGTGTAACCTTTCTAGTTTGGTCACCAAAAGCAAAAGGCAGGACAACTTTAGACATTATGCTGGAAAATATCCCTTTTGAAGAAAAAGAAAGAAAATTAAAACATTCAATTCCCCCGACCAATAGTCAGGATTTTTATTTGCAGTATAATTTGGAAACTCCAGATGCAGAACTGGTATTATCAAGTATTGATAATAAACCAGTTCCAAAAGAAGCATCAAACAGTGTTTATAAAACACTTTGTAGTAGAGGACTTTCAGTTGTTAGTTATACTTTAGATTCAGCAGGCAATAAAATACCTCTAGACATCTCTTTTGAATTAAAACCAAAAATACAACAATAACTTTAAAAATCCCCTATTCCTCTAATTTTTATGGCAAATCAAGGATTAAGCATGCCCTCAAGTGGCGGCGGACTTATGCGTTATAATGAAGAATATAAAAGCAAATTTATGCTAAAACCTTCTCATGTAATCTTATTTATAATTCTAATAGTTGCTTTTGTTGTATCTTTAAAACTTTTCTATCCTATTGCATAAAATGATTCCTGGAATAGACCCAAAAAAAATGCAGGCTTTAATGAAACAAATGGGAATGTCTCAGGAAGAGATTCCTGCAAAAAGAGTTATTATCGAGTGTGAAAACAAAGACATTATAATTGAAGACCCCTCTGTTATGAAAGTTCGAATGCAGGGTCAGACTAATTTTCAAATATCAGGAGATACAAGAGAAGAAGCAAGTTCGTCACAAGATGAAGATTCCACAAATATAGAAGAAGATATTAAAACAATAATTGAGAAAACAGGTTGCTCAGAAGACCAGGCAAAAAAAGCCTTAGAAGAGTCAAATGGAGACCTTGCTGAAGCAATTCTTAATCTAAGTTAAAACTGTTTTTAGAAATTCTTTTATCAATTAGTATAAATTTTAATCACTACTAAATAGGACAATAGAGTCGATAATTATATTAAGAAATTATTTACTTAAATTAAGATAAACAATGCAACAATATAAAGAAGACCTAAAGCAAGCACTTAGGCATATACAAATTGCAGACCATATAACCTATGTTACTTTTCCACTTGTAAATGAAAAAAGGCTTCTGCTCAAAATAATTGAAGAAATTAATCTTTCAATAATCTATTCTTTAAATTGTATGTTCAATTATAAGTACCCCTTGAAAAGCATTGATTTTGGAAAAGACAATGCAGACCTTGAAAACTCTCTAAAAGAGATTTCAAAGGATTATGAACTAACAAATGAGCAAATAATAAAAATAAAAGAAGTTTTTGAACTAAATAAGAAGCATAAAAAGAGCAGCATAGAATTTGTTAAAAAAGACAATGTAGTAATTCTTTCAGATAACCTAAGTTTTCAGGCAATAAATATCCAAAAAATAAAAGAATACTTATTACTTGCAAAAAGAATAATAATCAAATTTAATTTAAAGATTAAATAGTTCTACTAAAAAAGGTTTAAAAAATCAATAAAAATCTGATAATACTCTAGAGTTATAAAAAAAGATAAGCTTTATATAGAAGTAGTGCTTTTATTCCTAATAAAAATGTCCCTTTTCTTTCAAGAGATTAATTAATTGAAAAGAGCCCTAACTATGTCAGAAGCATTAGAAAAAATAATCAAGGAGAAAATAAGCGCAGATCATTTATTGTATGTCAGTATGAAATATACTAAGACTTGCGATGTAATGATTAATTTACTTAAAAGATGGAAAATCATGATTGATTATACCTTTGACGGACTTCTCGAAAAAGGAAAAAAGAAAAAAATGTTTAAATCAATTCCTGATGCGCCAAAATTAAGAGTTGACTTGATAAGAAAAGCATTCAAAGATGAAAAAGAAGTTATGGATGCACTCGAAGTTTATGAAATGTTTAAATTAATAGACATACTCAATAAAACAAAAGAAGGAGAATTTAGAAAGGGAGTTTGCCTAAGAGTGACTTACAAAAAAGAAGAAATTCCAATAAATCTTGAAAAGCTAAAGGACTATGCTGAAATTCTAGAAAGGTTTATAAATTATGCGAAACTTTTTCTCTTATCTAAACCTTAAATATTAAGGACAAAAAAAATAGGAAGATTATTATAAAATGGCTAAAATCTATGCAATACTTTCTGGAAAAGGAGGAGTAGGAAAGACTACAACCGCAATAAATTTAGGTGTGTCTTTGAATAATCTCGGAGAAGACGTAGTTATAGTTGATGGAAATCTGACAACTCCAAATATAGGAATTCATCTGGGAGCTCCAATTGTTCCAACTACTTTAAATCATGTTTTAAATGGCCAGGCTGAAATAGAAGAAGCTATTTATGAACATGAGTCAGGAACAAAAATAATTCCAGCATCATTGTCCCTTAAGGAAACAGAAAAAATAAACTATAAGAAATTTCCTGAACTTACTAAAAAATTAAAAAAAATAACTAATCATGTAATAATAGATTGTGCAGCTGGTCTTGGAGAAGAAGCAAAATCGTCAATGTATGCAGCAGATGAAATAATTATTGTAACTAACCCTGAAATGTCTGCAGTAACAGACGCATTAAAAGCAATTAAGCTTGCAGAAGAAATGGGAAAACCTGTAATCGGAGTCATTATAACAAGATATACAGGTAAAAAAGTAGAAATGTCCTTATCAAACATAAAAGATATGCTTGAAGTTCCAATACTTGGAATCATTCCAGAAGATGATGCTATAAAAGAGTCTCAAGTTCTAAAAAATGCAGTAATACATACTCATCCAAAGAGTTTGGCTTCAAAACATTATATACGTAGTTCAAAAAGAATGCTTGGGGAAAATATAAAGCTAGAAATACCAAGAAGATCAGGCGGATTTTCAAGATTTTTCAAAAGTCTTGGACTTAACTAAAAATATCTAAATAATAACATGGAAGAAGGAATAGTAACTTTTAATGAATGGAGCAAAATAGACTTAAGAGTTGGAGAAATTATGGAAATAGAAGATGTTCCTGGAGCAGACAAATTATATAAATTAAAAATAGACCTCGGAACAGAAACAAGAATTCTAGTGGCAGGGCTTAAACAACATTATACAAAAGAAGAACTTGAAGGAAAAAGATGTATTGTCTTTTGTAATCTAGAACCTAAAAAATTAAAGGGTATTGAAAGTAAAGGAATGATTCTTGCAGCAGTAAATGATGATCATAGTGAAGTAAGACTTCTTCAGGCAGATGGAGATATTGAACTCGGAAGTAGAGTCAGTTAAAATTTAATTTTTTCTTAAATACTATTTTTTAGAAGATTTTGTAAGTGCAAAATAAAACAATGCCAAAATATCAAGGGCAATTCCCGTATGATAATAATTAACTCTGCTGAAAGTATAATTAAAAAAAGGAATAAGAAGCGAACTATTATGCCAAAAAGCAATTAACCCTCCTGAAAGAGTAATCATAAGACCAACTACCCCAATTATCCCAAATACAATATCAAGATAACCAAGTCTATTCTTTCTTTCATAAAGAGACCTAAATGATATAAAAAAGAAAAGCACAAGTGCAGATAAAAACCCAGTCCAAAATCCAGAAGTTGCAGGTATTTGATGACTGCCTATAACTGTAACAGTTGTTTCAATTCCCTGATCCATTACTTTATTCATGTTTACATCCATAAGAAAAAGCGCAAGCACAAATAAAATAAAAGCCATTATCTCCATCCTATCTATAAAAAATTCCTTGAATCTTGTAAACTTCATTTTTTAACTACCTTTTTTAGATAAAAGAACTATTAAGCTTATAAATTTTTGTAAACAAAACCCTTCTTATACAAAAACTCTATAAATTAACATTTGTATGAGATTAAATGAAAATCTTATTTATTTGCAAGCATAACAAGTTTAGAAGTAAAGTTGGAGAAGCTATATTTAATAAATTAAATAAAAATAAAAAAATAATCGCAGAGAGTAGCGGCATTATAGGCTCAATTCATGATACTCCAAAAAGCGTTATTGATGTTTTAAAAAACAAAGGTTATAGAGTTAAAAGAAAAACTGCAAAAAGAGTTGACTTAGACGAAATTAAAGATTATGATTTAATAATTATTGTAGCAGATAATGTTAATCCTTTATTTTTTAAAAGTAGTTTTGATAAAAAAATAATCTGGTGGAAAATAACAGACTGCCTAGACACAGATATAGAAGGAATAAAAAAAAGAGTAGATGAAATAGAGTCAAAAGTAAAAAAATTAGTTGAAGAATTAAAAACAAGCTCATAAATATTTATAAATAAGTTATGTTTTGAAAATATTATGGAAGATAAAGATTGTATATTTTGTAAGATTGTAAAAGGAGAGATTCCAGTAGTAAAAACCTATGAAGATGATAATTTCATAGCATTTTTAGATGCAAAACCAAAATCAGTTGGACATACTATTCTTGTTTCAAAAGCTCACTTTAGAAATCTTCTGGATATGCCAGTAAGTCTTGGAAATGAAATGCTTGAAGGAGTAAAAAAAGTCTCACTTGACTTAATAAAACAAAAAAATGCAGAAGGATTTAATGTAATTGTTAATAATGAACCTGCTGCAGGCCAGGTCATTTTTCATGCCCATATCCATATTATCCCAAGAAAAAAAGATGATGGCTTAAAATCATTAGCCTAAGAGCAGAAGATTCTGCACTCTATTTAGATTTATGAATTAAAATTTATTTTTCATTTAGAAAAAAGCTAAAATAAAGATAATTTCTTGAATTTACTTCAAGAAGTTATTGCATTTGTATACTTACGAAGAGTTCTTCAGAATTCTGAGTAAGATGATGGCTTAAAATCATTAGTCTAAACGTATGAGATTATACAGCCATAAGTTTAAAAATAAAGATTTCTCTGTTAAAAACTATCTAAGAGTGTTGATAGGATTTAAATGAATTCAAGCAGATTAAGAACACATACAATAGTTAATGCCTGTTCAGAACCAGTCTTTTTTGAAGGCTCGCCTTATTTCTTATATGAAACTAGAAAAGGAGTATTTCAAGCGGTCCAATCAATTGTTCCTACTTCAGATAAACAAGGTAGAGCTATTTTTGATCCAAATATTGGAGAACTTGTTCTTGGACAAGATATAGGTGAAATTGATTGTGATTTAAGAGTAAAAATAGATGTTTTAAGAGATGATTTTATGCCCTATATTATTAATGATTTAAGAGGACTTGCAAGAAAATTTAGAGAAGAATATATCTCATATAGAACTGCAGGTGATTCTAGTCAAGGACTTGCAAACTTTTATCCTACAGATAATCCTAGAATTGCAAGAGTAGACTTAATGCCTAGAGTTTTTGTAAGGGCAATTTAAAATACAAATTCTTTTAATTTATCTAAGTTTTCAATGAGTATATCTGGATTATATGATTTTAATTCTTCTTTTGAATGCAGCCCAGAAGGTACTGCTGCAGATATAACTTTTGCTTCTTTTGCAGCAATTATATCATTTGGATGATCTCCAACATAAATGCATTCTGTATTTTTTATATTCCAGTTTTTTAAGCATTCTTTGATTAAGTCTGATTTGGATTTTCCTTTATTAATGCCATCAGTTGTAAGTATAAAATCAAACTTGACTTTTCCTTTATTTTTCTTGTTTTTTAAAAAGTCTATAATTATCTGACTTGTGTTTCCAGAAATTATTCCAAGCTTTATTTTGGATTTATTTAAATCTAAAAGTAATTTTACATGCATTAAACTCTCTCTATCAAATATTTTTTTCATATAATCCATATTTATTTTGTCAAGTGTCTCAAAGTCAAGCTTGCCAGGATTGTCTTTTTCAAGAACTTTTGCAAAACCTTCATGATTCATGCCAAAAGCCTGTTTTTCAGTTATGCTTTTCATAAAAATTCCATATTTTTCTTCTAGCATTTGTCTGGATTTTCTGCCAATATAAAGAGAATTTGCAAGAGTCATGTCAAAATCAAAAATTATTGCTTTAATCATTTTTTAAAACCACATACTTGAGTAACCAACAACAGAACTTTTGTTGGAAGTAATATCTCCTGAATTTTTATATTCAATTAAATGAGGCTTTGTTTTCTTTATTTTAGAAAGGTGCATTAAAACTAAAAGCGGAAAATAGCCGCAAGCATCAACAGAATCAAAATTTTCAAAATCAAGTTCTTCAAGAATATTTATTGTTTTTGCATCTTTTTCTTTTGCTTTATTGTATTCCATAAAGTGAGTCAAGTCTGTTGAAAAAATATAAACAGCTTTAATCTTGGATAGTTTCCTTGCAAGTTCTTTTGCATCTTCATTTGTAATATTTCCAACCATTATTGGAATGATTTGTTTTATCCCAAGCATTTGTAAAAATGGAACTTGATTTTTAATTGAGTGTTCAGATTCAATGTCTCCTAAAGGCAGGTTTATTTTTCCAAGTTTTACTGCCCCGAGTGGAGTTTTCCATTCATTAAGGTTTGAAGTCATAAAGCCTTCTAAAGAAACATAATGTGAAGGCCCGATTATAATTGCAGAATCAATCTTTCTGCCTTTAAGTAGTGAAAAAGCCTTTGCTGCAATCTCCCCAGAATATTCATAGCCTGCATGAGGAACAATCAGGCCGTTTATAGTCCTGGGCTTAATATTTAGCTTTTTTTTAAAACTATTATTAATAAAATTCTCAAGTTCTTGCTTATTTTCAGGATACCACATTTTAAGGTTAAAACATTTTAATATATATCTCTTTGCATGTAATTGAGATAAATGAAAAATTAGTTAAATGTTTAAAACATTATATAAAAGGAATATTATGGCAACTAAAAACTCAAATGAATTAAAAGAATGTGAATTATACAAAATTGAAAGAGATAAAAAAAGCGTCAGATGCCTTGCTTGCAGTCACAAATGCCTTATTAGAGAACAAAAAACAGGAATTTGCGGTGTTAGAAAAAACATAAATGGGAAACTCTATCTTCTGGTTTATGGAAAAGTAGCTTCAATGGGAATTGACCCTATTGAAAAAAAGCCACTATATCATTTTTTTCCAGGTTCAAAAACATTTTCAATTGGAACAGTTGGATGTAACTTCAAATGTGACTTTTGCCAGAATTTTGACATTTCCCAGGCTTCAAAGCATGAACAAGCAAGGATTTTAGGAGAAGATACAACTCCAGAAGAGATTGTAAATGATGCAATTTCTACAGGCTGCAAATCAATCTCATATACTTATAATGAACCTGCAATATTTTTGGAGTTTATTAAAGAAATTGCAATTTTAGCAAAAGAAAAAGGACTGAAAAATATTTTGGTCACAAATGGTTATTTTTCAAAAGAAAGTTTTGATTATATTTCTCCATATATTGATGCAATGAACATTGATTTAAAATCATTTAGTAATGATTTTTATTTAAAATATTGTGGAGCCAAAATAGAACCTGTTCTAAAAACAATTAAAAGCGCAAGTCAAAAAGGAATTTGGATTGAAATAACTACTTTGATAATACCTGGCTTAAATGACAGGGAAAGAGACATTGAAAAGATTGCAGTCTTTATTTCAAAAATTGATAAAAATATTCCCCTGCATCTGACAAGATTTTTTCCAAGATATAAAATGTCAGACAAAAAAGTTACTTCAAAAGAAACCTTGGAAAAAGCATACAAGGTAGCTAAAAAATATCTCAACGATGTTCATATAGGAAATATCTAATATTTCCTAGTGAGTAAAATCTTACAATTTCCCTATTATAGGAAACACCTAGTAAGTTTAATTTTAAAAGAATTTATAAATCCACTAAACTTTTTCTTATTAAAAGAGAGCAAAAAATGGGTTCAACACTACAAAGAAGTTTTATTAAGGGTTTGGTCTGGGAGGTAATTAGCTTTATTATAGTCATACTTGCAGTTTACTGGGTTTATGGAAACTTGACAATGTCAGTTCAGTTTAGTGTTATTTTAACTTTAGTTAAAATCCCAATATTTTTTCTCCATGAAAGAATGTGGAAAAAAATAAAATGGGGAAAAGTAAAAGATTAATTTCTCAAGTTATTTAAATAACAATCACCTTTATTTATTATGAATAAAGAATTATTAAAACTTGCAAGAGATGCAATCAAGTGCAAATTAGAAGATAAAGACTTGATAATTTCAAAAAATATTAAGAAAAAGTATTCAAAAAAGCAAGCTTGTTTTGTTACGCTTTTGATCAATAATAAACTAAGAGGTTGTATTGGGACTCTAGAAGCAAAAAAAGAGCTGTATAGAGATGTAATTGATAATTCTGTCTATGCAGCATTTAATGACCCAAGATTTCCTCCACTTAAAAAAATAGAACTAGCTAATATTAAAATTGAGATTTCCATTCTTTCAATTCCAAAAAAATTAGACTGGACAGATGAAAAAGACCTGTTTAAAAAAATAAATAAAATGGGAATTATCTTGAAAAAAGGATTTTATTCTAGTACTTTTCTTCCACAAGTCTGGGAACAACTCCCAGATAAACTTGATTTTCTAGAAAATCTTTCAATAAAAGCAGGGCTTTCTAAAGACAGTTGGAAAGACTCAGAATTTTGGTTTTACAAAGTTAAAAGTATAAAAGAAGACTAATTTCTTCCAAGTTCTCTCTCAATTTCAAGAGACTCTCTTACTCTTCCAAGTTTCTTGTATAAAACAAGAAGTTTTCTTTTCACTTCAATTTTTTCAGAATCTTTAACCAGTTTAAGTAACTTCTCATAAACTTTTATTGCAAGAGAATTTTTATTTGTTTTTTCAAACTTTTGACCTTCAAGTTTGTACAAATTTATTATTTTTGCTTCTATTTCATAAAGCTCCTTAGGAGTAGCACTTTGAGCTAGTCTGCTGTAGCAATATTCAACTCGGTCATAAGCTCCTGATTTTATTAATAATTCAATTTCTCTTATATAAGCCTGCAGTCTGTCTCTTGGACTTATTGCAACTTCTTGAAACTTCGCAATATATTTTATTGCTTCAGTATACATTACATTTCTTTCATAAAGTCTGGACAATTCAGAATAACAATATCTTAAGATTTCTACGTCGGTAAATTTCTTTAGGCAATTCTCAAGATATTCCATTCTTAAAAATTCAGACATCTTTGATGCTTTTTCTTCAATCTCTTTTTTGTTTCTTTCGAG
>Ga0172381_10007844_pt1 | contig 10508 bp, 8 predicted proteins | sample Leawel6488metaG_FD_119754 | JGI IMG/M metagenome (GOLD analysis project Ga0172381, IMG submission 119754) | Leachate microbial communities from a municipal landfill in Southern Ontario, Canada - Leachate well 64-88 metaG | ecosystem: Engineered > Solid waste > Landfill > Unclassified | place... | reverse complement strand
CTTTCGCGCGAGTGGGCGGGAAATTGGAAGATTTGATATAATATAAGCGTGGGATAGCTTCGGAGTAATTAACCGGAGCGAAGAGACGGCATCCTAACTGTCCTGCCCACTCTGATATTAGGGTAACACTATAGGAGGTGTTTTAAATTGCCCATTTGCCCCATCTGTCATCAAGAATTTATCCAATTAAAAAGCGTCGGCCGCAAAAGAAAATACTGTTCTAAACTCTGTCATTACAAAGCAAGGTTGAAACCTAAAGAACAGTATAAACCCTGTCTCCAATGCGGTAAATTAACCAATTGGGAAAAATTTTGCTCATCACAATGTAGCCGACTTTGGTGGAAAGTCCATCAAGAGACGAGAAAGCAATATTCACATATATGCTCAATATGCGGCATCGATTATCTATCCGAACAACGAATAAGTAAATTCTGTTCATTGGTTTGCTCAACTCGGCATAAACGCATTCAGGCTGACAATAAGGGTAGAAAAACAAATAACCGTCTGCAAATAGTTGCTAACGATTGGCATTATCAGGACTGGCGGCAAAAAGTATATGAGCGTGATAAATATACTTGCCAGTATTGCGGGGATAATTCAGGTGGAAATTTAAACGCTCACCATCTTAAAAACTTTCACGATTATCCGCAATTAAGATTTGTAATATCTAACGGTATAACTCTATGTAAAACGTGCCATATTAACGAGCATATAAAGTTTGGTTATAGAAAATATGAAAGGGCGAAAGAGAAAACCTTCAGCGATACATCTACTCAATGGCAACCCCTCAAAGTTGCCTAAAGATAAACTCACAAACGAGCCTCAGCCGGACAAGACGCCGCCCACGTGCCCTTCATGGTTACCTTCGGAAGCGAAGCGTGAATGGCGCCGCGTAGTGCCCGAGCTGGAACGACTGGGCCTGCTGACCATTGTCGACCGCGCAGCTCTTACGGGTTACTGCGAGGCGTGGGCCAGGTATGTTAAAGCGGCCAAAGAGTTAAAAGACGGTTTCACCTATGAATATATTAACGAGAAATTCCAAATGAAACGGTCTAAAAAACCAGAGGTTGAAATTGCCCGTGACGCTCTCAATCAGGTAAAAGCCTTCTGTGCTGAATTTGGCTTAACACCCAGCTCCCGCGGTAGGATGTCGGTCCCAAATAAAGTACCTGATCAGGACCCGCTTGATAAAATGCTGGGCACAATACAGAACTGATGAAAACTAAAATCAATTCAAAAATTAACCGGGAGGCCGCCGAGAGGGCGGTCTTCTTTTTTAAGCAACTCAAACATGCAACTGGGGAATACTCCGGTATGCCTTTTACCTTGATGGACTGGCAGCGGGAACGCATTATCGAGCCTCTTTTTGGCACTCTTAACAAGGACGGCACCCGTCAGTACCGCTATTGCTATGTCGAGGTGCCGCGGAAAAACGGTAAAACGGAGTTAGGGGCCGGTACTGGCCTTTATTTGTTATTCGCTGACAATGAACCCGGTGCTCAAATCTATTCCGCGGCCGGTGATCGGATGCAGGCCGGACTTATCTATCAGGCGGCTTCTCCAATGGTACGGCAGGCTGCAGCTTTGGCAAAACGCTCAAAGATAATTGATAGTCAGAAGCGTATTATCGTTCAGGGTACAAATTCTTATTACCAGGTATTGAGCGCTGAGGCCTATTCAAAGCACGGTATTAACGCTCACGGGATTCTTTTTGATGAATTGCATACTCAACCCTCGCGGGATTTGTGGGACGTATTGACAACATCTTGCGGATCACGCAGGCAGCCAATGGTTTTTGTTATGACGACAGCCGGATATGACCGTAACTCTATCGGCTGGGAGATCCATGATTATGCCCGCAAGGTGCAGGATGGTATTATTGACGATCCCACTTTCCTGCCGGTGATTTACGGGGCTCCGGAAGATGCCGACTGGACAGATGAGGATATCTGGTATTCATGTAATCCCGCCTTAGGTGAATTTCGCTCGCTGGATGAGATGCGGGCGTTATGCAAACGAGCACAGGAAACACCCGCCCTGGAAATGACGTTCCGGCGCCTTTATTTGAATCAATGGGTAAATTCTGCCGAACGCTGGCTTCCGATGGACAAATGGGATGCCTGTAACGACCCGGTGAATATTGATGACCTCACTGGAAAACCATGTTACGGCGGCCTCGATTTATCAACAACGACGGACCTAACAGCTCTCTCCCTGGTATTCCCAGATGGTAACAGCGGATATGACGTACTCGCTCATTTCTGGATACCTGAGGATACGGCCATAGAAAAAGAACGCAAGGACAAAGTGCCTTACCGTGAGTGGGCACGCCGGGGCTATATCACTATGACCCCCGGTAACGTTATTGATTACGACTATATTGAACATTACCTTTACGATATCGTGAGCAAATACAAGCTCAAAGAGCTGGCATATGACCGCTACGGATCCACGCAGATTACCCAGAATTTAATCAACGCCGGGGCTTTTACCAACGATCCGAAAGCCGAACCGGATAAAACAGCCATTATTCCCTTTGGGCAGGGATTCATTAGCATGAGTCCGCCAACTAAAGAGCTGATGAATTTGGTGCTTTCAAAGAAAATCCGGCACGGCAATAACCCGGTATTACGCTGGTGCGCGGATAATCTGGTGGTTAATCAAGACCCTGCCGGTAACCTAAAACCAGACAAGGCGAAAGCTACGCAGCGCATTGATGGCATGGTGGCTCTTATTATGGCACTCGGTCGAGGAATGCTTTATACAGAAGATAACAGACCATCGATTTATGAAACGCGCGGCCCCTTAATCTATAACCTGTGAGGTTAATTTATGGCAAGACCCTCATTAAAACAACTCGCAATCAATTTTTATAACGGCATGAGGCTACTCAGTGGCACATGGAGAGGCGGCGGCAATGCCTTTACCTCAAGCCTATCTTCTAATTCCAGCGATGCAGGAATACCGGTAAATCAAGAGACGGCACTGAATTATACCGCGTTCTGGGCATGTGTGAGACTGCTCTCGGAAACCCTGGCCTCGCTGCCATTTAAACTTTATGAGCAAAAGGAACCGAGAAAAAAATACCCGGCTACAAATCACCCCCTATACAGATTGATTCACGATGAGCCTAACCCCGAGATGGATAGCTTCTCGTTCATCGAAACCCTTATGTATCACCTGATTGCCTCAAATGGGAATTGCTATTCTTACATCGATTGGGATGAAGATAGAACTACGATCAAAGCCCTCTGGATAATGAATCCAGACAAAGTTACAAAAGGCCGGGATGGGCAGAAAAACATTGTCTATACATATCAATTCGAGGATGGCGCCCGTGATATTCCCGCGTATCGTGTCTGGCATATACCGGGATTTGGATTTGACGGACTGGTCGGCTATACGCCGCTAACTTATTTCAGGAATCAAATAGGGCTCGGAGTAGCCGCCGAACGTATGGGATCTAAACTATTCTCCAACGGGCTAACCTTTGGCGGGTTTCTCCAGCATCCCAAAGTCATGTCTAAGCAGGCTCAGGACAATTTTGAGAAACAAGTAAAAGCGGATCACGAAGGTGTGGATAAGGCGCACCGCCTTATGATTCTTGAAGAGGGAATGACCTATAACAAAAACTCTATCCCGCCGAATGACGCTCAATGGCTGGAGACAAGGAAATTTCAGCGCGGCGAGATGGCGTCATGCTTCCATATCCCGCCTCATATGATCGGCGACCTCGACCGGGCAACATTTTCAAACATCGAGGAGCAATCGCTCGAATTCGTTATCTATACTATGCGTCCGTGGCTAGTTCGCTGGGAGCGGTCAGCCAACCGGCAATTACTCAATCCCGATGAGAAGGGCACATTTTTTACAAAGTTTATCATCGAGGGATTGCTGAGAGGTGATATTCTCAGTCGCTATCAGGCCTACTCGGTAGCTCGAAACTGGGGTTGGATGAGCGCAAATGACGTTCTCGATAAAGAGGATGAAAACTCAATCGGAGACCAGGGCGATATTTACATGGCACCTAGTAATATGTTGCCAGCCGATCAATTTCAGGCACAAACAATAGCCAGGGCAACACAGCAGCCCGCCAGTAAACCGTAAATCAAATTTAATAGTTATTCAAAACCGCTCTGAAATATGGGCGGCTTTTTTATTGGAGGTTAATATGGAAATCCAGCATAAATCGTTCACTGGGATCGAATTCAAGAAAGATAAGCCCGGGTCCTTCACAGCCCGGATCGCCACACTCAATGTGATTGATAAAGATGGTGACGTGACATTGCCGGGGGCTTTCCCTGAGGGTAAGGAAATACTGATATCCGCCTATCAACATGGTTCATGGTTAGGCGGTCTACCAGTTGGGAAAGGCATGATACATGCGGATGATAAAGAGGCTGTTGTTGAAGGCCAGTTTAACCTCAATACCGAAACCGGCAAGGAACATTATGAGACGGTTAAATTCTCTCCCGAACTAACGGAGTGGAGCTATGGATTTTCTATTCTCGAACTCGAAGAGAATTCTGACTGGAATAAAAACAAAGATGTTTTAAGAGTATTAAAGAGACTCGATGTTTTCGAGGCCTCTCCGGTGCTGCGTGGCGCCGGTGAAAATACAACTACCCTGGCGATTAAATCCGATACGGAACTGACTTTCAACGATGAATTCGAAGCGGTTCTTGCGACTAATTCAAAATTCATTGAGCGAAGCAAGGGTCTTGTTGCCCTGCGAGCTGCGAAAGGGAAGGACATACCGGCAGCCAATAAGGAAAGGCTGTCTTCGCTCCTGAAATCTCTTGGTGATTTACAGGAGATCGTCAAGACCTTAACAGTAACCTCGGAGTCTCCGAAAACAGATGAGGCTCAAAAGTTATTCCTACAATTTACCAAAATCAAATCGAAAATTATGGAGGTTGTTTAAAACAACAATGAAATCTCTTAAGGAACTCACTGAGGCCATTGCGGCCAAATCTAAAGCCATCCATGACATATTCGAGGAAGCCGGCGAATCCTATGATATGTCCAAAGTGAAATCCCTGACCGGCGATACGCAGGCTAAGCTCGACGCTATCAAAACAATGAACGGTGAACTGGACGCATTGCATATGGAATACGAAGAGGTTAAAGCCCTCTCCGATATCCGCAAAAATGCCGATGCAAAAGCTGGCATTGCCACACTCGATGTTCGTGACGGCAAGCCGGGAGACCAGGTGAAATCAAAATTAAATCTTGGGGAACAATTCGTAAAATCAGGAGCCCTCGGCCAGTGGAACAAGGATTTCCATTTTGATGTGGATCTGAAATCCATCATGCAAACCGCCTCGGGCTGGGATCCCGAAACGGTTCGTTTGCCTGGCGTAGTTTCATACCCCCTGCGGTCTCTCCGTGTGGCGGATGTATTCCCGACCTATCCGACAATCCGCGACACAATCACGTACATGGAGGAAACTACCCATACCAATAACGCAGCTGAAATCGCCGAGGAAACCGATGCCAGCTCACCAACCGCAGCCGGTGAAGCCGCTATCGCATTAACAGAACGTTCCGTTCCAGTGGAAAAAATTGTTGTCTGGATTCCTGTATCAGAGGAACAGATGGCAGACGTGGCCGGGCTTGGTGCTTGGCTGAACGGGCGTTTGACCTACATGGTACGCAACCGGCTTGACGGCCAACTCTGTGCCGGTGATGGCTCTACCCCCAATATTCGCGGCGTACTCAATGCCTCCAGTATTCAGACTCAGGCAAAGGGTGCCGATCCGACACCGGATGCGTTTTTCAAGGCCATGACGAAGGTCCGCGGTACTACAGCGGGAACCGGCTTCGGCGAACCGACGGCCATAATCATTCACCCCAACGACTGGCAGGATATTCGTCTGCTCAGGACTAATGATGGTATCTATATCTTCGGCAATCCGTCTGATGCTGGCGTTGACCGGCTCTGGGGTGTTCCGGTGGTTGCGACCGCCGCTGAAACAGAGAATACCGGCGTTGTCGGCGACTTCGCTCAATATGCCGCGTTTTTCAACCGCAGCGGCGTTGACATCGCAATATCCAATAGCCATGGTTATCTGTTCACCGCCTCAACCCTGGCTGTTCGGGCCACTATTCGCGGGGCTGCTGTTTATTTCCGTGGCTCTGCATTTGCCAAAGTAACCGGGATATAAAGGTCGAATATTGGGCGGGTGAAATTCCCGCCTCAAAATAAACAAAATGAGGTAACGCAATGCCCATTATTGAAGGTTCAAAAGCTCGCGGGGTAGCTAAGTTTACATATGATTTCGATTCACAGGGGGGAGTCTCCGGTGACATTGTGATGCAAGGGACACCTCTCCCGAAAAATGCCATTGTGTGGGATGGCGTTGTCGATGTAATCACGGTGCCGGAAAGTGGAGGTGGGGCTACCATCGCAGTAACTACAGCTCAATCAGCAAATGATCTGATAACTGCTGCTGCTATAGCCGGGGCTCCCTGGTCAACCGCCGGTTCAAAGGCGTTGGTGCCGGTTGGGACGGCTGCGGCCAGCATCAAACTGACTGCTGATAGGGCTCCCAAGATCGTCATCGGCACAGCCGATCTGACCAAAGGCAAATTCAATCTTTTCATCGAATACTATCTCTCGGACTAAGTAAAAATAAATAAAAAGTGAGGTTTAAAACTTAAAATGTCTGATGTTTTAGTTCAGCAAATCGCAAAATATATCAACCCGGACGGCACCGCAAATAAGCCCTACATGAGCAAACGCGGTGAGCAGTTTGTGCAGGATTGGATTCAGGCGGCTATCCTCCAGGGTAAGGGCTATATAGCCAATATTGGCGCCCTTTCCACTCCGGTTGTCGGCGGCGGCGCCGGTACTATTGTTGACCTCGATCAGCCGGAATTCGGCATGATCATTCCCAGCGGTACGACAATCGTACCTATTCGCCTGGCCATTCAACTGACCACACCGCTGTTGGCTACCGATGCAGATGAAGCTGAGGCTCTGGCATTTGTGGATACTACGGCGGCCACTGTAGCGGCTGCTCTTGACGGCACCTGGGCGAATACCATTACCCCGAAAAACATGCGGATCGCACTAACCAACAAAGAGAGCTCCAATTGCACAGTTAAATCGGTCTGCTCTGCTGATACCACTGATCCGACAGAGAGTATTGATCTGTTCCATTCCGTTATTCTCGGCGATGTTCAGGGCACAGCAGCAACGGCTCTTTGGACGAAACATGATGCTCTCTACGAACCGAGGAACCCCCCGTTCATTGTCGGTCCTGCCTCCCTGTTCGCTTACTGGGGCGGCACGGTAGCGGTCAATGGTTTCATGCAGTTCTTCTGGCTGGAGTTCCCGTCCACCGAGGTTGGCGACTAATGATCTGCAAGTGCAGGATGTTCCTCTATAACGATAAGGGCGAGTTGGTCTGCTCGGTGTGCGGCAAGCCCGCCCATGCTTCGAAAATAGAGGACAAAAATATGCCAATGCCAGAAGTGAAGGGCAAGAAAAAGTAATTCTCGACTGCAATTCAGGGCATCAGCTAATCGGTTGATGCCCTGCCTGGAGTTTAGAATTTAAAGCGAGGTAACTTATGAGTGTACAAGATTTAGGTTTAGGCACAGTACATAATTATCTTGGTGTATCCTCAGATACCAAACCTACCGGCGTGACGATCGGCTCAACGTTTTACGAATACGACACACGTAACACATATATCACCTATGACGGGACTAATTGGTCACTAAAAAAATCGGAGGCTGACCTGGCTGTTATAGCTACCGGAACCTTCACGACCTCGTCAGCGACAGTACCGGCAGACACCGGAAGAACAGAAGGAACCGGATATTATAACGGTTGTTTATTAGTACCGCTTACCGGATCATGTGCAATGCAACCGAGAATAATCAGTAACTTTGCAGCGACAACCGGAGTGTTTACGCTCGATACAGCTTTCACTGCGGCGTGCGGGACTGTAAAGTACAATATTCTGGCGTTTCGGACTGAAAAGAGAACGGCAGGGAAACTTCAACCTGCCTCTACCACAATCGATCTGAACCAGGCAGCAGCTACATACGATTTATTCACTGGAACGTCTCAGGTGGTATTGGTAGAAAGTCTTGTGTTCAGAACGCCTACAGGTGCGGCTGGTGGTGCATTAACATCAATCTCTATCCAGACTAATGATGCTACACCGGTAGTATTGATTTCATCCGTACAGGGTGCAGTAGCGAATCTTACGAGCGAGACTCAGCTAACATGGCAGGGAGTATTACGGCTTGGTGTAGGCAAGAAAATACAGTTAACGATCAACGGTGGGGCTACAGGGGTAGGCTATGTTTGCAGTGTAAATGCAGAATGTAGAGCAGTCGTTGACGGAGGTAACTTAGCCTAATGCCTACTTTTTATTTAGATTACGAGAACGGCAACGATGCCTCTGACGGCTCGACCTTTGCAACGGCTGGACTTCCGGCAGTTGGACCTTGGAAAACAATTACGTCCGGCGCTACTGCTGCCAGGATAGCCCCAGGCGACATTATTCGCATAGCCAAATCGCCTGACCCTGTTGGTAAAGGCTTTGCAACGTGGACAAACCTTTCGAAAACCGTAACTATCACGGCTTTAACCCTGTGTGCTTGTACTGATAATGGCGGCGGTGAGATTCTTGTCACTAAAGCGGCTCATAACCTCACGACTGGCGATATCGTTACAGTTTCCGGTACGACTGATTATAACGGGACGTATGCAATCACAGTATTGTCTTCCAGTACGTTCAAATTCACTAAAGCCTACGTCTCAGACCAATCGGGAACGGTGACCCCTGCATTTACCGCTGTTGTCGATTTATGCGAGACCGCCTGGACAGCCGCTGCCGGATCGGACGTTACTGTGGCAAGGACGGCTGTAGCGACTGACGGTAAAGAAGGCTCGTACTGCATGAAATTTACCACCGATGCCGCTACGCAGGCCAACATCTTACAGGCTTACTACCCACTTGCGGCGGCTCTTGATTTATCTTTGTATCAGAAATTGAGCTTCTGGTTTAAGAACGAGGCGGCGATTGCCGATGCTACCACCTGGGAAATTGCTCTTTGCTCGGACGCTGCGGGAGCTGTGGTAGTAGACTCGTTTGCGATTCCAGCGATTCCTTCAACGATAAAATGGTTACCTTTAACTATTGCTCGGACTGGCGGCGGCAACCTCGGTAATAACATCAACTCGATAGCACTGTATTCCAAAGCAACCGCTCCGACTGCAAGTAAATACATCTATACAGATGATTTTATCGCTTGCACGACAAACGGGTTGAACCTGCAATCTTTGATCTCAAAGAACAGTCTCGCTCAAGGTGGTACTGAGGGCTGGTACGGCATACAGTCTATCAATGGCAATACCGTGCTGCTGGACAATGATACTAATACGAAGGCGGGTGCTGGGAGAGGTTATTCAACCTTAGGAACCTCTCCGGAGACGGTGGCTTTATATAAACGAGAGACGATTAAAACGGCTTTGGCGGCGTCAAGTATAACAACTGTACAGTCTATACAGGATTCCGGTACTTCAGGGAACAATATCCAATTTCAAGGCGGATACGATACCAGCCTAAACACCCAAATAGGTGAGACTTTTTTTGACGGACTGAATGGGAGCGGGTACGCAATCAAGATAGATACAAAATCCTATACTACAATAAATCATATATCCACATGTAGATACGCTTACGGTTTTTATCACAATGTCGCTAGCAATAACACGCTGGTAACTGCAAATGTTATTAACTGTCAAGGTAATGGCGTCCATTACGCTACCAGTTACAACAATACGGTAAGCGTAGATCACGCAAACAATAATGGCTACGGTATCTACATCGATACTAACAGTTTCAATATTATAGTTACTGCAAGCGAAATAAACAATAACATCAGCGGGGGTTGCACTCTCGCCACCGGTAACAATAAAGTAACTACAACCAATGCTAATAATAATACTGGGTCTGGTTTTTATATAAGTAGTAACAATAATATAGTCACTGCGTTAAATGTTAAAAACAATTCCACTCGTGGCATTCAATTTGCTAGTTGTACTGATAATATCGTGCGCTCATTATCCACTTCTGGCAACGGTACAGACTCGATTAGTAACAACCTTGGGAAAAACTATATATTCAATGCAACGTTTGCTGAAGCTACAATAATAAGCGGACCTACGGCTTACGCAGGATCAAGTCTATTTGTGCAAAAAGTGGGGGGCTCGGTAAATGATAATCGTATCTTTTCTGATGGTGCACAGGTGGCCGCTTCCGGTCTAATCTTCTCTCAAACCGTAACCCGCCATGTAGCCTCTGGTCTGGCTTGGGAATTTCAGCCAGATTCAACGCGAACCTCAGTCTATCCCGCCTCACTCTCCATCGCTAAAATCGCCTGTCAAGCCAATAAACTTGTAACCTTCAAGGCATGGATGAAAAAAGATCACGCTACTAACATAGCCTGCGGTATCAGACTTCAGGGTTATCAAATCGCCGGTG
>Ga0172381_10007843_pt1 | contig 10508 bp, 6 predicted proteins | sample Leawel6488metaG_FD_119754 | JGI IMG/M metagenome (GOLD analysis project Ga0172381, IMG submission 119754) | Leachate microbial communities from a municipal landfill in Southern Ontario, Canada - Leachate well 64-88 metaG | ecosystem: Engineered > Solid waste > Landfill > Unclassified | place... | reverse complement strand
GGTTGATTAGAGGAATTTAATTGATTGATAACTTTAGTAGTGAAAGATTGATCGGAAACAAATGGGCCAGCATTTACATAGTCACTAGAGTTATCTAAATTAATAAATTTATCTAAACTAAAATGTTTATAAACAGTAATTCTGTTAAACACTGATCCATAGAAGGGATGAATTGTTGTTGTTAAGTATCCTTGTTCTTTAAACAAACTGAAAAGTGATGGCATGTCTTTTCTAATTGATTGGCTGTATGGTATTTTACCATTTAAGAAAAAGTTACTAAAACTGGTTAACAATTCAAACTCAACGTTGGCAGTGGCACCGCCAAAAATTGGAGAGATAAAAGTTGATTTAATATCAGATCTGATATTTTTAATTGGATCTTGAGAATATTTAATTTCAGGTAGTTGAGTGACATCAAAAAGCGCTTCGGACATAATGACAATGACGTTTGGTTTTAAACCCTCTGCCTCGCTGTTGCGAGACGTCTCCTTTAAAGAAGGGAGATTAGAGTAGATTTGGTTGATGTTTTGTTGGTTGTAATTTTCTGGTGATGGATTTCTTATATTTTTTAAATCATCATAGAAACAAAATAAAATACCATTTTGGTTACAATTAATTATGGGTTGCCATAAATATAAGTCAATTTTGTTGTTAGTTATAAATATGTTATATTTTTTTGTAAAAAAAATTGGAAAAAACAAAATTATTAATGAGAATATTATTAATAATAATCTTATTTTTATTGAAGGATTTTTAGATTTAAAGATTTTTTTAATCAAAAAAATCGAAATTAAAAAACTTATTAATAATAATGTTAATTCTTTTTTAAGATTTGGTTGATTACTTATATTTGACAAAAAAGGAATTAAGCTTTTAATTAAAAAGATATCGTTAAAAATAAATGTTTGATTTAAAAATTTTATTTTAAAATGATTAATTAGTGTAAAAATAATAAAAAAAGTAAAAAATCCAATGATTGATTTATAACTTTTTTTAAAAAGAGAAATAAATAAAAGTAGGATTATTAGCCATAGGAAATAATTGACTACTAATATTTTATTATTATTAAGTAATAGTTCAGGATGAAAATTTTTACCAAATGATAAATATTGACTGAAATAAGTTGTAATTAATGGAAAAATTGAATATATATATATTTTTCTTTAAATGGTAGTTTTTTATAAATTAATAATGAGTATCTAGCAATTAGTGAAATTGAATGTAGCAATTTTTTATAAATTAATAATGAGTATCTAGCAATTAGTGAAATTGAATGTAGCAATTTGTTTTTTAAAAAAACATAATTATAAATACAAATAATAAATCCAGAAAGAATCGGTAAATAAAGAAAATTAATTGGATTGATGTGTAGGTAGGTAAAAACAAAGTTTGGATAATTAATTATTTCTAGTAAATTTATTGATATAGCAATTAATAGGATTATTGGGAAAATAAATTTGTTTATTTTTTTGAAATTAGGTGAAATTAGTATTTTTTTAGATAAAAATAAAAAAGAGATTAAAACTATATAAAAGATTAAAAAATACTGAGAGTTAATAAAAAAATGTTTTTGGCTGAAACCGAAATAGAATAAAGAGTCTAGGGATAAAAATCCAAAAGCAGATATGGTTAGAAAATTAAGTAAAGAAGAGATGTTGAAATATTTTTTAATTTTGATAAGCAATTATAGAATAAAAAATCAATTATTTTTTTTGGATAGTTTTACATATTCTAAGTAATCGCGAATATAGTCTGAGTTGTCATACTCTTTTGAAGCAAAACATAAAAGAATAGCGTCTTCTGAATAATTATATTGTGTGCCCCAAATCATCGCTGGAATATATAACCCTTTGTTCATTGAATTAAGTTCTATTTGATTTCTTTCTTTACCATTATCTATTAAAGCCGTCACACTGCCTTTAATGCATACAAGAAACTGTTCACATGTTTTGTGAGCATGTTCGCCTCTTATTTTACTATTTGGAACATCATAAACAAAAAAAACTCTTTTTGGATTAAATGGTAAATCGTTTTTGAATTCACTAGCCATTAGACTTCCTCTAATATCTTTATGAATGTTTAACCAAATTATTTTTGCTCCAGAAATAAGATCAACATTAGACTCAATGATATTTTTATTTTCTTCATTATTAGTAACACCCACATATCCAGTTATTGTTGCTGGATTTCCTACTACAATAGCATTTGCAGGAACTGAATGAGTTACTACTGCTCCAGCTCCAACCATAGCATTTTGTCCAATTGTAATTCCTGGGAGAATAGTACAATTTGCACCGATAGAAGCACCTTTTTCGATTTTTGTTGTTAAGAATTTTTCTGGATATTGTTTACTTCTGGGAAACTTATCGTTAGTAAAACTAGCATTTGGGCCAATAAAAACATTGTCTTCAATTTCTATTCCGTCCCATATTTGAACACCACATTTTATAGTAACATTGTTGCCTATAGTTACATCATTTTCTATAAATGTTTGATCACAAATATTACAGTTTTCGCCAATTTTTGCCCTTGGTAAAACATGAGCAAAAGCCCATATCTTTGTATCTTTTCCTATATTTTTACTTTCACAAATTCCATTTGGATGTACAAAATAATTCATGTATTAATTATAAGTGATTTTATCCATGATAATAGTGTTTGGTCTATTTTTTGTATTTTCAAATGCTCTCCATATATATAAACCAATTATCCCAAAGCATAATAAATTTATACTACTAAAAAATGACACAATAAGGAGAGTGGCAGTATAACCAGGAACAGTAATTGATCCAATTAACTTTGAAATTAAAACAATAATAGATAAAATCACTGATACTGATATCCCTATTAATCCAAGATTAATTAATATTTTTATTGGTAAATCAGAAAAAGCAAAAATTGAATCAATCATATATTTTGTTTTTCTTTTAAAATCCCAAGCGCTTTTACCATATTTTCTTTTTGATCTAATATAGTCTATATATTCTTTTTTAAAACCTATCCAATACAGGAGTCCAACAAGAGAACTATTGTTCTCTTTGAGTGAAATTAGTGTATTTCTAACGACTGTATCACATCCAAATATATCTACTCCACCTTTTGGAATATCTTTTTGGATATATTTTTTATAAATATTCCAAAAAATATTTGAAAAAATATTGTTAATTTTATTATCTTTTCTAGCTATTCTATTTCCAATAATAATATTCGATTTATTTTCTGATAGTTTTTTAAATATTTTAATTACTAATTTTGGTGGTTCTTGCATATCTGCAGCCATTATAGAAAAATAATCTCCAGTGGCATTTTCTAAACCAGTTTTAATTGCGGCAAATGAACCAAAATTTCTAGAATGGGATATAAGTTGGGATTTAAAAGAATATTTTTTTAATTGTTCTTTTAATATTTCAAATTCATTTTCTGGATTTCCATCAACAACAAAAATAATTTCTAATTGATTTTTTAGATCAATATTAATGCCTTTAATTGATTCTAAAAGTTCTGGTATAAATTTTGCGTTTTTGTATACAGGAATTATAAGTGAATACATATTTTTATTATATTTTCCAATTATTACAAATATTAACAACTTGTTGCGCTTCTTCTGCTGAAATTATTGGATTAATTGGTAAAGACAATTCTTGTTCGGTAATTTTTTTGGCGTTATTTAGTTTGCCAAAGATTATAAAAGGTATTTCATTTAAAGCTGCTTGATCTGTAATTAAAATAGGATAATGAATCCCACTTTCGATTTCGTTTTGTTTTAAATATTCTTTCAAAGAATCTCTGTACTCTGAAAATATTGGAAATAAATGATATACAGATTCTGAATTTTTAGAAATTTGCGGAATTATAATATTTTTATTTTTTATACCATTAATATAAATTGAGGCAATTTCTTTTCGGTGTTGAGTGCCATTTTCTAATTTTGGTAATAATACATCTTTCATTATTATAGCTTGGAGTTCATCTAGACGACTATTCATTCCAATAACAGTATGTTTATATTTACTACTTTGACCGTAATCTCGAATACTTTTGGCAGTTTCGTAAATATTTATATCTGGACTTAATAAAGCTCCGCCATCACCAAAACACCCAAGATTTTTAGTTGGATAAAAACTAGTAGCTGTTACTTGCCCAACTGAGCCAACTGATTTTCCTTTATATTTTGCCAAAATTGCTTGAGCACAATCTTCTACTATTTTTAAATTATATTTATTTTTTAGTTCTTCTAATTTATCTAAATCTAGTGGTTGTCCATATAAATGAACTGGGACAAAAAATTTAACTTTTGGATTTTTATCAAAAAAATCTTGAGCAATATTTAAATCAATTAATCCATTTTCATCTGTATCTATAAAAGCAGGTATTGCTCCGCAATTTATGATTGCTAGAGTCGTTGCAAAGGCACTAAGTGGTGTAGTTAAGACAATATCCCCTTTTTTGATACCAAGTGATTTTAATCCTATCTCAATAGCATCTAAACCACTAGCACAACCAACACAATAATTATTACTGGGATAAAATTTAACTAATTCTTCTTCAAAGTCTTTAACTCCTTGGCCAAGAATATACCAACCGCTTTTTCCAAATTTTTTAACTGAATCAAGAACTTCATTTTCAATTTGTTTCCAAGAGGTTTGAAAATCGTTTAATTTAATCATAAGTGTGTTATTTTAATAATAAATTATACAATACATATTATGTATAATCGTTTTTTAAAAAAATAATGTTTTTAAAATCAATTTTTAAAATTAGAAAATGCATTTTATTTTTATGTTTTATATTAGTATTTTTATTAACTTTAACTAAATCAATATCTTGTTTTGATGATTTAAATCCTAGTGTAATTGTTAGAAGTGAAAATTTTAACAATAAACAATCGATAGATTTTTATAAACGTAGCAAAATTGTTGGAGAATTTAAGTCTAATTATAATAATTTAGGAATTGTTTCAGTAAAGTTTAATACTCACGATAGAATTAATACTGATTTTTTACAATTTAGAATTAAAGAAAAAAATAACGGAGATTGGTTTTATGCTGCGAAATATAAAGTTGATCAATTCCAAAATAAAAAATATTTTCCTTTTGGATTTCCCGAAATAATAGATTCAAAAAATAAAATTTATGAATTTGAAATTATTTCATTAGAAGGTATTGAAGGAAATATTGTCAGTATTGACTCGGGTAATAATCAATTTTTGGTAAAAAATAGTTTCCCAAAAAGTTATTTATTGGGTAATAAAAAATTCATACCGACTTTTATTTTTTATAAAGTTTCGTCGATTTTTTTAAATATTGATGTTGTTAATTATTTATTAGTATTTCTAGAATCTATTATATTGTATTTATTCTTAGGTGTACTTAATACTATATTTTTATTTTTAAAAAAGATTAAATTTCCTTCTATTCCAAATTTTTTAATTATTCAAAAGAAAGATTTTGTTTTTAAAGATCATATTTTTGAATATGTTTTTTTATTAAGTTCTTTTATCATTTTTATATTTTTATTATTTAATCCACAAAAGTTTATTTACGATGCTGAAGGATATTATAATTTGGGTTATTCAATTTATCTAAACCATTTTGATGTTATTGGAACAAATTTATATTTTAGAACATATGCCTTTCCTTTATTAATTTCATTTCTTATTGGTTTATCTAATTTATTTAAATTAAATTTGATGTATGTTATTTTTTCAGCAAATTATTTATTTTTTGTTTTAAGTATTTTTTTAATATACAAAATATTGGTTCGTAAAAGTGTAAAAGTGGCAAATATTTTTTTATTAATAAATTCATTTAATATTATTAATTTAAGTTTTTTAAACACAGTATTAACAGAATCTTTTATGATATTGCCAATTGCGATATTGTTTTATCTTTTTAGTTTTAAAAAATACAGTCGGTTGCATATATTTTTAATAGGGTTTATATCTGCTTTAATGGTAATGATTAGACCTTCAAATTTATTTTTATTTTTAATAGTTACAATTTTTGTTTTGTTTCAAATTAGAAAAAAAATAAAGTATTTATTTTGGTATTTGATTCCAATTTTATTAATCTTTTCAATTAGTTTTTTGAATGTATATAAACAAGAAAATAAACTTTCACTTTTTACAACAACGACAAATGGTATATATGACGGACAAGTGAAGAGTGGTGTTGGGTCATTTAAATACGAAACTTCTGTTAGATCTGATTTACCGGCTATAATTTGGTATTTAAATAATCAAGCAAGTGAATTGACTTCTCAAAGTTGTAAAAGTGCATCTAATTGCATTTTTACATACATGAAAAAAAATCCTATTAAATATATTTCAATTCTTGCAATTCACACATTTACATTATTTGATAGAAGTTACATAAATACATATGTAGAGAATATTTATAAAATCGACAATTTATTGGTTATTTATAATTATATTGTTTTATCATCAGTTGTTTGTTTTTTTATTTTTTTTATAAAAAGTTATATTAAAAGATATAGAAAAATTTTATTTTTAATAATTTTTTTGATTTTTGGAACACTTTCTATATATATACCAATAGGTATTGAATCTAGATTTTCAGCACCAATATTTCCTTTAATGACAATTTATTCAGCATTTTATTTTTATTCATTGTTTAAGGAAAATAGAATAAATAGAATAAAAATAATTGGGATTCAATTGTTGTTTATATTACTATTTACAATAATATCTTATCTCGTTTCTCAAACAATTGTTCTTATTTAAATAATATATGTTATTAAAATCCATTTTTAGAATCACTAAAAAAATATTGAAAAATAATATTTATATTATTTTATCTATATTTATTTTATTAATTACTTTTTCAAGTTTTTATGGATCTTGGATTATTGAATCTGATTCTTTACATTATCAATTATTGTCTTTAGACAAAAACTTTTTTAGTGTAATTAATAATTTTTTTATTACTAATTTGTATCAAGGTAGAGCAACTTTTTTTGGTGGTTTTTGGTATAGATTAACTTTTTTGTTTGATAATTATATTTATTTTAAATTAGTTTTTTATATTTTAGTTGGATTAAATTGTTATTTACTAAGTTTATTAATTTCTAAGATTTTTAATTATAAAAATATATTTTATTTTGTATTTGTTATATTTGCTATTTTTTTACAAAACACATGGCATGCAAACGGATTGCTTGGATTTTCCAATATGTTTACGGGTATGATTACAATCTTTTTATTGTCTTTAATATTTTTTCATAAATATATTATTTCTGGAGATAAGAAATGTTTACTAATAAGTGTAATATTTTATATTTTTTCTTTATTTACCTATGAAATTTTTGTTATCTATTTACCACTTTTTCCTTTGTTGATTATAAATGAAATGAAATTTTTTGATATTAAAAAAATTTTTGCAAAATCAAAATATTTATTGTTTTCTGTTTTCTTTTACTTAGTTGTTTATTTGATTGTAAAATCGTTTACATTAAGTTCTTATTCTGGCGTATCAATTGGAAGTGGTTTCAATATTTCTAATATAGCAAAAGTATTATTACAATTTAGTATTTCTTCCTTGCCTTTATATATGTTGAAGTATGATACTTGGTCAAGAAGTTTTGGTGTTTTTAATTTATTATTTTTGAATAAAAATTTATTAATAATAATATTGTTTTTGATATTAAAATTTATAGCTGTTTTTATTATAATTTTTTCTATTTTAAAGTCGTCTTTTAATAAAATTAAAATAAATTTTTTATTAATATTAATAGGTATTTTTTATTTTTTTTGTACTCCAATATTATTAGCTATTACTAATCATTATCAATCTGTTGTATTAAATAAAATATTTTTATCTGAACCTATTACATATTTTTCGTATTTTTATCTAATTTTTACAATTACCGTGATTGTTTTTTGGATTAATAATAAACTACAAAATAATATAATAAGAAATTGTTTTGTGTTATTTGTGGCGATTATATTTTCAATTATTAGTTTAATAATGGATTTTTCAAATATTAATTATAATATTTCTCAAACTATTGCAAAAAATAAATGGTCTAAAGTGGACCAATTTATTAAAACAGAAGACTTTAAATTAATACCTAACGGATCTATTGTTTACACTACTAACTTATCAGATAGTGTTGGTACTTTAATTATTAATGAAAAAAATTATTGGTCGCATTATATAAAAGCAAAGACAGGTAAAGATTTAATTATTATAGATACAATTGATTCTTCAAATAGCAAGAAATATACATTAAAATATAATAACTAATTTAATATTTTCTATATTTGTGTTGTTGCCATTTAATGTCCCATTTTTTTTCAAATTTTGATTTGTTTTCGTTAAATATTTTTTGATATTCGTCTGATTGAATTTTTTTGAAAGATGCACCACCATAATGGTGAATAAAAACATCATCAGCACATAAAATTTCCAATTTTTCTTCTTTAACACGATGACAGTAATCATCATCTTCAAACATTCCCCTTCCAAAAATTTCATCAAGTTTACCTATTTTTTTATAGTTTTGTTTAGATATTATCCAACAAAAAGCAGCAAGATTGTTTATATTTAATGTTTTGTTCCAGTTTGAAGTTGTATATGTTTTGGCTTCAGATTCTAATTCAACAACATTTTTTGGATTATATTCTATATTTATTTTTGCTTCATTTCCTATACTATTGGTTACAGGACCAACAAGGCCAACATTGGGTTTACTGACATGAAAAATAAGTCGTGAAATCCATCCTGGCGTAATTAGAATATCATTATTTATTAAGATAATATAATCACCTGTAGCTTTTTCTGTTCCAATATTATTACCTTTTGCAAATCCATAATTTTCTTTGTTTAAAATTATTTTTATTTTTTGATTGGTTTTATAACTATTAATTACGTCAATGGTTTCTTTATTGGAGTTATTATCTACAATAATTAATTCAAAATTTGGGTAAAAACTTCTATTAAAAATACTTTCGATTGTTTCTTTAAGCATTTTTGGGCTGTTATAACTAAGTAATACAAGACTTACTTTTGGAAAAATAATTTTTTTTATAACATTCGATAAATCATTGGCCCGTGTAATCCATGTATTGTTTTTGGCAACTTCTTGTCTTTTTTTTATATTTTTATCTTTATTTTTAATAGCTTTTTCTATTTGTTCGCAAAAATTATTTTTATCAGCAAAATAGATAACATCTTTTAAATCAATAATTTCAGGCATTTTAGTTGAAATGATAGGTTTTCCTGCGGCAAGATATTCAAATATTTTCACTGGGTGAGTAGCTTTAATTAATTCATTAATAATAAAAGGAATCATACAAACATCAAATTTTTGTAAATAATTTGGAAGAATAGAATATGATTTTTCTCCAAGTAATAATATATTTTTGTATTTATGTGATAGTTTTTCTACCTGTTGATTTGATACATTACCTATTAAAACTATAGTTTTATTTTGATTTTCTTTTGCTATTTTTTCAAGTATTTCTGTATCGAACCATTCAGCAATCGCACCATAATAACCAATTATTTTAGTTTTAATATTTTTTATATCTTCTGGAATTTCAAGTTTTTTATTAATAATATTAAAATGATTAAAATCCCCTGCATTTTTAATAATAGAGATTTTATTTGCATTATATTTTTTAGCAACTTTTTCTAAATAATTAGAAGTAACAATTGTTAAATTACTTTCCTTAAATAATCTTTGTTCTAATAAATCATTTTCTTTTCCAGTTTCAGCAAAACCTTGATGATTGTCCATACAATCATAGATGTATGGAATTCCAAAATTGTCAATAATTTTTTTCCAAAAAGGATGATCAATTTTAGCAACTGGATTTATTATATTTGCTTTATCTAAAACTGTTTTTAATGAAGAAATAATTATTCTTTTATCATTTTCTGATATTTTATCGTTATATATAAATATATTTCTTGTTGCTGATAATGTTATTTCATAAACATTTTCATCTTTTTTTTCTACCTTTATAGGAGAATATGTTAAATTAGATTTTTTTTGATGAAGAAATTCATTTTTAATATAAAATACTCTATTTCCTTCTTGCCCTATATGTTTGGCCAACTGTTGTGGTCTTTGATATCTAAAATCCCATGCTATAACAGAAAAATTAAATAAATCATAACTATCATCTTTCCTTTTATAATTTTTCCATTCATCTAAAATATTTTTTGGAATATCTATCTTTATTGATGGATAAAATTTAGAAATTAACTGTGATTTTATTTTTTTTCTAACACTAATGGGAATAATTTTCTTAATGATTTTTTTAGGTATCTGAATTGTTTTTTTATATAGTCCTAGCATTTTCCATATTTTTGAATGATATATTTTATTTAAAACAGTGAAATATTCATTTAGTTTATTATCTTGTTCTTTTAGTTTATTATCTTGTTCTTTTAGTTTATTATCTTGTTCTTTTAGTTTATTATCTTGTTCTTTTAGTTTATTATCTTGTTCTTTTAGTTTATTATCTTGTTCTTCAATTATTT
>Ga0172381_10007841_pt1 | contig 10511 bp, 12 predicted proteins | sample Leawel6488metaG_FD_119754 | JGI IMG/M metagenome (GOLD analysis project Ga0172381, IMG submission 119754) | Leachate microbial communities from a municipal landfill in Southern Ontario, Canada - Leachate well 64-88 metaG | ecosystem: Engineered > Solid waste > Landfill > Unclassified | place... | reverse complement strand
GAATCAATACGATTACGCGTCTCTCGAGGCGGGGCTGAATGAAAGCGAAACGCCGCTTAGTCTGTCGCGGATCATTGCGGAGCGCACAACGGTTGTAACGAGTATAGACGATCCAATTGACGGTCTGGCGACTGCGGATGCAGATACTGATTCGGCCGATTATAAGCAAATCGTCACTACTATCCGATGGTCAGACAAGAGTACTTATCAAGTTTCACTGTCAACCTACATTTCACCTGATTATCATCAATGAAATACCTTAGAAACGAAACCGGTTTTACATTGGTTGAATTAACCATCGCCATGGTAATATCGGTCATCGTTACCCTGACGGCCGGGATAATCGTCGTTTCCGCAACCAAAGATTTCAAGCGCGGCAATTCCACAATTCAATTGCAACAAGATCTCGCTTTTGCCACTGAATTGTTGACGAACGCTATTCGCGCTACCGCCGGCAGTTCCGCCCGCGTTTACACTGACCAGACCGGAACTGAGGTGGTACAAAGCGGAGCATGTTTGAAAATTGACACCTTATCATTGTATTATAAAAGCGGGCGCGATCTGGTTTTTCAAAACAGTAGCGGTGAGATTCAACGCCTGCTTATCAATTGTGTCGATACTTTGAATTTTTACCGGGGCGCCACTGCCGATTCACAGAAATGTCTTAATCTCCGGATCGCTCTACAGGAAAAAAATGGACATTCTCTTGCTACTGATTTAAAAGTTTATTTCAGGAATTGATTTTACCTATGATCATGATATACGTAATTCTTTTTATCGCGGGGGCAATTGCCGGTAGTTTTCTCAATGTGTTGATTTATCGCCTGCCGCGGAACCTGTCCATAATCAGGCCGCCTTCTCATTGCCCGCATTGTACCAATCCCATCCGCTTTTACGACAACCTGCCAATCATTAGCTATGTGATATTAAGGGGGAAATGCCGCCACTGTGATCATAAAATATCCGGACGTTATCCATTAGTGGAAATTCTGACAGGTTTGGCATTCGTCATGCTTTTTTACAAATTTGGATGGACTACAAGCGCTTATTTTTATGGTATTTTGCTGGTCTATTTAATTGTGATCGTTTTTATTGATATCGAATTCCATAAAATCCCAAATATTTTGATCCTCACCGGCTTGCTCTGTGGGGTGACACTGCTCCTGATCTCAACGCCTCGTAACCCGATAGATGCCGGGTTGGGGCTTTTGGTGGGCGCCGGTATAATGTTCTTCTGGTCTGTATTCGGTCGATTGCTATTTAAAAAAGAGTGTCTCGGAGGAGGAGATGTCAAACTGGCAATTCTGGTGGGCTTATATTTAGGTCTATCAGGTACAATTTTAGCCATTTTTATTAGTTTCATTCTGGCTGGATTGGTGGGTATTGGATTGGTTTTAATAAAGGGATTAAAGATGGACGGACGCTTGCCGTATGCGCCTTTCCTTGCGATCGGTGCCATCGCGACAATTGTGTCCGGACAACCAATTATTAACTGGTATTTGGGTTTTTTATAAAATGGTTTGGATCAAACAAATATTTCGTTCCGAAAAAGGTAGTGTTTTAGCGCTGGTATTCATTTGGTTTCTGATTCTGACAACCCTGGGAACCAGCTTCCTGGCTCTGGCCGCCTTTGAAGGACAGCATGCCGTTCAACAGGAGCAAAGAGCTCTGGCCTTTTGGCGCGCAGAGGGCGGTCTTAATCTGGCGCTCTGGCGCATTAATCATGGTTCTGACACATACGCCACGTTTAGCAATGATGAGGTTTCGGTTGTTTATGACTCGACCGCTCTCATTCTGTCATCTACCGGCGTGGCCGGTTCGGCTCAATGCCGACTGGATGTCGAGCTTTATATAGACAATCCCTTCAATCATATTTTGTCTTACTGTACGAGCATTGATGTTCAAGGTGATTTGGTTATATCATACTGCGAAGGCAAAGGTTTGTCCCAATACGATAATTTGCCCACAGTGGACCTGAATTACTATTATCATATTGCCGATTATTATTATTATGGAGATCAGAGTTTCAGCGATACACTGCCCGATGGCATTCACTTTATTGACGGTGAAGTCGAAATGAAAAATGGCACTTCTCTAAACGGCACCCTGATTGTCACAAAAGGGGTGACGTTCAAATATGGAGTCACCATTAACGCTCAACTTATACCCGGCACCGATATTTATTATCCGGCCGTGATTTGCGCCGACACCGTGCAAACTGAAGTGGACATTACCGGCCACTCAAATTTGAATATCATTGGGATGGTTTATTCGACCGGTAAGGTATCTTTCAAGAACGGTTCTTTTTTGACCGGTCCGATCATAGCCAATATAGTTGAATCACAAGGCGATGTTGAAATTAACGACTCCGGACAGACCATCTATTATCATTGTCCGCCGGGTTTCAGTCCTTACGTGGATCAAGATAATAATCAAAAGCGGGTCGTGCGCGGCAGTTGGCAACGGAATTAACAGGCTATAATCATGTTTTTAAATAACAGAATAGCTATCATCGATATTGGCAGTAATGTATTCAAGGTTATGGTTTTACGTCAAAAGACACATCTGCAGATTGAGTTCTGGGAGGCTCTCGATATTTACAAAACCGGAAAAATTGCTCGTCCGGAAGATCTGAATTCAACTGTAGTCGTGCAAATATTGCGAGAAATGCTGAAATCTATCCGCCCGGCAGTTCGGCATGTCCGAAGCGTCTTGTCTTCACCCGGTTGCATGATCCGGATAATAGAATTGCCATTATTGCCTGAAGCTGAGCTGAAAGCCGCCATACGGTTAAACCTGGCCGGCCTGATTCCCTACGAAACAGACCGGATCGAGTTCAATTTCTCGGTTTTAAGCGAGGATCGGGAGCAAAAAACCCAGACGTTGCTGGTCGCACTTGTTCCCACCGAAGAAATCGAACTGCATATCGAAATACTCCGGCGCGCCGGGCTCGAGGCAGAAAATGTTATCCCCGATCAGTTGGCGATTTACAATTGTTTTCACCAATTATATTCCAGCAGTGAGAGCGACACCGTCGCCATTGTCAATGTGGGCGCCAATCGCTCCACGATTTGTTTCCACTGCCCCGGACAGCGGCCGTCTTTTAGTTCTCTAGCGCTTGGCGGTAATTTCATCACTAATGCTATCGCACAACACTTTCACACCAGCTTTCTTAACGCCGAAGAAATGAAAATAGGGGTGGATTCGTTAGCCCCTGACCCAGCATCTGAAGCCCCGCCGGCGCCGGCTCGCGAGACAGCTCTTCAACATACGGTCGGGCAGATTGCCGATACGATTCGCACTATGGATCTTGACCGACAAATTCGAAATTGCGAAAGCCACCTTTCAAAAATTATTCTAACAGGGGGCGGCGCCAGGCTGAAGCAATTCGATTATCAACTGGCAGACAGCTTAAAAAAACCGGTTTATCTCTGGAATCCATTCTGTGAGCCGGCAATGAGGGGATTGGTTGCGCCGGAAGTAGCCGAAACCTGGGGCACAATGTCTGTGCCTGCTCTAGGATTGGCGCTGGGGGGAATAGTATGAATATCCCGCTTTTAAATTTACTGGGAGATACTGTCTTGCTAAGGCGACAGCGCCGCCTGCGGTTTTATCTGATAGCGACCTATAGTGTGATTTGGCTATTTTCAATATCTGCACTCATCTATACTTACCGAACCAACCTGTTCATCTCAACCTTATACAAACGTGATATTGCCAAAATGAATCATGAAATCAGTTTGCTCCAGCCGAAACTATTAGTCATTGAGCAGCTTTATCACCAGCGCCGCTCCAACCTGGACAAAATTAGCCTCTACCAGCAAAATGCGGCGCGTCCATCGGCCTGGGCTCAAAAACTTCAGGCTATTTCCCAGCTAATTCCCCTCAATATGCGCCTGGCAGAAATTAGTTTGGCTTCACCGACATCCGCTGGGAAAAAACAGGCCGGCGCATCCGCGCCCCGCCTGAAAATGTCCGGATTATCACTGATCGATCCCAAACAACAGGACCTTAACTTCATTAACATTTTAAAAAAAGATCTGGAAACAGACTCCGCATTTATCTCCGAATTCAACCGCATAGAAATCATGCAAAACAAAATCGAAATAAAAGATGGACAACCTCGGATGACCTTTGTTATGGCGGCCTACTGAATGGAAAAAAACATCCGTAAAAAACCCTCGTTACTACGCAACATTTTCAAGTTGCATTGGATGTTAGTGGCTATTTTTATCTATTCGGCGGCGCTGGCGGCAGGCAATTTTCTGATTATCAATCCTCAACTACAACAATATGAATACATCAAAAAAACCAGGTCCAATCTGGATGAAATTTATCTGAAGCTCTGCTCGATTGATATACAGACCACTCACGATCGCCTCAAAAACGAATCTAATTATGTCAGCGAAATAGAAAAGTCTTTCACCAGCCGTTGTGTTGAAACCAAGAACCTCGCCAGGGTAATCAGTGACCTTAATCATCACGCCCAGGATGTCGGACTGCAACTACTGTTTATCGATTTTCTTCCCGAACAGGAATTCGTTCGAGGGAGTTTATTAAAGAAACCGATCACGATGCGCTTTCTCGGAACTTATGATCAAATCGTGGCTTTTTATTACCAACTTGAAAAAATTCCCTACTGGCTTCTGGTGGATTCCTTTATTATAACCGCGCCGAAAAGCGCCGACTCGAAACTCAATATCAGCCTGGTATTGTTCACCATTATGACCAAAACATGAAGAGTAATAAAAAAATATTGTACCTATTAATAACGTTGATGCTGGCAGCTCTGGGATTATGGTATTTCATTAGTAAAAATGAACAAAATTCAACCAGCGTTCAAGCTAAAACCAGCCTCGAATTAAAACCTGCCGATCTCGCAAAAATTAAAGAGATTCTCGATAACATAATCTCTCTCGACCTGACGGCTTTACAAAATACGGCGCCAGACCAAAACGTATCTCCTCCATATCCCAGACGAAACCACCGCGACCCGTTTCAGTTTGGCGCCTCGCCGTCTATTCCATTGACATTGCGACCCACCCCAACAGTTTCTGATGTTCCCAAGAAAACTGTCCTCACTTCGGCAACTAAACCGCCTCCCGCATTCAATCCCCAAAACCTGGAAATATCCGGTGTCATATATGACCGACGCAAACCGGCCGCCATAATCGAGGGCGAAGTATATTTTACGGGAGACAGTATTAGAAATATGAAAATTTTACGCATAACTCCTAATACTTTGATACTGACTTGTCAGGATAAACAATATAATCTGAAAGTGCTTGACGATGAATAATTATACTTTTTCTAAAATCCTTAAGGTCGGCTTTTGCTCGCTGTGGGTTTCAACGGCTCTTCTTTTTAGCCAAAATCCTGTGCCGACCGGAATGGTCACAATAAACCTGAAGGACGCTTCTTTCAATAACGTCCTGAGAATTCTAAGCGAAAAAACCGGGCTTAAATTTGTCGCCGATCCCGAAATTCAGGACCGCCGGGTCACGGTAAACCTGAACAATGTCACCCCGGAAGATGCCATAACGGCAATTATGAACTCCAGCGGCCTCGCCTACCGCAAAATCGACGGAATCGACATTTACTTCATCGGCGATGTTCGCAAGATCCAGCGCCATACTATCATAAAATATTATCGCTGTCAATATGCCGATGCGGTAGAACTGCAGAACGCCCTCAGCCGGCTGGCAACCCCGGGCGCCGGCCTTGTCATTGCCGATGAGCGCACCAACACATTGATCATCCGCGAAAATCCGGAATTACTTGCGTATGTCGAGGAATTATTGGCGGAGCTGGATCGACCGACCCCTCAAATCTATATTCAGGCCGCCATCGTCGAGATTTCGCAAACAAAGGAAAGCAACACCGGCGCCGAATGGCATAACGATCTCGGCTCAAATAATCGAATCGGCACCCGCTTCGATATGCGCGCTACTAATCCTCAGCCCAACTACTTTGATAACACCGGAGAACGACTGGGAACCGGCTTGCCTCTCGGACAGGGACTTGGTATTGGGATCATCTATAAAAGCTTCGATGCCGTTATCAACGCCCTGCAGAGTGATAAGGAAGTTAATATTCTTTCGCGTCCTTATCTGATCACTTTGGACAATAAAACCGCTCAGATTGAAGTCGGCGACCAGATTCCGTATAAAGTCTTAAACCAATACGGCATCACCTCTTATGAATTCAAATCGGCTACAATCAAACTTCTCGTCAAGCCCCATATCAATAACGACCAAACCATTACGGTTGACATTACTCCAAACGCTGACTTTCAGAACGGTCAGACCTCGGATGGCACGCCCATAATTGCCCGCCGGACGGCCAATACCACGATCAAGATCGGAAACGGTGAAACGATCGTTATCGGCGGCCTGATACGTGAGTCCAACACTAAAACTATCAGTAAGGTACCAATCCTGGGTTCAATCCCTTTGATAGGTATGCTTTTCCGCCATAAACTCGATCAGAAGGTGAAAACCGAATTGGTCGTTTTTATTAATCCAACTATCGTTACCGATGAGGTGGTCAAGGCTCAGCTTCAGCCGGATACCCAGCTTTCGGATAAGGCTCAGAAAAAGAAAGAAAGACTCGAAAGTAAAACCCGTTAATTAGATCAAGAGGAATATGGACAAGCCGAAAAAGTTTAATGTTTTGGTTGTAGATGACGATCAAAGTATTCTTGATGTCTTCTGCAATATGTTTGAAGATTCGCCTTTTAAAATCATTACGGCCCTCGACGGCCAGGAGGCAATCGAAAAACTACAATCTCAACCCTGCGTGCTGGCATTCATCGATGTGATCATGCCCCTGATGGATGGATTGCAAACACTGAATGCCCTAAAAGAAATTCAACCCAGCCTGGTAGCGGTCATGATCTCCGGATTCCGGAATGAGCACTTACTGGAAAATGCTATAAAAATGGGCGCTTACGATTATCTATACAAACCGCTGGATCGGCAAGATTTGCTTTCGGTGATGGTGAAATGTCTCAAGCGGTTAGGTTTTAACAATTACATTGAAATCCTGAATTAACCGGGTCAGCTGACAGGCGATCTTCTCTGCCTGGCCGTGCGCCGTGGGATTAATGGGTTTACTTATTAATCACATTACAAACTTCTATTAAAAACAGCATCGTGGTTCCGCTGAAAAGCGGGATTAGCAAATTATCATCTATCTTGCGATGGACAATCTCGACCAAGCAGGCGATGACCGCTCCGATTATTTTAATCCAGAAAGGAATTGAACTGACCCAGACAGTTGCCAGAATAGAAATAGAAATAAAAGCTATTGCACCTTCAAGGGTTTTGTTATTATATATTTTTATGCGGCCGATTGAGAGTCCAACCAAACAAGCTGTTGGATCGCCGAGCATTAAAAAGAGGAGGCTCGTTACGGCAATATCCTTTGGAAAAAGGAAAATGGCTAAAAATGCTCCCATAAAGACATAGGTTGCGCCTGTAAAATGATTACCGAATTCATGCGGCCTGATCATCCAGCCGAACAATTTACGATACAGCCATCGCAGGGCTGGAATGCGCATTCGCAATATTTCAGCAACAACAATCCCCAGGAAAAGAAGCCCGATAATTATGGTAGCATCATGTTTATTAAAAAATAACTGATAAATAATCGGAACCAGAGAGGAAAGATAGTGAATAGCCTTGCGTCCGAGTTCCCCTTCCTTTACCGGTTTGATCATTTAATTTGCCAATTTAATGACCGTAAAGCGTGGCCGGGACGTCCGGTACCGAAGACGGCATAACCCGCAACCAGCAGATCCGCGCCCGCCGAAGCCGCCAGCGCTATGGTCTCCTGGTTGACTCCGCCGTCGACTTCGATTAAAAATCCATAGCGCTCCTGCCAGACCTGTGCCCGCCGGACCTTTTCCAGCGCCCCGACAATCATCTGCTGACCGCCAAAACCGGGGTTGACCGTCATAACCAGCAGGTGATCTATTTCATCCAGATACGGTTCAACCTTTTCAAACTCGGTCTGCGGATTTAGCACCAAACCGGCTTTTGCGCCCAGCTCTTTAATGGCACGTAAATCGGTATGCAAAGCGCGATCGGATTCGACATGTATTATCACCGTATCACTGCCGGCATCGACAAATTGTTTAAGAAAACGGTCGGCGTTAGTTATCATTAAGTGAGTCTCGAGATGCAGAGTTGTTGTGCGTCGGATAGCTTCAATTATAAATGGACCAATAGTAATATTCGGGACGAAATGCCCGTCCATGACGTCCAGATGGAGGCGCTGGGCGCCGGCCTTTTCGACAATCCGAATACAATCTTTCAGCCGGGTAAAATCAGCCGAAAGTAAAGATGGTACAACTTGCGGAATTGGTTTTTTATGGTTCACAGGTCACCTGTAAGTCAACAATGATCGGATTGTCATATTTCCGACCGGGTTGAGGGCTCTGGTCTATGACGGTAAAGGGATTGAGATCCGCGGTCGGAACATAGCGTATTTGCCCAACCTTAAATCCGGCTTTGCGGATCGCCTCCTGAGCCTCTTCCAGGCTCAAGCCGGTCAACATAGGCACTTCCAACTGGCGCGACGGACGCCCCTTACTGATCACCAAACTAATTCGCCGATTCGCGCTGACCATAGTGCCCGGCGGAATAGATTGATCGCTTATCACGCCTTCCGGTTTGTCAGACGAATAGAGATATTCAACCGCATCAAGCATCAATTTATGATTGTCCAGGATAATGTTAGCGGCTTTCAGCGGTCGTCCCACCAGGTTGGGCATCGCAAAAAAATGGGTGCCGCCGGTAATAACCAGGCGCACGTTGCGCCCCTTCTTGACCAATCGACCAGGCGGCGGTTGCTGGTCGATAACGATCCCCTTGGGTAGATTGCCGCTGTCAATCGTATCAACCACCTGCACCTCAAATCCATTTGACTTCAATAATCCGATGGCTTCGTTGGTTGGCTTTTTAAGCACATCTATCATGGTAATTTCCTTGCCGTGACGCACGTAATGCGGCATGACTATTTTATCGAAAATCAATGCCAGAATTACACCCAATATTATAAAAGCCGCGATAAATCTTAACCAGTTTCTTAATCTCGTAGGTAGCTATCCTTTCACTTTCAATCAGTTTTTAATAAACGTACTGCAAAACTTCCCGCCAGATTGTGTTTAAAAGGCAGAACGCATACCGCCCCGTTTTCATCACAATAAAGCGGATCGATATACTTGGGAGCCGGGTCGACTGAAAACTCCGGATGATGTTCCAGAAAATTTTTCACCGTTGTCCAGTTCTCTTCTTTCTCAATCGAACAGGTGCTGTAAACCAGGACTCCCGTTTCCCGCACCGACCCGGCGACCTTATCCAGAATTCGGGCCTGTAAGTCCTGCGCACGTCTCAAATTCTCCGACTGACGATTCCAGCGCAAATCAGCGCGGCGCGAAAGCGCTCCTGTGCCACTACAAGGCGCATCCACCAGAATTTTATCAAACATCGCAAATTTATTAACACTGGCATCGAACACACTGTAATTTAAAGAATCAATCCCTAATCGGCAGGCTGATTCTTGAATCAATGCGATTTTTTGAGGCGAATAGTCATTGGCGAGAATATTGGCCTGGTTTTTCGTCAGCTGGGCTATGAGAGTAGCCTTGCCACCCGGCGCCGCGCAGGCGTCCAGAATATTCTCACCAGCCTGCGGATCGAGCAAGTATACCGCCAGTGCCTGGCTGTAATCCTGTACCGAGTAGTAGCCTTTTTGAAAAATTTCACTTTTCAGCAAATCGCCCGGTCGATCAACATTAAAGAATACTATCGGATGATCTTTATATTTATTAATTCGATAGCCATTAATCTGCAACAATTTTTCCAACTCATCCCAGCCGATGCGGAACGGATTATGTCGGAAAAAAATCTTCTGATATTCATTATTAAATTGGAGAATAATTATTGTATTTTGCGCACCAAAATCTGTCAGCCATTTTTCCACCAACCAGTCGGGATGCGAATATTCAATCGCCAGAGCCTGTGGTAGGGGGAGGCGGAGCAGACTCTCGCGCCACGCGCTTTCCGCCGGCAAATGCCGCAAAACGCCATTAATCAGGGGCGCCATTTGTGGCTGTTTGAGCTGATGAGTCGCCGCCACGGTTTCATTCACAGCGGCGTGGATCGGTTTTTTCAATATCGCAATCTGCAAAGCGCCAACCCGTAATAGCTGGCGGGCTAGCTTCTCAAGCCGGTTTTTCGATGGAGAACGAGCCCGATCAATTAAATAATCCAGCAGACGTTTATACTGGACGACGCCCCTGACCAGCAAATAGATAAAATCGCGATCTGATTGATTATAATCGTGTGCATTGACAAATGCGTTAGTAGCCAATTCGTAACCCTGCCCACTGGCGGGCAGAGAATTCAGAATTTTTGCGGCGGCGGCACGGGTATTCACGAGGCAAACCGATCCCCAACCTGCCCGGAGAAACCGCACAGAAATTCGGCAATGGATAATGGCTTGCG
>Ga0172381_10007840_pt1 | contig 10512 bp, 17 predicted proteins | sample Leawel6488metaG_FD_119754 | JGI IMG/M metagenome (GOLD analysis project Ga0172381, IMG submission 119754) | Leachate microbial communities from a municipal landfill in Southern Ontario, Canada - Leachate well 64-88 metaG | ecosystem: Engineered > Solid waste > Landfill > Unclassified | place... | reverse complement strand
GCAGAATGATAATTATGTCGCGTCTTTGGTTACTCAAAAATATATGCCGGATCTTTATCAAATCGCTAAGGATGGTATCCTGGGAGGCTATACAGACACTCGTTGGTGTGTACTTATTGGAGATACCGCAGATTTTAAATCCAGGAAACTGCCGGACTGGATGAGGTATGCGGATCTGGTTGGATTGCAATTTATATATGATAAGCTAACCAACGATAAAGAATATAAAACCTGCTATGGTATCCTGAATAAAATGTACGGTTTATATCATTCCGGGCGGATGTATGATATGGGTACTCCGTTCGAGGGCTACGTGACGTATAAATTATACATATTTGCACTTTGTTCTATTATGTATAATCATATTGACCTTGCGGAAGAATTAATGTCAACTGCTTCTGAAATGCAGTTTACGGATGGCCCGCAAATCGGTGGAGTTAAAACTGAATATGTTCCTCCAGAATGGGCTGAACGGTATCCTCAGCTTGCCGGACTGGCGAATTGTGAAACTACCTGCTTGGGTATATTGTGCCAGGATGCTCTTTTTTCTCATAAATTAAAAGATGGACTAATGTACGGCGGAGGAGCCTCTGCGGTTTTGTCCGGAGTTTATTACAGAAAAAAATTTGGCGGGAAAATGGTGCCTGCCAGGAGGAAATAATATGGAAAGTAAAAAAAGTGGAAAAGGGATTGTTCTACTGGCTGGCGCTGCATTAGCTACGGTCGGAATTATTGCCGCAACTCGTTCGATTCATGCCGAAACTGAAGGAGGGAATGCTGTAACGTTGCAAATATTGGATTCACATGGGAATCCGGTGCCTTATACACGGGGACCCTCTGCCAGGGGGCCTGTCGCGTCCGGGGCTTCGTTAAGTTTAATTCCGGGGAGTTACCAGGCACATGTTACGATAAAGAACACTACTACTATTGATGACGTGGCCGGCCCGGCTACATTCGGAATAGTGTTATCGTCTACCATTAGTGGCCTTATTTCAGCTAATCAGACCGTTGCTTTTACGGCTGGTGAAACTAAAGCTATTAATTATCCGTTCACTGTAACCCTGGCCATGATTGGATCGTCAGGAACTATAACGGTTAATGTCACAAGTCCTACCGGGACATTACTGGCTACGGATTATGCTACCGTAGCGTGCAAAGGGCAGGCTATCGCATTGGGTAACTTAGAGGCAGAATCATTCAGTTCTACCAGCGGTGGTACGGTTATGCCTGGAAATGTATTGAAATGCAAAACTGGAGATACATTCTATGCGGAACTTGCCTTTACATATCAGTATGCTGGAGGCAACTATACATTCCTGTCAGAATGTCATGTTGGTACTAACTACTGGAGGTCTTATGAAGATGTTATACTCACTGATTCTTATTCTCAACCGGTAACGGTTAATGTAACCACTAAGAATCAAGATTTATTTAATTCGGCTGGGTTAACTTTTGGCCAAACTTTTGATATTGTTTTAAGCCTGGTGGATCGTGGTGCTGATGGAACAGGCTGGACTGTGGTGAAACAGAGAACATATTCAGCGGCCGGAGTCAATATTGTGTCCGACTTGACAAATAATCCGATGGTTTTAAGTGCTCAAATCCCGGCTTCTGGTACATACGGAGGATCATTTACACCTGTGATTGTTACGAAATCTCAGTACATTGGAACTGATCCTGGCTATGTGACCAAAATAACCAAAACTACGCCCGCCGGGGTAAGTACATCCAGTACAGCCGCCAGTTCTAGCCCGAGCACAGCTACGAGTGGATTAGGTATCACTAAGACCTTATCCGAGACATATGCGGCGGTTAGCCTTAGTGAATCTGGTACATATACATTCAAGGTTGATATCACTAAATCCGGGAATGTTGTATCTACTTATACCTATAATGTTACGGTTGAAGCCCCAGCTCTTACGTATAAGATTACACAATATGAGTACAGTCCCGACAATGGCACTACCTGGGGTAAACTTACAGATGGTATGACTGTACCCCGCAGCACCAGTCCTTCAATCAGGGTGACAGTTAATTATGACTGGTTGACGTCCGGAGGAGCCCCAACCGCTTTATTAACTATGACTAACGCCACTGGAACACCGAGCAGTTCAGGTACCTCCGCCCCACATGCCAACGGAACTACCACTACTGCTACCAGATATACTTGGGATGCTGCTAAACTTCAGAATTTGGTAGTATCAGGAACTTATAACTTGGCTGCGTCACTGTACATCAACTCAGTTGTCAAGGTTACTGCTGCTATGAGCATTGTTGTTACTCCCAATATTATCTATGGTGCGACTGTTACTATCAGCTAAAATCAGACTTAGGAGGCTAGTCTCATGGATGCAGTAGCAATTATAGGAGCAATCACAGGCATTGCTTCATTGATCCTGTACCTGTATAAAATTGGTGTTAAAGACGGAAAAGTTGACACTAAGCTGGATGTGCTATGGAAAATTTACGTTCTGGACGCCCTGCATGATGCCCCTACACTGGCCCAGCATCATAGCCCGCCTTCGATTACGGATGAGGGTGTATCCGAAATCCCGGATGATATAAAAAAATGTCTGGATGATTACAAAAAACACAGTGGGGATTACGGGTATGACGCGACGCAATGTCTGGGGCTTGACCAAATCAGGGATTTTGCACAAAGTAAGAATTGGACAGTGCGCAGAGCGGTAGGGTTGCTTAGTCTGTACCTAAAAAAGGCGAAAGAAGGGAAATGAGTATAAAATCTTTTTTCGCTTACCTGTTGAACCTGTTGAACCTGTTTATAAAATCACTTAACAGGTTGCCTCATCCGGAAGAGGCACAGGATACCAGTAAAACTGTGGCCAATACCAACATTGACAGTGTTATCCAGGACTGGTTTAAAAACTGGAAAGTGCCACAGAAGTACCATAGCTACTGGAAGAACAACGTTTGTGTCCATATCTTCGATACATGGCCGGCAGACGTCCTGAATACATACAAGGAAGTACTGACAGTGACCCCATCTTTTGTAGTCGAAATAGATGGAATTCGCCATCTGTATTCATTGGCATCCTGGTTTAACAAAGGTGTTATGGCCCATGAAATGGCGCATAACTCGTATTCTTATCTTTCATCTGATCAAAAAATAAGTTTTGAACTTGCGTTTAACTCAGTGTCTGGCGACGACTGGATTATTAAATTACGCCGGTTAAAGAGTTACATGGACAAAACCAACGCGATGGGTTTACATGTCGAAGGGCACGCCGAAATATATCGGTACCGGGGAGAATATATGCCGGCGTCTTTAAAAAAGTTTTATCCGAAATTATTTTAGTAGAAGGAGGTTAACATGGAACTTACAGTTTTTGTAATTCTGGTTTTTCTGGCAGCCTTCCTAGGTGGCATCGTAACAGCCATAATGGGATGGGTGTCAACTACGGAGCCGTTTATTGGCAGAAAGTTTTTAACCTCAGTGGTTAAATCTTTCATCGGCGCTGCTGTAATCGCGGTCGCTTTTGATTATTCGGGGACTACCAGCATAATTTTGTTGTTAGCTGCGTTTTTGTCCGGCGCCGGGGTCGATGCGGGTATCAAACGGGTGACAGACGCTATTAAATCTAACTCTACGCCATCCGCTATTGAAACCACAACTGGAACGGCAGATAATACAAGTGTTGACGGATCCAAAACGGATGGGACGAACACCGCGGGAAGTTGATTTTGGGTCCGGTTATGCTTCCGGATTGGTAATCAGGTGTGTGCTGGTCAGGGGGATAAAACCTGACCAGCCAATAAAAAGGAGACTGCAATGGATAAAAGATTAGTATTTTGGGGATTAGTGGTAGTAGGTATAGGGGTTGGGGTTTATCATGCTACTAAAAAGAAAGAGCCTGCAACGTGGATATCAGCTCCGGTTGTACCGCGTAGTGAACCGGCTCAATTTGCATTGTATGAACCTTACCTTTACGATGGACAGCCGCTTAGCCGGATGCAAGAAGGGGAAGCTCCGTATAGCAACTGGCCGCAGAACATTTAGATCGGAAATATGTTCTTAATGCCGGAGGATGCGCCGATCGCGCTGGCATCGGACGGCGCCGCCTGGACTCTGGGAGCCTTCAGTAATAATTTTGTTGATGCCGGTCATTTCGCGACTGATTTTGCGATTGTGGGAATGGGATTCGCTTTACCCAATATTAATGCCGATTTTACCGTGATCCTTTATTATGGCGCCGCGGATACATTCGCGGCCAGCGTCGGATTCAACCGCTCAGGGGTTATTCCTTCTTCGATTTACAGGGATATCGGAAAGTTAATTACGGCCAGCAGCCGGGTTAGAGCAAAACTGAAGGATTCAGTGGGCGGGGGTACCTGCGTGGGGAAGATATATTGCAAGGCTTTAACGATTTAATTTACGATTGATCAACAAATATAAAGGCGCCGCTATCCAGAAAACAAATGTTCCACTAAAGGTTACCAGACACAGAGAGCTGTAACTGTTAGTCATCCAGGATCTCCCCGGGAAATCCCATGGCAGTACCATGCAGCCGGTATAGGCTAGAAACAACCAGAGCACAACACCAAATAGAGGCCAGATCAATCCGGCAGCACCAAATAGTAATAATTTCTTTTTCATTAAATTTACCTCTTATTCCTTAAGGAATATTTTTACTATCCCTGACCTTCCGGCGTTTTACTTTTGAGTCAGTATCAATCTCAATGATCTCCCGGTCGTAGCAGGCTTTAAAGGCTTTTTTCTTATTGATGTAAACCCTGGTATGATGGCCTTTGTATTCTACAACCTCAACATTCAATTTCCAATCGAATACCAGAAAGTCGGCAATAAAATTGTAACCGCCGGGTAAAGGGAAAGGCACCTGGGGCAGCCACAGCGGGATCTCTCCGGCGCGGACACGCATATCCAGTCCCCAGGCGTACTTAGCTTCCCCGGCGGATGAATAAACCCTTCCTTTGTACTCAGTAGGCTGATTGTGATATTTGAGTTCTTTTTTAACGTCTCCGGACGGGCCCAGATATTCTTGCAATTCCGGATTGCGTTTCAATATCTCAGGATTATCTTGAAGCCAAGCTTTTATATCGGATGGCTGCAGGCGGTCATTAGTCAATTTTGACTCCAAATTCCTTCAGTCTAATCAACCAGGTAACCTGAATTTCTTTTGAACAATGAGCCATAGCGTCTTTCCATGTCGGATAACGTTTATTTTTGAGATAAAAGGATGTTTGGTAGTAAAGACTTTGTTGATTGTGAGGTATACACGGATCATGTTTTATTGCACATTCCTGACATAAACCGGGAGCAGGTGGCAGTAAAATCATACTGGATGGTTCGATCTCTTTAAATTCCATTTTGGTTTGTTCCTTATATTTAGATTTGCCTTTAATAAAACCATGTTGAATGAGATATTCGATTTTTTCCGGTTCGCTGGTAATAGATGACAATTCTTCGCGGTTGGTTGTTCCAGCGGCGCCGTGAAAGGTGCCCCCGCACCAGCAGAGGCACCTTGTTCCTTTAGCATTGTGACAAACCGCACCGCAAGTTTTGATTCTACCCATGTTTACACCTCAAGAGATTTTTAAGTTGGATATCCGGTATACATGTTCATAATTTCCTGAAGATGAGTTCGTAGAAGTCCAGCGGCATCAGGTCTAAGATTAAGGTTGTCACAGACAATGACACTATTAACAGCTTGTAATACAGCGGTTGCGGTATGCTTGGCGACAGCCAGGCCGAATTCCTGATAGGCGGGATAGGCGTTATAACCTACTGGAATCAGCGGTTTGACAATATCATTCAGAATTTTGTCGGCCGGTGAAGTATCTTTAGACTCATATTTGAGATATTCTTCAGCCAACATAATTAATTCAGGGCCATTGGGCTGAGTATCTTTGTTACAGACGCCGATCTGAATTAACAACCGGTAAAGAGTGGTCATCAGTAATTGTTCATTTGAGGTTTTTCCCAAAGCTTCCTTTATTTTAGGAATCAGGTCAGGGTGATATTGAATGATATCATCAATTAACTCAGTAATGACATCAGAGAAATTGATACCATTATTCCGTCCGCCATAGTATTGTTCAATTATGTTGCAAAAAAGGCAGCCCATTATATTTTCATCTCCGGCATTTCTACTTTTACTCCCATCCGGTTTAAGGTATCCTGGAGATTGATTTTATAGCTGGCAATTTCACTTTTATCCTGCAGGGCGTACAGGCAGAATTCAGTGATCATCTTGGCAAGATCAGCTTCGGGTAATTTTTCCAGCTTCTTGAAAAGGTTATCCACGTCATGGGTTTTCACCTTTCCATCCGGATCAATATCCCGCCAGAACAAATCTGCCGGAGCCGGAGCAATGTAACCCTCGATATGGTAGCCTTTAATTTGAGCTTCCAGGATTAGCAGCATACGACCCTTATCCAGGGTTTTGGTTGAATCACGGGCCTGGCACATAGCCTTGACTTCGGCACTTTTTAATTTCTTTTTAATTTCGATAAAAGCGGAGTCCGGAGTTTCAGTTTTCTCTAATTCAGCTTTTATCGCGGCGGCCGGCGGCGGTCCAGCAGCTAGAATGCGCTGGTGAATATCTTTTATTTCAGACGGTTTAATCTCTTCGGTGATATTTTCATCAACAGTTTCACCCATCAGGTCAGTTTGGGGAGGAGTACTATCATTTTTTAATTGACTGATAGCCTTTTCCAGTAATTCTTTTTCAGCGGCTGCCAGAGACTCTTTGAAGGCCTTCTGTTTACCCTCCCAGCATTCAGAATTGAGGCACCAGTGGCGCGATATCCCCTTTTTGGGGTGAGTGATAAGGCAACTGACACATTTAGTCATACAGCCCTCGTCAGGGGCCGAAAAGAGGATATCCGTTACCTCTTTCTTTTGAAGGGGTTTAAAGAATTCTTCAGCTACTCGGTCAATCGCTTTTATGATACCTTCCACGGTGTTTGGCAGGGCATCATCAAAACGTACAACTGATCCCGGGGTCACAGTTTTGTCAATTACTTCCAACATTAACTGTTCGTCGTTAAATGCAACGCCGGCCGCATTTTTAGCTGACAATTCGGAGAATGTCAGGAGTTCACGGACCTGAGTGAAATTGATGCGTCCGCTGTCAACTTTATCCAGGATTTTAGCCGGCGCCTTCAGGACGCGGCGCATATTCGAGATTACAGGCTGAGACAGATTCAGGTTTTTAGCCAGAATGTCCTCGGTATCATCCGGGAATTCGAGAAAGTAATTATCAATGGAGCGGGCCAGTTCCAGCGGGGTGAGATCGGTGCGGTTTAGATTCTCATGCAGCGCGTATTGGTACATCTGGTGATTGTCGAGGTCTTTTACATCCAGCGGCATAGTGGACCATTTTCCCTTAGGCTCGGTAAAATGATGGGAGTCAAGTTCAACATAAGCACGCCGGCGGCCGCCGCCGTAAGCCGTCTGGTAACGTTCTCCCACCTTGCGGGCTTCCGGGATTTGGCGCATACCGATTTCTTTAATGGAGGCGGCCAGTCCTTTGATTTTGTTATCATCATATTTTTTTCGGGGGTTGTAGGGATTGTCATCAATAAGTTCATTTGGGATTTGTTGGATAGTCATTGTTTTCTTTCTCCTCTTGACATATTAAATAAATTCTGTTTATATAAAGGTGGTCAGCCGATCTGCTCCTGGTTTTCTTCCTCTCGTGCCGCTATTGCTTCCGCCGGGCAATAGCGGCCTATTATTTTAAGCTAGAACGTCTCTTACCCCATCTTTGTAACCAGCTATGTAACCCTTTAGGAATTCCGGTGTTTTATCCACAGTCGGAAGTCCGGCAGCATGTTCAATAATTCTGAATACTGGTAATACCGGGGCAATTATGGACAGGATTTCATCGAGATTTTTATCGTATTTTTTCTCGGGCTTAGCTTCGGGCTTAGCTTCGGGCTTAGCTTCGGGCTTAGCTTCGGGCTTGTTATCCGCGACGGGCGTCCGCGAGAATGGCGGTATTGGTAGTTTTCCAGTGGGCGGCAGTATCGGTTGCGGCGTAGTGGATGCGTGGCAATGGTTTAACAGCAGATCTCCGAAACTGTTAACCTGTTTTTTGCAGGTATCACAGGTAATGCGACGGCGTTTATTAACCGTTGTCGCACTGAATTTGAAATCCGGATGAAACCTTCTGATATGGTCCTCTTTCGTAACTATCCCTCGGAACTCAGCCTGGCAGAGTTCGCAGGAATGGAATTTCTTAGTTCTTTCCTTGATTGAATCGGCATCCATTACAGTCGTCCCGATTCTTTTGATTTGTTTCTTTTTAGCCATGATTCTTCTTCTCCTTTTCTTTTTTAATTCGATCAGCTTCAGATAACTTGATATAGGTGCGTCCGGCGTAAAGCAGGGATGAGATTTTAGCATTCGCCATCCAGCGGAAAAGAGTGGCGGAACTGATTCCGATGTACGGCGCGGCATCCTTCAGGGTTAATACCTCTGTACCATCGATTGAGAGTATGGTCATGACTCACCTCCTTATTAATAGTATATACTATCAGTATAGATTGATAGTGTCAACTAGCATTACAAGGTTGTGACAGACCAATGGATGAATGGAAAGCGGCAATTAAGGGAGAGGGATTTAAAGAGGGAGACTCCCGGAGTGACAGTAGGCTGAGCCCAGTAGAAAGAAAGCGCTTTATCGCGTTTGATTTCGTGCAGGCTGGCAGCTTCGAAGACGGCCGGGCCGCAGGGTTTCAGATTCACTATATTTTTATTCATTTTTCTCCTTGCGGCCCAGGGCCGGACCGATTTGTTAATTACACTCGATTAAAAATCAAACATGGATGGTTGCAATACCACTTTTTCTTCTTTTTCCTTTTTCACTTCCCGTTTTTCACCCAGGGCGGCCCGGGCTTTTTCTTTACGATGCTGGCAGCGCTTTTCGTAAATCCAGATTTTCAGATGTTTCAGTTCCGCCATATCGTACTGGCTGAGAGTTTCCTGGCGCAAACCGTCAGGCACCTCTTTATGCAGGAAATGCATAGTCTGGTTAAAACAGTACATATAGATGCGTGTCCACTTTTCAGAGGGGACATTTGCCAGGCTGGCAGTGGAGAGATACCAGGAACATTCGGCATCGGTGGCCATGGGATCGCGGCCCTCATGGGAGGCGGCCATGTTTTCCAGCAAGCGGGTTAATTTAATAGCATGCATCATAAAATCCGGCGGACGGTCGGTTTCATAACCCGGCCAGCACAGGACAGGATCGCAGATAGCGCCAACCAGGTGATCGATCCATTTAGCATCGTCCTTAGAAGATGCGGTTGTCAAGGTCATGTTTTTGTCCGTTCAATACAGATTCAGGCATTACCACTTTAGAGCGAGAAGCTTGACTGACCGGGTTGCGGTAGCAGTTGCAATCTTCATTCAGGCAGGTCAGCATGAATGAACCGCCCCATCTCATCTGGCTCAGGTCTTTGTGACATCTGGTACATTTAAGGTTACCAACTACAGGCGGAGCGGTGTCTTTGCTTTTTTCCTTTTGAAGGGAAGTATCAATTACTCTAAATCTTGGCATATCGATCTCCTTTCGTCTTGATTATTTTCATCATCCGGGATAAAAAGCCATTTACCAGTTAATCCTCCGTAGATTATGGAGTGGCCCTTGGGATTAAGTTCCGGTTGCCGCCGGATTCCCTCCAGCATAGCATCGGCGCCGGCGTCCGAGTAAGATTGATCTACTTTTAGTCGTGATAGCTTTTCCTCCAGTATTTTTTGATATCCTTCTGGTCTCCACGCAGGCATTAGTTTTCTCCTTTATAATTTTTATCAAGGCCGGGTTAATATGGATCAGGGGGTCGGGTATACAGGTCGGCCGCTCTCCCGGAAACTCAGAGCAGTTAGAATGGCAGCCTGACAGGTTGAATAAATGGGATTTATAGTGTGGGCAGCTATGATATGGGCATTTTTCATGCCACTGGCATTGAACTTCTCCAAACATCTTAAAACATCCCCGGCTGCAAATTCGTAGCCTCGTCTTTATTTTTCTTTTCACGCGGGATAGTGCCGCCTACTTTCTTCAGGATTTCCCGGGCTTCCGTTGTATCCGGCATCCAGAAAAGGGAGTATTTGTAATGATGTCCGGTATTATAGCAGAAGGTAATGGGAATCTTGGCCGCTTCAAAGGCGTCTTTCTGTTTTTTGTATTTACGGTAGCTGCCGCCCAGGCGGACATAGATATGATTATTCGTAATCATAAGAAGCGCTCATTGACAATTTCAAGTAAGTCATCGCCGTACCGCTGGCGGATTTCAGCGGCAAAGCGGGGAGTATATCTAACGCCTTTGAAGTAAGTATACTGACCATCTTTATTACTTTTAAGTAAGACAATCGTACTTCTAGCGCAGCGGCGGCGGTAGTCGCGTTCTTCCAGGATAGAGTCAACCAGGATTCCGGCAAAGATATCCAGATCGCATTCAATTGTGATCCCCTCCACAACGTAAGAAGGAACGTTTTTACAGCATTCCCGGAGTCGGTCTTCTTCT
>Ga0172381_10007839_pt1 | contig 10514 bp, 33 predicted proteins | sample Leawel6488metaG_FD_119754 | JGI IMG/M metagenome (GOLD analysis project Ga0172381, IMG submission 119754) | Leachate microbial communities from a municipal landfill in Southern Ontario, Canada - Leachate well 64-88 metaG | ecosystem: Engineered > Solid waste > Landfill > Unclassified | place... | reverse complement strand
TTCATTTTATTTATCCTTTAAAGGTAGTTGTCGTCTACCTCTATCATAATCCGCAAATGGGTCATTCATAAATCTACCTTTATCATCTCTTAAATAAACATAATAGTTTTGCCGCCAATCAATTGTTTCGTCAAGTTCAGTCATACATTCTACAAATCTAATTTGCCATTCTATAGGCATAGATTGAAGGACTGTCCGTGGTATAGCAATGTATTGAGCGTAAGATAATTCAAAGTAGTTATGTATTGGCTCAAGTTCAGAACGATGAGAATTTTTTAAAATAATAGGTATATCTTTATAAGGCTTTGAAGTTGGCGAATATTTTACAATGTTACCTTCATTTCTATTCACTACTACCCATCTTTGTGATTTAGGATTTAATAGTTGGATTAAATCTTGCTTCATTTATATCTCCCATTTATTCAGATGTATCATAACAATAGCACCATCGAGCTAAAAGATTTAAGAATTCTGCTTTAGGTTGGTCGGTTGTTGATATTCCATTAAATACAAGTTCACTTTCAAATTTATAAATTAAGTCTCTCATGGATTTATAGTACATACAAACAGGTTGGTATCTACATTTATAAGTTCCAATCCCCTTCCGAGGATTATGTTCTTTCCTACATTATCTGTGAGTTTTTTAATAAGTTTAAATGCTTTAGATTTTTCGTTGTGCTTATTTAAAGAGAATAGTAAACCGGCTACTCGCCCTAAGTCGCTTAAAAGTATCTGATTATTTTCAACTTCAATATTAACTTCTATTGACTCTCCGTCACAATCCGTAAAAGGTGTTTTAAAAATAGTTAAGCCTTTTGCTTTCCTTACTTGTACTTTAGATAATTGAGATTGGATTATAAGTTCAGTTGTTGAATCCATTTTCATCTCCCGTATTTTATATCACACATTTTACATCCGTCCCACAAAAGTGAAGTAGGCGGTAAATCTTTGTACTTCATAGTAGTTGTTTTAAATGACATATCTGGTTGTCTAATTGTGACTTCTACATCATCCTCTGCTATCTCGGCGTTTAAATCCCAATCGCCTTTTTGTAAGTAAGAGCAATATCCGTTCTCTTGCTCAGGCCGTGTTTTATCTATAAAACGGAATGGGCAATTATCGCAATAAAGCCCTTTAGGTATTAATCTACGAGCTAAAAATCTTTGAAGTTTATTCATTTTTAACCTTAATAGAATAATCGCTACCATTAAATTGGTTTGGTTGACGATTGATATCCCAATGCCAAGTACTTAAATTATTTATATCGTTCTCTGTGATTAAGGTTATGCCATTAGAGTTTGTTAATATTAAGGGATAGTATCCACTGGTTACGCTTACGCCATCGTTTATTGCCGTTGTAATATTTAGCGTTCTTTTACCCGAATAACTATCATAACCGATAAAATGTATGTCTATACTTTCTTTTGTGTCCGATAGTTTACCAGTGTAAGTATTGTGTAAAACAGGATAAGGGATACTCGTAATCTGTGGTTTAATCTTATCTACAATAGATTGGTCTGCTTCCGACAACTCTCCACATCCTATTAAGGTAAGACAGATAATTAAAAGACTTATTATAGTTAAAAATTTAAAAAGTTTGTTACTCATTTTTATCCACCTTATTTAAAGCATCAATTAATTTACTGATTGCTAACGCACAAGCAATTGCTGGACTATCATTATTCATTGCGTCAAATCTGGAATATTTTAATCCTCTTTTATATTTCATATCAAAAATGCTACAATAGTAAATCCAGTCTGAAATTACTTTCCCATTCTCATCTCTTAATTCACTATATTGATATCTTATCATGTAACCTAATTCACGAAGTTTAGGCCAGATATATTTTAATTGTGCTTCTAATGAACGAACTAAATCTGGACAACTTATTCGTATAAACTTATTATTAAGGTAATATCCGTAAGTGGGTATAGGGTCATATGTAAGTGATATTCTTTTGTGCTCTAATCCTGCAAATTTTAAAAGTTTACCTTGAAGTGCTTTAGTATCTATCTTATCCATTTTTACCCTCTACTTTGGTTGAATTTTTATAAGGTACACAAGGCGGACAATATGTTGAGAATGGTTTACTTTTACAGTTTTTATTTTTATAATGTGGCTTAATATTGGCGTTACATTTATAAGTGCAATTTGTTTTTGGACATATCATTATTTTAATTATCCTAAAATAGTTTTTTATTTATCATGGAGTGAGCTTTAATGGGGTCGCCTCGTTTTTTATTCTTCCAATGATCGACCTTAGTCAGTCTGTCCTTTAAGAATAAATAAATATCATCCCACTTTCTCATATGCTCTATTTCATAATCTAATTGCTTTAAATCTATTTTACTTTTCAAGTTTATATCCTTAGTTTAGCATTAGTACGACTAAAAGTCAAGCGTTGTTGATTTTCCAAAGGGATTTAATACGTGTAGTTGATTTATTAGGTGTTTTAACCTTGTAATAAGTTTTGGTTATAGGATTATAAATACGCTTCATTTTTTGTTATCCTCATACCCATTCCGTTGAGCATCAAGCCCTGCGATATATACTTTTTTATTGGGGAGTTTATGTCTTATCATTCTATCTAAAAATTCTCCAAGCATTCTATCTATAGTCTTATTATCACCTTTTAATTCAGCGTTGTAGAATATTTGTCGGACTTCCATAGGTGCTAATAATTCAGGTACGCAACATGAGAAGTCAGGGCAACATTCATCATCAATTTGATTATGTCGTGGGCTTCCTTTAAGCCAATTAAGTGTTTGCTCATTAAGACGGTTTTTATATCCTGGTTTTCTAAATTCCATTTTTATTTTCCTTAAAACTAATTTTAAATGATGGGTAAAATCCAATATTTATCAAGCAGTCTGTTAGATGCTTTATTATACTATTTTTAACCACATCGTCTAGTTGGTTAACGTCTTTAATTTCAATAATTATTTTTGTAGTTATCATTTTTATTCCTCATCTTTAAAAGTACTTTTGGTTTTTTATTGTGAGTAATCAAGTAGATTAATAATAAGTTTAAACCGACAATGCCAATGGTTATAATAATGCTATTTAATATTGGGTTCATTTTATTTATCTTCAACTTTTGCGCCACAAACTGGACAGTAAGAGACTATGGCGTAAGTATAATTTTTACCTACAAATAATCTACCGTCCTTACCTTCTGTTATGCTATAAATAATAGGCATATAACGAGTGGGTTCTCCTGTTTTTAAATCAATCATTAGACGGTTATCAATAATTCTCTTGTCTATTAGTTAGCCGATATGTTCGCACATTTTTACTTACCATCCTTTAAATTATTTATAGGATTTTTGCTATTCCACACTATTGTTTCATTTTAAACTCTTTCCTTAGATTAAATTGATATTAATTATTTTATTTTACATCCATACTCCAGAACCTTTCTCCCAATCATTTTTCCAATGTCCATCCCACCAGTGTTTTTTATTAAGACAAATTTCGTGATATAATATAAGTTTATTTTGTTCTCCAGTTTTTGGATTAAATCCATCTATTAATTTTTCTGTAGTTGTTTTTATTAGTTTAGCTCCACATTTTTCACAATGAAAATTTGAATAATAGTTTATCATTTACCTTGTCCTCTTAAATATTCTCCAACTACGGGTATTCTTAAATTCATCCTTACTTACCATCCTTTTATTTATAAATATTAATCGCACCTTTACCGAAATAATACGGACATTTTTCAATAGGTGGTTTTTCTAATCTATCTCTTACCATAACCCATTGAGCATGTAAAGTATTAGGTACTAATTTTTCTCCATGACAAACAGGGCAAGTCTCGATTCCCATTTTTATCCACCATCCTCAAATGTATTTTTTACGCTTTTTATTATTAAGGATTTTAGGCATAGCGTATCGTGAGATAAAGTTTATTAAAAGTAGGGTAAGGCAACTAATAAATAAAACCCAACTATTAATAATTATTCCCGTAATACAACCAACAAAGATAATTAAAATATATAGAATATTTAAAATTGTTTTTGCTGTTTTATACATTACTGCTCATTCTTATTTGTAGGTTTTTTATCTAATATTTTTATAAGTTGCTGTAGTCTCGCCCCTAAATAAATAAGTCCTATACATCCAAAATAAGTAAGAGCGAAATTTAAAAAACTTTCCCAATTATTTCCATCAGTTGACCATCGTTTAGCAATAGTTATAAGAGTAATAGAAACAATTAACAGCAACCACATTTTTATTTTATCGGATGGTTTCATTGTTTATTGCCTTTTTGATGGATTGTTTAAAAAAGTAGCTATAAATCCACCAAATGAAATTATAACGCAAAAAGCAATTACGGCAATTTTACTGCCGATACTTTCATCCCCAGGTGGACTAAATTTATAGAAGCATATTCCTGAAATTATAATTAAAGTAATCCAGATAATAAATGTTAAATTGGATTTTATAAAAGTGTTTAATTTGCTCATTTTTACTCCTTTTTAACTTTGATTTAAACTATCCATTTCATTAGCGAACAACTCGTTTACAGTAGCCCAATCCAACCTTGACCAGACCACAAGTTTAACAAAGTTTATACTTGATGAACGAGTTGGATAATTTATTGTACGCCAAACTGTAGAGGCATTCATATCCATCAATTTTGCTATGCCCCTTGTGCTTTGATGGTTTTTAGTTTGTATCAGTCTAAATGCTTCAGATAGTGTCTTTGCCTTAATATTCATTTTTTATTACTGTCCTTATTTACAATAAAGTCGATAGCAGTTTTTAACCATTGACTAATAATAATTGCTTCATCCTCAGTTAAAGATTGTCCAATCGGTCTACCATTTAATAGTATTCTATATTCATCGTGTACTTCCCATCCTATATAACTAATATCATATTTAGGTTTTGTAGGTAGATTTTTACCTGAATTTACGTGGCTATTTATTGCTTCCTTACTATCACCTAACCGCATTTTTACCCTCACTTTTTATCTTATCTAACTCTAAAAAGAATTCTTTTTTAACATCATCTTTAATGATACTTATACATTCTGAGGCTGATCTATCTAAGTAATGTTGGACTGTGCCGACTGATTCATTATTACGAATGAATAGATGTCGCTCCCCTTTAAATTCTAAAAGGTAAGCTCCATTTGTGGTTTGGTGCTCTTTATTTGTAAATTCATAAATAGTTTGTATGTTTTTAATTCTCGATTCCAATTTATTTGTCCTCACTCCAATCGACTTTATCGCCACGACAAAGTATTCCAGTTGAACTAATATGCATTCTAATTTTACCGTTACCGCTACCGAGTAATTTATCTGCATCTTTTTCTAATTCGTTAGTATGTTTTGGGCAAGAGACTTCATCGTAGGTTCTGTCTTTAGATACTATTCGTGTTCGACTTTTATAATTATAACAGAATTTACAGCGGCTACCCCTCATTTTATTTAGTCCTTTTTAATTATTAAAATATCTAATCTTATTTTATAATATCCGCAAACGGGGCAGAGAATTGTTTCAATTTTATTTTCTATTCTATGTATATAAGTTTGAGGTGAATAATGAATTATGCTTCCTTTATTATAAATTGGATACCATTTATTTAAACAAGAATAACATTTACAATCTAACATAATAGGATGACGCAAATTTATTATTGCGTTAGATTTTAAGTTTTGTTTTAAGATTTTAATATTAGTGATTTTGTTTATCCTCAAAGATAATAATTAGTCCATTTGTTGAAGAACCATATCCCATTTGATCTGTTAATGGAGTTATGGAATAAATAGTTTGTTTTTTATCTTTAATTAGTTCTTGTAATCCAGTATTTAATGTATATTGGTAAGTGTTATAAAATCCTAAATTCTCGCCTTTATTTGCGTGTATATGGTATACATTATCTGCCAATTTTGTTATTGTATAATTTTGTTGTGGAGTTTGTTGCGTTATAGTCTGTTGGGGAGCGCAACCAGTTATTAATAAAACAATTATAATTATAAAAGATGCTATTGAGAATTTTAACTTAGTCATTTTATTTTTCCTTTTAAAAAAGTTTAATGCATAACTCTAAAATCTTTTTTATTAATACGAATTATGACATGGGATAAAGTTCCGCATCCCATTTTGTCGCAATTATGTTGTAATTCTTCGGGCAAATTTTCATCATTTGGTGGTTCGCCAAGTATTTTATATTCAGTTGGAGTTTCATAAACCTCAATTAAAATTGCTCCATCTGGAATAAATTGTTTATCTATTTCAATTCTTTGTACTGTCATTTTTATTTTTCCTTATTGGTATTCCAAATATTATCTAAGCCTTTAGCCCATAAAATTATTAGTAGTATGGAACCAATAGCGATAGGTAAATAAGCCCAAGGGCTATGCCAGATCATAGCTATCAGGATTGAGACAGCACCGCATATAATTACATCTGCCATTATTAATTTCATGTAAGTTAAGGTTTTATCACTTTGCATTTTTACTTCTCCTTAAAACAATATGGGAATTGAGGTGGGTTATTTTCTCTATTACAACCTTTCATATCAAGGTTATATAGGCACTCTTTACAGTATTTATCGTGTAGATGATTGGTTACAAAACTTGCTAACCATCTGTAATCAGGCATTACAATTAGTTCACCCATTATTCTTTCGCTTGCTTCAAGTTTATGGTCTACATCTAAATCTGACCACTTAAGGTCTACATAAGCGCCACCTTCCGATAGCATAGTAATCTTTAAAGATGTCCTTGTATTTGTCTTTCTCATTTTAATTATCCTTAATATTATAGCGAGATTTAAGAACTTGGTATCTTTTGGGGTCAATACAAAGCCATTTTTTATCTTGGCGTATCATCGAATAATCCAATTCATCAAATATTTCAGTTACCGTTATTTGTTGTCCTTCTTTGTAATAATGTTCAGCTATAGTTTTTCCACATTGACCACATTTAAAAACGCCTTCAATGTCAGTTATATTCATGTATTCCCGAACTTCATCTTCTGTGAATTCTTTCTTATCCACGGTTAATCTCCTTTTAGTGGTCTTTCTGTGACCTGTTTATATTTTTCGATTATCCACTTAGGTGCTTTGCCCTTTAATATTTGCCCTCTCGAATAGGTTTTCTCCATTTCACAATCGAAGCAGTCTACCTGAATATTATTAGTCATATCACCTACGTGCTGGTTAAAATTAGGTTCTAATAGTTGACCATCTTTAAATTCGTGATCGGTACTAACTAGCGTGAACTCAGTCAATTGCATATTTAGATGTTTACATTTAGCCACAGTTAAGTTCCTTGTTTTAAAGCCTTTTCAATATCAGGTTCAAAGGGTGTGAGATCAGTTTGGTCTACTTCTAAATTGTCTTTAGTAATTATTTGTTTCTCTGATTTAATTTTTTCTAAAGCCCATTTAGCAAAGGTTTTTAAGAGAATTGTATGTCCACCTTTAAAGTTATCATTAATTATATCTACGTAATCTACAAGCCAGAGTGATTTATTTTGCGTCCACGCATTATCGTCTAAAAATATTCGTGTAATTTGTCGCTGTTTACGATTAGTATCTTCATAAATCTCGTTATATTTTATCTCCGATTGCTTCATTCTATTCTCCTTTTATTTTTAAAGGGTTGGTTCGGTTGGATTAGAATTACCTATAATAATAATAAAGGCTATTCCCACCATAATAAAAAATCCTAACAATGTACTAAGTATCCATTCGCCTGATTGTGTTGCAGAGGCAACAATCCCATTTGATCCGAAATGTTTTAAAAGTATTGTACTTCCACCCCAAATAATAGAGAGAATTAATAAATTTACAAAGCCCCTTTTATTCATTTTATTAATCCAGAAACATAATTACCATCTGGTAGTTTATAAAGTCCATCACCAACTTTTTGAGGGACTGCCAGAGAATTAAAATCTGATTTAGATACTTCATAGCGATAGCCTCTTGTATCGTAAACTGCCCACGATTCAAATTTATTAAACATCGTTTCTTGTTTGTATGCCGGATTATCTGGAATTTGAAATGCTACAGGTGGCTGAGTAGATTTGACAATAGAGTAACTAACGCCATAAATAAAACCACTGACCATAATAACCACGACAACAATGAATCCGATTAAACTCCATTTTTTAATACCCATTTTACTACTCCTTATTCTCAATTTTTGTCTTAACTCTACTAAAAGTGATATCCTACTTTGTTAGTATAGCATAAATGGATTAAGATATCAATATATAAATCAATAATAATTATTCATACCTCCGTATGCGTTGTGGGTTTCTAAGGTATTATAACGAAGTTAATTTACCAATTTCTTCATATGATTTCATTTAATTTCATCCATAATGATTTGTAATTTTAAATTATGCTTATTTTTATTCCAGTGATGCCATTTCATGTGGCAATCGTGGCAAAGAGCGAGTAGGTTACAAGGTGCATTGAGTGGATTGAACCAACGAGAGCCACCTTGAACCTCTATAATGTGATGTACACAATAGCCTGAAGTTCCGCCATATTTACTATTAGGTGCGACTGTTGGTATTTTTGATGCATCAATTCCACAATCTTGACATTTATAATTAGCCCTCTGCTTACACCATTTAGATGCAGTTGCCCAATCAAAATGGCGATAATATTCTTTTCTGTGTTCATTAGAGCAAAAGGACTTTTGCCGCTTAGATTTTAATTCACCACCACACCAATAACAAATTCCTTTTCCTTCATATCCAGTGCATATAGTTAGAGTAGCATCTAATAGTGTCATTTTTTAACTCTTATTAATTGTTAAAATAGTTTCTTTACTAATTCCTAAAGAGTCTCTCATTTGAGAATGTTCTAGTAGTTTTAAAATATTAAATCCTAAGTCTTGCGCAAATTCTTTTGTAGGATTTATACAACTAAATCCGTTGAGCCAAATATGATTAGATTCTGCAAGTTGCTGTAATTCATCTTTTGTATAAAGTTCTATGCTTTTACCTCCCCATTGTTTTGATTTAATTTCTAGTTCACTGATTTCTTCTTGAGTTAAATTCTCTCTAGTTATCATTTATTATATCTCCTATGTTACAAGTAGTTTCATCACAGTCGCACGTTAAGGCACAAGTATTAGCATCTTTACCTTGAAAACAGTGTTCACATTCACCTACTGCTGCCAATTTTGCTTCCGAATTTATGCATTTTCCATCCCGATAAAATTCACATTTAATCATCTTAAACCACTTCCGTGTAATAGAGTTTCCGGTATAAATGGTTCAAGATGGCTTTCACATCGTTGGTCTTTTCGACATGGATGATGTTTACAAGTATGCGCCCATAATCCTTTAGATAAATCATTACGAATTTCATCATCTTTAAACATATGATAACATTCTTCACAGACCCATATTCTGTAATCATTTGGTTTAGTGTTTCCTACACCATGTGGGTGTTTATGTTCAGGCATATTAAGTTCCGATTTGATTTTTATTTCGTAGTCCATTTGTTAGTCTCCTTAATTGGTAAATATTTTATTATGGGCATATTATAACTAACATATAAGGGATGTTTTGGGTTTCCATCCATGTTAATCCCTAAACAAAATGGTTCCTTTATCATACTTAAAACTATGGGAGATCGTAATGAAACTGGTTTAAAACTACCCCATGCACAAATTTGAATTTGAGATAGTTCTATCATTTTTTGCAAGTAGTAATCATTTAATGCTCCTACCGTATTTTGTTCGCTAAGTAACATTTTTGGGTCGGTTGAAACAAATGCAAATAAGTTTGCCATAAAGAAACCACCGTAACCTTCATACCTTGCCCTATTAATTCCTCTTGTTATAGTTGGGTCACTACGAAATTCATCAGCTTTTGAAGGGTTTAAACCTATTTGCATCATAATTTTAGGATTATAACTCCAAATTCTCCATAAAGCGTAACGGTATTTTCTATCTTCTGAAAAGATTGTGCCATTAGGTGATGTAAGGTTTATTTGTTGCACTTATCATCATCCTTAAATAAAGACTTTGCATATTCTTCATCATTAAGAAAATCCCCGTACTCAATACCATCCTCAAAATCATGTGGATGGTCATTCATGTAAGCCTGACATTTCGGACAATAATATGTAGTAAATATTTTACCCATATCAGTCGATATTATTGTATACATAAATGTGCCTTTATGGAATAAGAAAGTACAACCCCAACAGTGATGGTCTTTTCGTGTGATTATATCCGCTTGTTTTATAAAATCAGGCATCACCATCACCATCCTCTTGTTTCCAACTATCACGTTTAGCACGTTCTCTTTCGTAATCCCTTTCGTCTTTGTCCCTTTCCATCGCTTCAATATCTGTACGTTGGCGTTCCATTTCAAATTCATGGTCTGCTATTTGCATTTCTTTCATCATGTCGTAATCTGCCTCAAATTCATCTTTATCTTCATCGGTTAAAAATCTTTTTGAGTCCATTACATCTCCGTTATCGTTATAGTCCGTAGGGTCAAAGTCGGCATGACATTCGCACTCGCAAACA